>FWWL01000354.1_pt1 | contig 75966 bp, 56 predicted proteins | sample 2228331 | NCBI WGS metagenome assembly FWWL01 (sample SAMEA103939775, study PRJEB20133) | metagenome
CTGGGGAAGAGCTCGACGCTGCCGTAGTTGATCAGTTGGCCGGCGATGGTGGCGGTGGTGCCGGAGGGAGTGTAGAGTCGGCCGCGGTTGACAAAATATCCACTTCCCGCAATACGCCCTCCGTTGCCAAAAAGCACTTCGCCCCGTACGACGAACGAATCTGCCAGCACTGCTACCACGCTCCCCGACCCGAAAAGCAGTCGGGAGCCTTCGGCCATTGATCCACCTTGCTGAAGCGTAAGGGTGTAGTTGCGCAGGTCAAACGTATTATCACGCCCCACGATCAGCTTGCCGACCGTGACACTTGAGGTCAACCAGACATCAAAAATGCGATCTGGCGGACGGTCTGGAATGAAAGCAATATCATCAGGCCCTGGAACTCCTTCGGGATCCCAGTTGGAAGCGAGGTTCCAGTTACCCGAGCCGCCTTCTCCGGTGAAGGTGTAGAAGGTCTGGGCCTGCAGCGTCTGCGCTGTAGCCACGAATACCAGAAACCCGAACAGCAGCCGTTTCATGGTCGGAAACATGATGGTCCGGAAACTGGCTGATTTAGATAAATCGCGGCCGCTTCCTCGTCAATCACCCGTTCGGGTGATTTATCGCCTCGTGCGAGCCGGGCGATGTCATTCCCAGAGCACGGTCCGGGTCAGCTGCCGGGAGCCCAGTTTCAGGCGGAGCAGGTAGAGGCCGGCGGGCCAGGCGCCGCGCCGAATCATGAGGTGATGCGTGCCGGGAGGGTAGGGCCGCGGAGGCGCCTCATAAACCGGGCGTCCCAGCAGATCGTAGAGCGTCAGGGAGACGGTAGCCGGTGTCTGCAATGGAAAGGCTATATGGAGCACTTCCTTTGCCGGATGGGGGTAAAGCGCAAGGGGCGGTGTTTCTTCGGCGACGGGCTCGACGGATACCGGATTGAGCGGAGAACCCTCTGCATGGACCTGAAACAGCAACACGTCGAGCCAGCGCATGTATTCGGTGTGGGTAACGATCGCGGCGTATTTCAGATCGGGTTTGTCGTGATGATAGACCACCAGGTAGAGGGAAAGCGTCGAAGAACTGCTTGTGTAGGGATAGCCGGGTTCGTTGGCAATGCCGTCCCGGTCGGGATCGAAGTCCACCAGCGCGCGCTGTAGCTGTTGGGGACCGAGATTGATGGGATAGATCGGATCGGCCAGCCAGACGATCCAGGGCGTCTGCTGCCCTGGATCATAGGGGCAGTAAAATAGATACAGCGGCCAGGCATAGAGGAATGGATCGTAAAAACTACACCCTCCGAAGGGGGCGGCACCTTGACAGTAACTTTGATGCATAGCATCCCACGACTCTCGGATGAAGCGACACTCCGTGTCGACATACAGCCCCGTAGGGATGGTGGTGTAGGCATTGTTGACAATGCGGGGGACGTAGAGTTCATAAGCCTGTTTCTGACTGTTCCACTGGAGTTGCATCCAGGTAAAGGGTACCGAACCATACTGCTTACAGTTGTAGGGTTGTCCATCCTCTGTCAGCTGGCAATTGTAACTCCCTTCTTTCACTTGGACCCGATAGAGGGTTCGATTAAGCGGAAGGGATTGCGCCTGAAGCAGCAGCGGCCATAGCCCTGCCAGTAATAGCCAGCCCCGGTTCATGGCAGGAAGTGACTGGTTCGCGTCTGACACAAGTTATTCAGAGTAGCATCGGGAGAAAATCACCCGTTTGGAGTATGTCGGCCGTATCGGAGAAAGCGGGCGGCCGCCTCGGTGCGGTTGTGGACCTGCAGCTTACGGTAGATGTGGCGGATGTGCGTGCGGACGGTCTCGGCGCTGATCTTCAGGCGTTCGGCGATTTCGGCATTGGAAAATCCTTCGGAAAGCAGCTGCAAAATTTCCTGCTCGCGTGAGGTCAGGGTACGCAGCGCATTGGCCGGAGCCAGCTCTTCCCGAAACAGCTCCAGCACCCGACGGGCTATCCCGGCCGACATCCACGAAGCCCCCTGACGGACGGTTCGGATGGCCTTGAGCAGTAGTTCGGGCAGATCGCGCTTGACTAAATAACCGGAAGCCCCGGCCAGGATGGCTTCCAGGATGTGCCGGTCGTCGTCGAAGACGGTCAGCACCAGAAACTCGGTACGGGGGAGCACTTCGCGTAGACTTCGGATCAGCTCCAGTCCTGAACCGTCAGGCAGGCCGATGTCGACAAGCACGACGTCCGGGCGCAGTCGAGGAAGGGATTTCAACGCGGCCTGCACTTCATTGAAGCACCCCACCAGGACGAGGTCGTCGCTTGTCTCCAGCAGGAAAGTAACCGTGTCCTGCACGATCGTTTCGTCCTCGACCAGTGCCACCCGGATCATGAGCGCTCCATTATTTTTGCGGCATGGTACAGGCTGGACCCGGGTCTGTCAATCCCCCGTTCGGGGGATGGGAAGGTCGAGGCACAGGCAGGTACCGCGTCCGGGCCGGGTGTCGATTGCCAGCGTGCCCTGCAGGCGGGCGGTTCGTTCCTGCATGTAGCGCAGCCCGCGGTGAGAGACGGTAGCCGGGTCGAATCCCCGACCGTCGTCGCAGAGGCGGAGCCTCAGGTGGTGGTCGGTCAGCTGAACCGCCAGGGTAACGGTGTGGGCCTGTGCATGCTGAAGTACGTTACGCATGCCTTCGCGTACGATGCAGACGATGTGGTGTCGCCGTTCGGCATCGATGGGCAGGTCGGGTAGGTGATCAGGCAGTGTGAAGCGTGTCTGCAGGCCGCCCGCTTCGGCCATCTGGTGAACCGTTTCGCGCAAGTAGCCGATCAATACGGGCAGGCGGTCGTTTTCCGGGTTGGTCGTCCAGAGCAGCAGCCGGAGCTGGTCGATGGCCGTGCGGGCCAGCTCGGCAGCCTGGCGCAGACGCCCCGACAGGGCTTCGCCACGCTGCTGACGCGCCGGTAGCGTGTGCAGCAGAAAATACAGGCTTGTGAGCGTGGCGCCGACCTCGTCGTGGAGATCCCGGCTGAGCCGGCGACGCTCCTGCTCGAGCACCTGACGCGCCAGCAGCAGGCGTCGGTAGCGCTCCGAAAGGATGAAAAAGGTCAGGCCTCCGGTAAGACCCAGGGCCAGCAGCAACAGGCTTACTCGAAAACCTGTGGTCTCCCATAGATGAGGCCGGGCTATGAGGTGGATCGGCTCGGCCAGACGCCCGACCTGTCCATCGGGACCGATAGCCTCTACCGTGATTCGGTAGGTGCCCGGCGTCAGGTTACTGAGCACAAGCTGAGTGCTTGTTCCGAGATCGAGCGTTTGCCGACGCTCACCATCCATCAGGATGCGATAGCGCACGCCCTCCGGAAACGACAGGAACAATCCGCGGAAAACCAGGCCGATCGCACGCTCCCCGGGAGGCAGCACAATCGGGCGACCGTCGAACGGGGTTGCCACCAGCCGGGCCTCCCGGGCGCGAAGTACCGAAAGCATCACGGGGGCAGGAGCAAATGGATAGGGGCGAATCGTTCGGGGATCGAACCAGACCACGCCATGCGTGCCCCCGAAATACAACCGACCGGCACGATCTTTATAATAAGCACCCCGGTTGAATTCGGTGGCCCCCAGCCCTTCGGCGGTTGTATACGTGCGAAAACGCAGCCGGGGCAGACTATCGGTAAAAACTCGTACAAGTCCCCGGTTGGTGCTCAGCCAGAGGCTGCGGTCGTCGGCCAGCAGGCCGTAGATGGTGCGCGAGGGCAGACCATCCGCTTCGTCCCAGTGCAGCCAGCGCGTACCCTGCCGTAGCCAGAGTCCCCGGCTGGTGCCGAGCCAGTGTCCCCTGGCGTTACGATACTGGCTCCAGGCCACTGTGGGCGCGGGCAGCGATTCGCGTCGTGCTTCGACCGACCTGCCTTCGTCATGCAGGACGAGGCGTAACAGGCCGTCTTGCAGCCCGACCCAGAGCGTGTCGCCATCGCGAAGGAGGCTCCGGACAGGGGCATCGGCTTCATAGAGAAGTTGCGGGGCGTCATTCTGGATGCGGTAGATCTGGCCGGTATAGCTTCCTGCCCAGAGCGCAGCTCCATCGGTCAGCAGAGCGGTGAAGGTATTCGGGCCGGGCGTGCGTACTTCAGGGGACGCCGGTAAAAGCTGTCGCGGGCATTCCAGACAGAATAGCCCCTGATCTGTGCCGATCCAGTGGTGTCCATGCGCATCTTCGGCAAGGACCCAGACGAAAGGATTGGGGAGAAACACCTGACGTTCGAGACGCCAGTCCTGCTCCTGAAGACGAAAAACAAACAAACCGCCCCCGATCGTTCCCACCCACAGGTGACCGGCGCGATCCTGCAGAATGGCCGACACGTAGCCACTTTCGAGGCCCTGCGCACGACCGATCAGGCGAAAAGACGGACGCCAGGGATCCCAGACGTAGACGCCCCCGACGGTTCCTACCCAGATACGTCCCTGTCGATCGCCCGCCAACGAGAGCACATAGCGCGTAAGCTGGGTACGATAGGGGAACGGAATCAGAAGTTGCTGCAGCTTGCCCGGTTGTATCCGGACAAACACACCGGACCGGGTAGCCAGCCACAGACGCCCATAAAGATCCAGAGCCACATCGTTTATCGGGGCTGAAAAAGGGATTCGTTCCAGCGGGGTGAGCCGGCAGGTGCCCTGCACCTGATAGGCACTCAGCGTATCGCGTTGCTGCAGCCAGAGCCGTCCCCTTCTGTCGGCAAGCAGTAGATTGGTGGCAACGACGGCGGGACGCACTGCCTTCGAATCGGCAAGGCACCACAGCGTATTGTTTCGGATCCACCAGATTTGTTGCTGTGCATCGACCTTCCAGACAGGAGGCGGTTCTGAAGCCGGCTCGTTGCACGCCGGCTGCATGTTTGGCACGTACGGACGCGGTCCACAGGCCGTCCAGATCCAGGGGGAACCGTCGGGAGCTATTGCGAGAGATGAGTAAGGCGTAATGATGAACGAATCACGTTGTGCCGTACGCAGAAGTAGATTTGAACCTGCCTGGACCCACACGTTCTGAAACCGATCAACCGTCAGCTTTAAAGCCGTGATGGGATATTCGGTCCCTTCAGGCAGGTAGTAGCTTTTCCAGGAGCGGACCGACACACCATCCCAGCGGGCAATGCCTTCCAGCGTACTCATCCAGATAAAGCCCACGCTGTCGGCTGCCAGGCTGTAGACGGAAAGCTGGGGCAACTTCCCTTCAAGGGGTACTTCCTGGAGTTGCAACGTATCCGGCGCAAACCCCATCCACAGCAATAGCAGTACGCCAGGGCCCATAAAGACTGGTCTGTAGGGTTTTGCCTGACAGGAGCTTACGGGTTTTACCTGATACAAAAATATAACCTTCCCGACGGGACGCCGATGCGCTTCTGGCGTAATTATCAGTAGAAACACCAACAACCGCGGAGGGCGCCATGCTGGAGATTCGACGCATCCTGTTTGCGGATGACTATTCAGAATGCGCGGAAAAAGCGCTTCCCATTGCGCTGGCACTGGCGCAGGAGCACGAGGCCGAGCTGCACCTGCTGCACGTGGTGGTGCCCTACGAAGATGCGCGGGGCCTTTCGGCGCTGACCGAGGAGCAGGAAGCCCGGCTCAAAGAGCGGCTGCGGGATCGCCTGAACGCCGCCCGCAAAGGACAGCGCAAAGAGGCAGCCGGAGCCCTGAAGCTGGTGGTGGCCGTCGAGCGCGACATCGCACCGGCGCCCGGCATCCTGGGCTATGCCGAAGACCACGACATCGACGTGATCGTGATGGGCACGCACGGCCGCCGGGGCTTCCGGCACTTCCTGATGGGTAGCGTGGCCGAAGAGGTGGTGCGCATGGCCCGTTGCCCGGTGATCACCACGCGGCAGCAGGTGGATCCCTGGCACGTGCATCCGCCGCGCCGCATCCTGGTGCCGGTGGACTTCTCCGAGCACAGCCGGACCGCCCTGCGCTACGGCCGGGAGCTGGCCGCCGCCTTTGGCGGACAGCTCACGGTGCTTTATGTCATCGAAGAGATCCTGCATCCGGCTTTCTACAACACGGGCGTCTTCTCAGTCTACGACGTGATGCCAGACGTCGAGGAGCGCTCGAAAAAGGCGCTGGAAGAGTTCGTGGTGCGCACCGACGGTCCGGAGGTGCCCATCAACTATCGGGTGGTGCATGGCCGTGCCGTGCGGGAGATCGTGCACGAGGCCGAGCGGGAGCCGGCCGATCTGATCGTGATGTCCACGCACGGTCTGACCGGCCTGCAGCATCTGCTGCTGGGCAGCGTGACCGAACGGGTCATCCGGCAGGCACCCTGCCCGGTGTTCGTCGTGAAGGCCTTCGGCAAGTCGCTGCTGCGACCGACCAGGGCCGAGGCTTCCGAAAAGGTAAAGACCACAACCTGACACGCAGGCTTCCGAAGAAGCCAGGAGGTGTGTCATGACGGCGCGGGTCAAAAACGAATGGCGGGTGCCCCGTGCAGACCCCGCCGAAACGCCGGTAGCCGTCGAGACGCCGGAGCGTCCGCGGCGTCGGGCGCCGTACAAGCTGCCCGGGGCCGACCTGCGGCAGTACTACCGGCTGTTCATCATGCTGGGGCTGGCGCTGGCGCTGGCGCTCCTGATCGTGCTGTTTCGCATTCCGTGGCGGCCGAAGACCGAGGTGGTGCTGGCCGCGCCTGAGCAGGAGGTGGTGCAGCTCGAGGAAATCGTGCAGACGCGCCAGGAGCTGCCGCCTCCGCCACCGCCGCGTCCGACAGTTCCGATCGCGGTACCTGACGAAACGATCCTGGAAGAAGAGCCGGTGAGCTTCGACGTCTCGCTCGACATTAACGAAGCGATCACCGAGCTGCCGCCGCCTCCACCCCCACCGGAGCCGCAAAAAGAAGCGCAGCAACCGGAGGAAGAGCAGGAAATCTTCGTGGTGGTGGAGGAAATGCCCGAAATCATCGGCGGCATCGAACGGCTCTACGAGCTGCTGGAGTATCCGGAGCTGGCCCGGAAAGCCGGACTCGAGGGCCTGGTGGTGGTGCAGTTCGTCGTGGAACCCGACGGGAGCATCAGCAACATCCAGGTGATTCGTTCGGCCGGCAAGCTGCTGGACGAGGCCGCCGTCAAGGCCGTCCAACAACTGCGCTTCAAGCCCGGACGGCAGCGTGGACGTCCCGTGCGCGTCCGCTTCTCGCTGCCCATCCGGTTCAAGCTGCAACCGGCCCAATAAAACAGCAAAACGAGGCGCTATGTGGCGCAATATACTGGTTCCCACGGATTTTTCCGGAGCCGCCCGCCAGGCACTGCAACTGGCCGTGCGGCTGGCGCCACCGGGCTGTACGGTGCACGTGATGCACGTGATCACGCCGACCGAAAGCGATCCGTACAGCCCGGTGCGGCTCCGGCCCGAAGGGCAGGCCCGCCAGCGACTGCCCGAAGAGGTGACCGACGAATTGCTGCAGCAACTTGTGCAGGACGTGGCCACCGACCATGTGGCCGTTGCGCGCGCCTGGCGGCGCGCTTCGGACGTGGTCGGAGCTATTCTGGATTATGCCGACACCGTGGAGGCCGAATTGATCGTGCTGGGCACGCATGGCCGCCGCGGACTGCAACGCTTTCTGCTGGGGAGCGTAGCCGAAGCCATCGTGCGCCGCGCTTCAGTACCCGTACTGACCGTGCGCGAGCACGCCCGCGTGCCGGAAGCCATCCAGCATATCCTGGTGCCCACGGACTTTTCCGAGGACGCCCGCATGGCACTCCGTGAGGCCGCCCGCTGGGCCGCCCACTTCCGGGCCCGGCTGACCCTCCTGCATGTACTGGCCCCGGCCGTCATTCCCGTCTCGGTGACCGAGATGGCCGCCGTCTATGAGGTCATGCCGGGGCTGCAGGAGCGCATTCAGGAAGAACTCACGCGCTGGATCGAAGCCGAAGTGCCCGAGACCGTGTCCTCTGACGTTCGCATCGAAGAAGGGCCGGTCGATCTGACCATCCTGGAGCAGGCCCGACAGGAACAGGCCGATCTGATCGTGATGGCCACCCACGGTCGCTCCGGCGTGGCCCGCTGGCTGCTGGGCAGCGTGACCGAACGCGTGCTGCGCCAGGCCCCCTGTCCGGTACTTACCCTCCGCCATCGCGAACTGCCTTCGGAGCCTTCTCTTCATTGAGTGAAAGCTGTGTAAGCAAATCCCCTACGACACCACCGGGGATTCCCCTACAAGGGCGTGCGTTTTCTTCCGGTATCTTTAGCCCTCTGTAAATCGATAACTTCCTTTCAGCCTGTGCAGCACAACGCCCGCCGGCATAATTCCGGCACCGTGACGCATGGAGGTGACGATTCGCAGCGATCCCAAAAGCAGCGAGGGCATGACGACGGCCTGGAAGGAAGATCCGTGGCAGGTGGCCGAGCACGACTTTCCCCGCTACGCCACGCCTGAAGCGCAATTGCGTTTTCTGCTGAACTATGCCGTGCTGGCCCCTTCGGTCCACAACACGCAACCCTGGCGCTTTCGGGTGGTGGGCAGCGAGGTGGAACTCTACGCCGACCGCACGCGCGCGCTGGCCGTGGCCGATCCCGAAGACCGTCAGCTCATCATGAGTTGCGGCGCGGCGCTGTTTCACCTGCAGGTGGCCATGCGTCATTTCGGCTACCAGCCTCAGGTGCGGCTGCTGCCGGACCCGGACGACCCCGACCTGCTGGCCTTCGTCCGACTGGGACCACCCGAGCCCGGCACCCTGCTGGACCATCGGCTGTTTCAGGCTATCAAAAAGCGCCATACGAACCGCCTGCCCTTCGAAAAGCGCCCCGTCCCCGAGGCCGAACTGAGGGCGCTGGATCGGGCCGTCGAGCAGGAGGGTGCCCGCCTGATCGTAGTCCGGCAAAAAGAAAAACGCTACGAACTGGCCGAACTGATCGCCGAAGCCGATCGGATCCAGACCGCCGACCCGCGTTTCCGGCGTGAACTGGCGGCCTGGACGCACCCCGCCCGCAATGAAAGCAAAGACGGATTGCCACTGACCGCCCGGGGCTTGCAGGAGTGGCTGGGGCCGGCCGGACCGCTCGTGCTGCGCACCTTCCTGTGGGCACGGGGGCAGGTGGCCCGCGATCGACAACTGGCCGAGGGCTCGCCCGTGCTGCTGGTGCTCCTGACCGAACGCGACGAGCCGCTGGCCTGGCTGCAGGCCGGACAGGCCCTGGATCGGCTGCTCCTTCAGGCGGCCGACTATGGCCTGTCGGCTTCCTTTCTGAATCAGCCCATCGAAGTACCGGAAATGCGCAAAAAACTCCGCGACTGGCTTGGCACCGAGGCGTGGCCGCAGACCATCCTGCGCCTGGGCTATGGTCCTCCCGTACCGCCCACGCCGCGTCGGCCCGTGCAGGAAGTGCTGCTCCAGAGCCGTTATCTCTGAAAAAATCGGCAACAAAGCCCCGATCTCCGGGTACATGCCCCGGTAACACTTCGAGCAGACGCTATCCGGAAGATCGGGGATGGCCCGCACGGCAACAGGCGTTGCTTCCGAGGCGACCCGCACCGACGGCCGACCGTCGGACCGCCTTTCGTTTGCCGTGCCGCAGGCGACCCGTCCCCGTCCTGTGCCACCGGGCCGTCCGCTGGACGATCCACGCCTGTACTTCAACCGGGAGCTGAGCTGGATCGACTTCAACTGGCGCGTGCTCTTTCAGGCGCTCGATCCGCGCGTACCCCTGCTGGAGCGCGTGCGCTTTCTGGCCATCACCTCGACCAACCTCGACGAGTTTTTCCGCAAGCGCTATGGCGGCCTCAAACGCCAGGAAGCCGCCGGCGTGCGCCAGCTCTCGCCCGACGGCCGCACGCCCACCGAGCAGCTCCGCCTGATCCGGGAGGCGCTCCGGCCCATGTACGACTGCATGTATCGCCTCTGGCGCGAGGAGCTGCGGCCGGCCCTGGCCCGCGAGGCCGGCGTGCAGGTGCTCGACTACGAGCAGCTCGACGAGGCGCAACGCCGCTACCTGGCCCGTTATTTCGAGGAACAGATCTTTCCGGTGCTGACGCCGCTGGCCGTCGATCCCGGCCATCCGTTTCCGCTCATCTCGAACCTGAGCCTGTCGCTGGCCGTGCTGCTGCGCCATCCGAAGCAGGGCACCGAGCATTTTGCCCGGGTCAAAGTGCCCACCGACCGCGGACGCTGGGTGCCGCTTGAAGAGCCGCTGCACTTCGTACCGCTCGAAGAAGTGGTGCGGCACCATCTGCCCGAGGTGTTTCGAGGAATGGAAGTGCAGGGCGCCTGGGCCTTTCGCATCACGCGCAACGCGGACGTCCGCCGCGCCGAAGAGGAGGCCGAGGACCTGATCGCAATGATCGCCGAGGAGCTGCGCGAACGGCGCTTTGCGCCCGTGGTGCGTATGGAGGTCGAGCACACGATGCCGGATCGGGTGCGACGACTCCTGATGGAGGAACTGGAGCTGGATCCGGAAGACCTGTTCGAGGTGGAAGGGCCGATCAACCTGGGCGATTGTCAGGCGCTGGCCGAACTGGACCTGCCAGCCTTTCGCTACGAACCCTGGGAGCCCATCATTCCCCCGGCGCTCGTGCACGAGGGCGAGGCGCAGGATCAGCAGACGATCTTCGACATCCTGCGGCAGCGCGACGTGCTCGTGCACCATCCCTACGAGTCGTTTACGGCCAGCGTGCAGCGTTTTCTGGAAGAAGCCGCCGACGATCCGTACGTGCTGGCCATCAAACAGACGCTCTATCGCACCTCCAGCGATTCGCCCATCATGAAGGCGCTCATGCGGGCGGCCGAGCACGGCAAGCAGGTGGCCGTGCTCGTCGAGGTCAAGGCCCGCTTCGACGAAGAGAACAACATCGAATGGGGTCAGCAGCTTGAGCGGGCCGGCGTGCACGTCACCTACGGGCTCGTCGGGTTGAAGACGCACGCCAAGGTGACGCTGGTGGTGCGCGAGGAAAACGGCCGGCTGCGCACCTACGGCCACATCGGCACGGGCAACTACAATCCGGAAACGGCCCGCCAGTACGCCGATCTGGGGCTGCTGACCGGCCGCGAAGACATCGGTCGCGATCTGGTCAACCTGTTCCACTTCCTGACGGGCTTTGCGCCCGAGCAGCAGTACCAGAAGTTGCTGGTGGCGCCGCGCGATCTGCGTCCGGCGCTGGTGCGGCTCATCCGCCAGGAGGTGGCGCATCACCAGCAGCACGGCAACGGCCGCATCATCGCCAAGATGAACGGCCTCGACGACGTCGGCATCATTCAGGAGCTGTACCGCGCCTCGCAGGCCGGCGTGCCCATCGATCTGATCGTGCGCGGGCCGTGTCGGCTCCGCCCCGGTCTGAAGGGCTACAGCGAAACGATTCGGGTCATCAGTATCGTCGGGCGTTTTCTGGAGCACAGCCGCGTTTATTACTTCCACAACAACGGCGATCCACTCATCTACATCGGCAGCGCCGACTGGATGCGGCGCAACCTGGACGACCGCGTCGAGGTGCTGGCGCCTGTCGAAGACCCGCAACTCCGGCGGCGGCTGACGCGTCTGCTGGAGCTGGCCCTGGAAGATCACCGCACGGCCTGGGAGCTGCAGCCTGACGGCCGGTACGTCCTGCGCACGCCCCGGGACGAGGAGGACGCATCGGGCTTTCAGGAACGTCTGATGAAGCTGGCACGGGACCACGTGCCGGTCTGAGATCGGGAACGGCTTTTGCCGAGCTTCCAACAAATCGGGAGTAATCAGCAAGCTGTATGGAAGTGTATGAGGCGCCGGGGCTGAAGCAGGAAGCGCTGTACCGTGCCCTTTTCGAAACGACTCAGGACGCCGTTCTGATCGCCGACGCCGAAACCGGCCAGATCCTGGAGGCCAATCCGGCGGCCGAGCGGCTTTTTGGCTACGATCGGGCTACCCTGTGTCGGATGCATCAGGCGGAGCTGCATCCGGCCGAACTTGCCGCCTCCTATCGAAAAAAATTCCGTCGGGCCGTCGAGGTCGGCACCTTCCGGGAGCGCGGGCTGATCGTGCAGCACGCCGACGGGAGCTGGATTCCCGTCGAACTCTCGGGCCAGGTGCTCGAAGTCGGTGGCCGGAAGTTGATCCAGGGCGTTTTTCGTGACCTGCGCGAATTGCAGCGCCTGACCGAAACCGAGGCACTCTATCGCACGCTGTTCGAGACGAGTCTGGCCGGGATCTACCTGCTGCAGGACGGGCGCATCGTGGTGGCCAATCCGCAGGCCGCCGCCATGTTCGGCTACACGCCGGAGGAGGTCGTCGGACGTCCGGTGCTGTCCATTGTGGCGGAAGAAGACCGCGAGCTGGCCGCCGAAAACATCCGGCGTCGGCTGGCCGGTGAAGTGGAAGAGATCCGTTATCGATTCCGGGGGCTGCGCAAGGACGGGAGTCGGTTCTGGGCCGAGGTGCGCGGGCGACGCATCGTTTACAACGGGCGGCCGGCCATCCTGGGCACGGTGCTGGACATCGACGAGCAGGTACGGGCCCTCGAGGAACTGAAACGGAGCGAGGCCCGCTACCGCCGGCTGTTCGAACACAGCGTGGCTGGCTTCTACCGGACCACGATGGACGGTCGGATTCTGTGTGCCAACCCGGCGCTGGCCCGCATGCTGGGCTACGACGATCCCTCCGAACTGGAAGGCCGTCCGGCCAGCATTCTTTACGTGGAAGAAGCTGATCGCACGCGCTTTCTGGAGGCGCTGCGCCGGGAGGGCCGACTCGTCAACTATGAGGTTCGGTTGCGCCGAAAGGACGGCCGCGTGCTCTGGGGACTGGAGAACGTGCTGCTGGTGCAGGAGCCGGACGGCACCGAGTGCATCGAGGGCACGCTGATCGACGTGACCGAGCTGCTGGAGCAGCGCCGGCGGTACCTGGGGCTCTACGCGCACACGGAAGACGCCATCTTCTGGATTCGCGTCACGGACGACGGCCGGTTTCTAGTGGAGGCGACCAACCCCTCACATCAGCGCAAGACCGGGCTCACGCCCGAAATGCTCTGGAACCGACCGCTGAACGAAATCCTGCCACCCGACATCGTGGCCCACGTAACGGGCAACTACCGGCGCTGCCTGGAAGCCGGCCATCCCATCGAGTACGAGGAGACGCTGGATCTGCCGGCCGGCCGCCGTACTTGGCTGACGCAGCTGGTGCCCATTCCCGATCCGGACGGCCATACCCGGCTTATTGCCGGCATCGCCCGCGACATCACCGAGCTGCGGCGGTTGCAGGCGCTGCTGGAGGAGGAGGGGCTGTTTCTGGAACAGCTCGTCTCCGGTGCTTCGCGCAAGACGCTCTGCGAGCGGCTCTGCCGCGTGGCCGAGCGCTTCATCGAGGGCGCCCGCGCTTCGGTCTGGATGTGCGACGAAGGTCGGCTCCACCTGTGCGCCGCACCGGAGCTTCCTGAATCGTTCCGGGCACTTTTCGACGGGCAGCTCATCGGATCTAACCAGGGATCGCTGGGTGAGGCCGCCTTCAGCCGTCGGCCGGTCTGGGGCTCCGACATCGAAAGCGATCCGCGCTGGGGAGCCTTTCGGGAGCAGGCGCTGGCGCAGGGCCTTCACGCTTGCTGGGCCGTTCCCTTCTTCGGGCGGAAAGGCGAACTGCTGGGCGTGCTGGGCCTGTGTTTCGACCAGGTGCGCAGTCCCCTGCCCGACGAACAGGCCGTCGTGGCCCGGCTGGCCCACCTGGCCGGTGTGGGCATGGCCAAGGTGCGGCTCCAGGAAGAGCGGGAACGGCTGGCCCGCGTGGTGGCGCAGATCACCGAGGGCGTGGCCATCACCGACACGATGGGCAACGTGGTGTGGGTCAACGAGGCCTTCACGCGCCTGACCGGCTACCGCGCGGACGAGGTGCTGGGGAAGAACATCGAGCACCTGCTGCACGGCCCGGAAACCGACCGCGATACGCTCCGGCGCATGCGGCTGCGTCTGTTGCGGGGACGCCCGGCACGTGCCCGGCTGTATCACTACCGCAAAGATGGCTCGGGCTTCTGGGACGAGGTGCACATCGATCGCCTTTACGACGAGCAGGGACAGCACATCGGCTACATCGGCCTGATGGCCGACGTGACGGAACTGGTGGAAGCCGAGCGGCAACTGAAAGAAGCCAAAGAGCGGGCCGAGGAGGCCAGCCGCCTGAAGTCGGCCTTTCTGGCCAACATGAGCCACGAGATCCGCACGCCACTGACGGGCATTCTGGGCTTTGCCGAACTGCTCGACGAAGAGCTGGAGGCCCGTCAGCAGGAAGACCTGCGCGAATTTACGAACATTATTGACCGCTCGGCGCGGCGGCTACTGACGCTGCTCAACGACATCCTGGACCTGAGCAAGATCGAAGCCAACCGACTGGAGCTCAAGCTGCAGCCCACCGATGTGGTGGACGTGGCTCGTCAGGCCGTGCAACTCATGCAGCCCCTGGCCGAGGAGAAGGGGCTGAAGCTGGAACTACACGCCGAGGAAAACCTGATGGCCCGGGCTGATTCGAACCGGCTGCATCAGGTGCTGGTCAATCTGCTCTCGAACGCCATCAAGTTCACCGACGAAGGGCATGTGCGCGTCGAGCTCGGGCAAAAGAAGGGATGGGTCTTGCTGGCCGTGGAAGATACCGGCTGCGGCATCAGTCCCGAATTCCTGCCGCATCTGTTCGAGCCGTTCCGTCAGGAGCACGAAGGACTGGAGCAGAAACACCAGGGGGCGGGCCTGGGCCTGGCCATCGTCAAGCGACTGGTCGACCTGATGAACGGCCAGATCACGGTGCAGTCCGAACCCGGCAAAGGGACGCGCTTCGAAATCCTGCTACCGTTTGCCGACGAGCAGCAGGGCTGATTCGAAGCCGGCAAACCGGCTTCGAATCAGCCCCGCCCTGATGTTAATTCCGATCGATCACCAGCGCACGCCGTATCACGTGCGACTGTTGCTGCAATTCCAGTTGATAGAGTCCGGAGGCAAGTGTCGGCAATTGCAGGTGTAGCCGCTGCCAGCCTCGCGTGACCTCGTGTGTTTCCTGCCAGACGAGACGCCCTGTCAGGTCGTACAGGCGCAGGCGGATCGGTCCGGCCTCAGGGCTGCCCACATGCAAGGAAAGGAAACGTCGGGCCGGCTGAGGATACAGCGCGCGCAGCGTAAAGGTAGCGGGCACAACTTCGGCCCGTTCGGCCTCTGTAAAAGCCTGGCGCACTTCGATGGCCACCGAGTCGTAGGCGACGGCACCCCAGGCATCGACCACCGTCAGCCGTACCATGTACTGCCCCGGCGTCTGAAACGTATGGGTAAGGCGTGGGCCGCTACCGGTGGCCCCATCGCCGAAATCCCAGCGGAAATTCAGGGCATCACCGTCGGGATCAGAAGATCCCGACGCATCGAAGGTCACGGTTAACGGAGCCAGCCCAACGGTGGTGTCTGTCTGAAGCGAGGCGACCGGGGGTTGGTTCTGGCGCGATGGGCCGAGCTGCCCGAGCCAGACCGCGTTGAACGGGATCCCGGAGAACACCTCAGCCACGCTGAGGTAACCGAGTTGCTGGCCATCGTCTAATAGGATCCAGCCATTCTGGGGACTGGTAACCATCAGGAAATTCCCATCCGGGGAAAAGCAGGGACGTAGTGGATCGATAACCACCCCATTGGTGCGCTCAGGAAAACCGGCAACCAGAAGTTTCCCCTGCTCGTAGTCGGCCAACACCACGTCGATGGTATCATTCACGACAAGGTTAAAAGCCAGTAAATCCGGATTCAACGGATAGTAGATCGGGTTGCCGATGCTGATAGTCGGTTCCTGGGCCGGCAGCAGCGTGTAGATCTGGTCGCTGGAAAAATCGACTTCGTAGGCCGACCAGTAGCTGAAAGGACGACCGCCCAGTTGGATGCGATTGAGTGCGTCGAACACAATGCGGGGGACGGCAGGGTTGGGTGACCAGTTGACCACGTCGGGATAGGCAATCGTTTTCACTTTCACGTACATCGTGCTGGTAGGCTCCAGCGGGAGCTGATAGACATTTTCACCATCCCAGAAATACAGCGTGGGGTCATTCTCGTAGGCAGAAACAATGGCGGCGATTCCTCCATCCGGACTGATCGAGGCGTTCCAGAGATCGCCGGGTTGATCCAGATAGAAGTCGAATTCGTAGATCTCTCCGCTGTTCAGGTCGATCGCCGTCAGATAGCCTTCGGGGTTGACAAACCACAGGGAGCTACCGTCCCGGGTGCCCGAGAGCTGGGCGACATCGAGGCTGCCATCATCGTTCTGGGTAAAACGAGCTTGTACAACATCGATCACGCCGAGCTGCACATTATTCGGATCGGTCATATCGATCAGACCGATTTCTCCTTCGTACTGATAGAACCAGGGATCCCAGAGCACGAAGAAAATCAGCGAGCTCTGTACCTGCGGCGCGGGTATATCGTTACCCTGATCGCCGCTCTGGCCCACCTCCGGCGTGATCCCGACCATATCAAAAGCCTGGCGCACGACCTGTAGTTCGGTACCTTCGCCGTACAGGTCCTTGGTGGCCTGCTCGACGGCTTTCCGCAGGTCGCCGAACTGACTGTTGCGCGTCAGGTACTGGCTCAGCGCCCGGTAGTAGATCTGGGCGGCTTTTTCAGATCCGATCTGTTCGATGATGTGCGCTGCAGCCCGGTTCGGAATGCCGCTATTAATGTGTACGCCGCCGTTATCCTGATTGATATCCAGATTGCGATACTCGGACATATGGGCGGGCTGGCGGCTCAGGACGTGATCGCCGCCGGGATTTTTCAGGTCGCGCAGGGCCTGCTTCCCGGTCTCCGGGCGCACGATGCCCTCACCTATCAGAAAATCGCCGGTAGCCAGCGCGGCAAAGACGTCGGCAAAGGATTCATTGAGGGCACCGGACTGAAACTGATAGACCAGATTCGCCGTGTGTTCGATAACGCCATGAGCCATCTCGTGCACGCCGACGTCGGGGTTACCGGCCAGCGGAAGAAATTCACGGTCTCCGTCTCCATAAGCCATGACGCGCCCGTTCCAGAAGGCATTGTCCATGGGACGGCCGCCGTAGGTCACGTGAATAACCGACAGGATGGTGCCCCCCTGGCCATCGATGGCATTCCGCCCGAACTGAGTGTGGAAAAACGTAAAGGCCTGATAGTGATTCCAGTGAGCCGAGACGGCGACCGGATCGGTCCAGGTATTGTTCGGGGAAGAGACCTGCACCAGGCTGGTGTTTCGATCCAGATCACGATTTTCGGCATTCAGCACGACGGCCCCACCCTTGGGCTCATCAGGCAGGCGCGAGCCACTCAGGTCGAGCGAGGGCAGATCCCAGATCATAAAGTAGCCGGAGGCAGGATCGTGATAAACCCGCAGTGTGCGGGTGTTGCCGAGCACATCCTGCGCCTGCGCATCGACGAATTGGCCCTGCAGGTTGGGTAGTGGGGCGGTGGCAATCTCCGGTGCGTCCGGGATGACTCCAGGCTCGATCGGCCGGAGGGTGCAATAGGTGGCAAAGGCATGCAGGATTTCGCCCGTTTGCGCGTCGATCAGGTAGGTGTAACGTTCCACCCAGTTGGGACGGATGTCCACCTCGTAAGCCAGCCGCCATCCGCTTTCCTGATGACGGTACCAGACGAGTTGAGGCGGCTGTTCGTCGAGCCCCAGCGCGTCGCGAAGTGCCGGACCGGGAGGCTGCCAGCGCCCCTTCCGACGCAGATCGGTCGCGGCCTGCTCGTAGGCCTCGGCGGCGGTCAGCCGAAGCATGGGATCCAACAACCCTTCTGGTGTAGGTTCGTAGGTGCCGTTTACCGCATAGATTTGCCCTCCGGCATCCACATGTACGCGGAGTTCGGCTGCCCAGACCGGGTAGCCCCGGTAGTGTTGCGCGAAGCGCAGGTGGGTATAGCCCAGCGCATCCCGGCTGACATCCTTCAGACGTAATTCCTCGCGTGGGTTCTCCAGCCCCAGCAATCGGCGGTGACGCTGGAGAAAGTCCATGACCTGTCGCGATACATCCTGTGCGCGTTTACCGGCCACTTGGTCCAGGCGACCGCTCATCCAGCGAACGGTGCCATTAGGAGCGCGGAGAATTGTTGGCCCCTCCAGTTGTTGCAAACGGACTGGCTTTTTGCCCGGCAGCGCACGAAACGCCAGTCGACCAACCGGACGGCCGTAACGGAGGAGCGAACCACGCGGCTGCGCGAGTAGCTGCTGGAGTTGTTGCGGGGTTTCGATAAGCGGAAAGTCCAGACGTTCGGGCAACGGTGGCAGCGGACGTCCGTCGCGTAGCGATTTCTGAGCCGTAGCCTGCAGGGGAAGTACCAGAAGCAGCAGGGCCCCTGCCAGAAAAGAGCATCGTGTGCGCTTCATGGCTGCTGGACATTCTGGTTTAGCATTTCATAGAGCATCTGAAGCGTGCGCGCGACCGCATGGGTATCGGACGGACTCCAGATCCATTGCGCTGTGTCGCGGGACGTATATCGGTGGATAAAGCGACTGTAATTGCCGGGGGAGTTGTAAGCTGGGAGAGTCTGTAATTGTCTGTAGACTGCTTCGATCTGTTGTCGTTGTGCTCGACGCAGTTTGCCCCGGGTTTGGGTTTGAGGAGGATCCCCCGGGCTCTGGCACCACATTTCGATGGTGCCGTCACGCCAGACGGTATAGCCCTGTTGCAGCCCGGTAAAGCCGCCGCCCTCTCCCCAGGAAAGCCAGGGCTTCGTGCTGCGACAGGAACTGGTGCTCAGCAGAAGCACGAGCAAAAGTAATCTGCACATCGGTTCGTGGAATCTGAAGACAATTTCATCGCCCGGCAACCGCAACGAAAGGTAACCACGGTGTTCTGGCATCACAATCACCCGTTCGGGGGAGGGATGGGTTTCCGATTTTCAGCATTGAGCGGAAGCAGAGCCAGCCGGCGCGACGAGTGGAGCAGTTTACGACCAGAATTCAGGCCGTTTCGGTTCGGTAATGATTGGCCAAAGTGCTGCGCTTTCCTTCAGGCCATCCCCCGTTCGGGTGATTGACGGCGCAAGTGCAGGTTGCTAAAGTTGGCATTGGGCTGTTTCTGAAAATTTCTGTGTGCAATGAAGATGGATCAAGCTGGCACAGTAGTGCACAAAATTTGCGCAAAAAGGATCATTGGGCTGGCACTGATAGCGATCGCCGCCGCCGGCGCCCTTAACACAGGGGTTGGTTATACGCCAGCATCTTTTCTGGAAGAAAAAGCGTCAGGCATAGCGGTTGCAGGTGCCCATCAGGATCGTGTGATTGGAGGACAGCTGTTTTCCGCAGGCGGCGAAGTGCAGGTAGAGGTTGCTCCAGCAGGCTTCGCCCTCTACACCAGTGAGTTATGGCTTTTTGAACCCGGACCACCTCAGTTTATCGCCACCAATCGTGATGCAGGCCTTGTCGTTAATCTGGGGCCATTCGACCCTGGTGTGGAATTGGTGTTTGGAATTGTCGTTCGAGAGACGGGGTGGACTTTCAAAATGGGTCCTGGAGAACGCAATCCTGACGGGATTCCGCATGCAGCTGTAGAATTCATAGCCGAAGGCGAAGCGATCGTAGGTTTTGAGGATCTATACGGAGGTGGAGATCGAGATTATGACGATGTGGTTTTCATCTTTCGGGGAAGTATTGTTCCAGAACAATGTGGAAATGGAGTAGACGATGACCGTGATGGTTTGATAGATTGCGAGGATGCTGATTGTGCTGGCGTTGGAGAATGTGGAGAGAACTGTGAAAATAATCGCGACGATGATGGGGATGGCCTCGTGGACTGTCTGGATGCAGACTGTTTCAGAGGTTGTGCCGGAATTGGACGTTGTCGAAATTGGCCCCGAATCACAAGTTTGTTCCCGATACAGGGTGCTAATATAGGTTCAGTCACTGTAACGCTCGGTTGTTGTAACGTCCAGGAGGGAGCTTCTATCTATCTGGATGGTCCGGGTGGAGAAATACCTGGTCAGAATCTTGGAATCTTTTCTACTGAAGGTTCCAGTACCGTACAGATCTCTTTTGATTTAAGGGGAAAACTACCTGGTGTATATGATATCCACGTTAACAATCCAGATACAACGTACACGTTTTTGCGAGGGGCCTTCACCATTACCCAAGGAAGTGGTCGCACAGCAACTCCCTGGTTAGATGTCGCTAGCCGAGAAGTATTCCGTATGGGGAGGGCGCAGCGTATTAACATCTTCTACGGGAACAGCGGGACGGTCGATACAAGCGCCAAGTTGATTTTTCTGAGCGTTTCGGGGGATGAACAGGCCTGGTTACAAACAGACGTGTTCGACATCCCACGATCGGAGCTTGTTCTGCTTGCAGGGTCTCTGATGGGTGAGGCGCTTTCTCTGGGAGCAGGTCAGTCATGGACCTTACCCGTTATTGTGGAAGCGCCCAATATGCCTGGTGAACTGGAACTACAGGCCCGTATGTTTGAAGTTTCAGGGAGCAATTTTCCCTGGGAAGCACTCCCCCCACCACGAGCGGTTTCGCCAGAAACGTGGCAGAAGGCTCGATACTTATTACAGCAAATGGCTGGTAGTTCATGGGATAGTGTATTGCAGTTTCTATTGCGATCTCGCGGGCAAGGTAAACCACTGGAGGTCGATAAAGCACTGGCCTTTGCTTCTGTTGCCGCTGTATGGTCTGTCCTGTTGAGTGACACTCTGAGCGCCCCCAAAACATTGTCTCTTCATAGTGCCATTTCTGATATCGAGATCGAATATCTCTCTACCAGAGAAAGCGGTTTGGGTATTTATGCGGTAGGATCCATTACGGAAAATCCAAGCCGAGCTGTTATTATAACACATGGCCTCGGTGGCATGGATATTAATAATCCAGAAGACCGATTCGTGAAATTAGGTGTTGCAGTGAAACAGCAGTGTCCTGATTGTAATGTGTTTATTCTCAACTGGACACCTTTAGCTACAATCAGTTCAATTAATGGATGGAAAACGGATCCATGGTGGGTAGGAGCAAACGGCATTCCGCCAGCTGCTAGTTTACTTCGAAATGACCTGCGGAATAGTGGATTTGGTGGGTTGGGTGGTAATGTTCTGGGAGTGGACTTTAAAGAGGCCGGATATATCCCGCCTGATCGGACTATAATGATTGGTGAAAGCTTTGGAAATAAAATAAATGAGATTTTAATTGATGAATATTTGGGATCCGTATCACGTGTGCTTGCCTGTAACCCGGCTAGCGAAGGCAGTTTGGTTGACCCTCCAAACTTCTTAGGAAAGGCTGATCTGTCTGTTGGTTTTCATACTTTCAGCCTCTTTGATACGCAGCAACCAGTTGCTCAATTCGATTTGCTATTGCAGACAAGAGAAGGTATGGATGATGTTGGCGAGCACACTTTCGGAGTTGTTCAACTGGGCAATTGGGTGGCTTCTGGGGATGTGCGCTGGTTGTTTGGCTCTCCAGAAGAACTGGGACTCTCGGGGCTTACCCGAAACGTTTATAAAGGGTATGAAGGGTTTGTTCGACTTGATGGGTTCGTAGAAGAATTACCTTCACCTCTGCCCTCTGAGACCTTATTTATTGCACCCTATGCTTATGCTGCTCTTAAACAAGCATATGAGAATGAAATCAAAAGAAAAGTGCGAAGGGTGCGTGTTGTAGGCAGCATGGATCCCAACGACAAAGCCGGTCCACTTGTAGCGTCTCCAGGCGAGCCCCTGGCTTATACGATATTTTTCGAAAACCTCGAGACGGCAACAGCCCCAGCTCAGGAAGTGGTTATTGAGGATCAACTTGATCCGGAGCACATGGATCTGCGCACTTTTGCGCTGGGTCCTATCATGTTCGGGCGCTGGTCTGTGACACCGCCACCTGGAGCGAAAAGCTATAGTACCACGCTGGATCTTCGTCCAGACCAGCCTCTACTTGTGCAAATAGAGGCTGGTCTGGATACCGTTACGGCGCGGGTAACGTGGCGGCTAACGTCCATAGATCCAGAAACGGGGGAGCTGCCTGAGGATCCTTTTGCGGGATTTTTGCCGCCCAATGTTCGTCCTCCTGAAGGTGATGGGAGCGTATCGTTTACAATAGCGCCACGCACTTTGCTTCTGACGGATTGGCATACCTGTAATAACGCCCGGATCGTATTCGATCAGAATCCAGCGATAGAAACGCCTGTAATATGCACCCAACCGCCTGAATTTGGCTTTACGCTTTCGCCTCCGAATCCGACCCATCTGCACATTATGCAGGGAGGTATGCAGAATTTCCAGATTACGCTTACCCCGAAGAATGGTTTTTCAGGAATCGTGAGCCTGATGCTAGTAGATCAAAGTGGCAGGAGAGTGCCGGGTATTACGATCATCAGTACCAATCCCGCGCCTGTACAGGTGCTTACTGATTCGATAGTGGTTTCTGCAACGGTGATGGCGGCATCCGATATAACTCCGGGCACCTACAATCTACAAATACAGGCTATTTCAGGCAGTATCGCTCGCTGGCAACCCCTTACAGTTATGGTAACTGAGCGAGCTCGAAGATTCCAGGTTACCCGCAACGATGATGCTACGGACGCCACCCTTGGAGACGGCATCTGCGCAGACGGTAACGGTGCTTGTTCGCTGCGTGCGGCAGTAATGGAAGCGAATGCCCTGGGCGGGGGACCTCACACTATTGTGCTACAGGCGGGGCAGGCCTATAACCTGTCGCTGGATGCAGCAGTGGGAGAGGAAAACGGAGCAGCTGAGGATGATCTGGACATCATTGCAGATATCATCATTCAGGGCAACGGGGCGACGGTGCAGCGCGACCTGTCGCTGACCTGTAACGCCAACAGCCAAACCGAAACGGGCGAATTCCGCATCTTCGATGTCCAGAGCGGAGGCCGTCTTACGTTGCAAAATGTGACAGTACGAAATGGCTGTGCAGATGGCGTCTCCTCAGGGGGCGGCATCCGCAATGCGGGCAGAGTGATCATAACCAATAGTACCTTTGCGGATAATGTGGGCGGCGGAGCTCTCTACAATGAGGGAGGGACCATATACGCCAGTTTCGTTACCATCGTGAACAACAGCGGAGGTGTAATCCAAAATGGGCCGGAATCAACCGTTCATGTCAAAAACTCAATCATAGCTAACAACATAGCAAGCAACTGCTCGGGCTCGGGTACGCTGAACGCTTTCGGTGTTAACTTCGCCACCGACAGTTCATGCGGTTCAAACTTTACGGTGGTCAGCGCCGATGAACTTAACCTGCAGCCGCTTGCTAACGACGACGGCTTCGCTTCGATCTTCCTCCTTGGCCCAAGCAGCGCGGCCGTTGACGCAGTGACAGACTGTACGGACCTTGACAACAACCTGGTGACTATGGACCAGCGGGGGATGACTCGTCCCCAGGGGAATGCCTGCGATGCTGGCGCAGTAGAGCGTGAAGTGCCTGTAGCTATCGAAGAGCTAAAGCTGCCGACCACGCTGGCTTTCTATGGGCATTATCCGAATCCAGTGCGTTCTGATTACGTGGTGTTGGTGTTTGATTTGCCCGTGAGTGCGCAAGCGCAGGTGGTGCTGTATGATGTTTTAGGTCGACAGGTTCGTCGCTGGTCTTTAGCTGCGTTGTCGGCCGGCGCACGGCGTCAGGTACCGCTGTATTTAGGGTCCCTGGCGGTCGGTTTATACATCTATCAGGTGCAGCTTCGGCTCGACTCTGGAAAAACGCAAAGCTTTCAGGGAAGACTGGTAAAACTGGAATAAAAAGCATAAAAGCCTGGCCCTCAGGCCAGGCTTTTATGCTTTTGGGCGGTCCGGACGGGACTCGAACCCGCGACCTCCGGCGTGACAGGCCGGCGTTCTAACCAACTGAACTACCGGACCACTTGCAGGACTGCAAACTACAACCTCGAAGAACGTCCGGGCAAGCCGTGCTCGTTGAAGCTTCCGTGGATTGCAGCGGCTGCCCGAAGCAGCACGATACACGCCACAGCACGTTCGAAAGTTTCAGGCCAATCGGCTTACTCCGGCAAAATGGTAATGCGCGGCTCGTCGTCCTTCGATTTTTCAAGCGGGTCCGGCTCGGGCATGATCCAGGCCAGGATCAGATACACGATGATGAAGGGGAAGCCACTGGAAAAGATGGCGCCTAGCACGAAAAGCGCCCGGATCAGGGTAGGATCCCAGCCGAGATATTCGGCAATGCCACCGCAGACGCCCGCCAGCATCCGATCGCGCGACTTGACCAGGCGTTTGGACTTCGTTTCCGCTGGCGAAGTGGTGGTGGCTTCGGCGGTCGTCTGAGCTGTAGTGGACTTACCGGAAGAAAATGTGGTGCGCAGCTCTTCGAAAACCTTCCGGGGCTGATCGAACAGCTCGTCCAGCGATTTTTGCTGCCTGGGCCTGGCTTTTTTGCGCGGGCGTGGACGCCGGCGCGGCCGCCAGGAAAGCACGCCCAGTCCCAGCAGGATGATCAGCAATGCGGCCACCCAGGGCAGAAAGCCCACCAGCGTGCTTACGTCCACGCCGCTCCAGAGCCCCATCTGCTGCAGCACGTACACCACACCCACCAGCAGCATGGCCAGTCCGGCCACCGTGGGCAGATTCCACACCGAATCCCGACGCGTGGCGCCGCTTTCGTCTCCGAACAGCAGTTGCTCCAGTTCGGCATCGGAGAGCTGCTCCAGCTCCAGCGCTTCGGCCTCTTCGGCTTCTAAATGCATCGGGTGAGAGCGCGTGCGCGTGGCCATTGCGGTTGCTTCAGGTGCTGATGGACTGTCTTCTCTGCGCCTTACGCATGGCATGACGATAAGTTACGACCGACGAATCACCTCCTGTTCCGTCACCACGACCTGCACGGGTACGTCGTGGGGCTCCGGGGGCACGACATCGACCAGGCACTCCATGTAGACCGGACAGATCGTGCAGGCCGAGAGCTCTCGCAGAAATGTATCGTAATAACCCTTGCCGTAGCCGATCCGGTAGCCGTTGCGTCCGACGCCCAGCGCCGGCACGAGTACCACGTCGAGTGTCTCGGGCGGAACGAGCGGGGCGGTGCGGGGTTCTTGCAGGCCCCAGGGACCGCGCTCCAGTTGCGAGGGATCGTCGAAGCGGCGGGCTTCGAGCTTCGGCGGATCCGTACAGGCAACGACCGGCAGCGCCACCAGCTTACCTCGACTCTGGAGCCACGAGGCCAGGGGGCGCAGGTCGATCTCGCGCCGCTCCAGCAGCGGCCAGTAGAGCAGTACGGAGCGGGCCTCGCGCAGCTCGGGCAGTTCCTGAAGACGGCGCACGATCGTCCGGCTGCGCCTGCGGTGTGCCTCCTCGCTCAGGCTCGCCCGAAACGCCCGAAACTGTCTGCGGAGCGTTTCTTTGATCTGTACCGGCAGGGTGTCGAGCGACATGAGCGGTGCTACCAGGGTGATCAAAGGCAAGATAAACTTATGGAAAGAGAAAAGCACGGGGTTCCCGAAGATCGGCTGACCGCGTTCGAGGCCTACCGGGCCCGCATGAACCGGCGCATCCTGGAGGCCGATCACCTGGGCATCAAGCGGTTTTTCCATCTGGACGAAACCGCCTATCATGACGGCGCGCTGGATCGCAAAACAAAAGAACTGCTCGGTCTGGTCGCTTCCATGGTGCTGCGCTGCAACGACTGCATTGACTACCATCTGATCAACTGCGTGCGGCTGGGCTTCTCGGACGAGGAGCTGTTTGACGCCATGAACGTGGCGCTGATCGTAGGCGGATCCATCGTGATTCCGCACCTGCGCCATGCCGTCGAGACGCTCGATCTGCTCCGGGCCCGTGAAAATCCGACGGAATAACCGGCCGATTCCGCTTTTTGAAGGAATCGCGTGATCCTGCCCGGAGCTTGCGCGTTGTATTTCGATCGTGAAAACCCTATTTTCTCGCTTCTGTAAGCAGGCGAGATCTGGCTATGTTCGAAAGCCTTACTGAAAAATTAGAAGCAGCCCTGAAGTCCGTCTCGGGGCAGGGTCGCATCACCGAGCTGAACATTGCCGGGACGATGCGAGAGATCCGGCGCGCCCTGCTGGAGGCGGACGTCAACTACCAGGTGGCGCGGGAATTTACCGAGCGCGTCAAAGAAAAGGCGCTCGGGACGAAGGTGCTGTCGTCGGTTTCGCCGGGCCAGCAGCTCGTCAAGATCGTCTACGACGAGCTGGTGCGGCTGCTGGGCTCGGAGCAGGTGGACATCACCCTGAGCCCCACGCCGCCGACGGTGATCCTGGTGGCCGGGCTGCAGGGATCGGGAAAGACCACCTTCTGCGCCAAGCTGGCGCTTTACTTTAAAAAGAAGGGCCGGGCGCCGCTGCTGGCGGCCGCCGACGTGTACCGTCCGGCCGCCGTCGAGCAGCTCAAGACGCTGGCCGCTTCGATCAACGTGCCCGTCTATTCGATCGAGGAGAACGGGCAGGTGGTGCAGGATGCCGTGCGCGTCGCCCGCGAGGCGGTGCAGGAGGCGCGTCGCACGGCCCGTGACATCGTGATCATCGACACGGCCGGTCGCCTGCACATCGACGAGGCGATGATGCGGGAGGTCGAGCAGATCAAAGAGGCCGTGCGGCCGCACGAGATCCTCTTTGTGGTCGACAGCATGACCGGCCAGGACGCTGTCAACACCGCCAAAGCCTTCAACGAGCGGCTGGACTTCGACGGCGTCGTGCTCACCAAGCTCGACGGCGACACGCGCGGCGGTGCGGCGCTTTCGATCCGTTCGGTCGTCAACAAACCGATCAAGTTTGCTTCGACGGGCGAAAAGCTCGATGCGCTCACGCCGTTCTACCCGGATCGCATGGCCCAGCGCATTCTGGGCATGGGCGACGTGATCTCGCTGGTCGAGCGCGCGCAGGAGCAGTACGACGCCCGTCAGGCCGAAAAGCTGCGCCGCAAGCTGCGCTCGGCCGACTTCAATCTGGAAGACTTCTACGAGCAACTGCAGCGCATCAAAAAGATGGGCTCGCTGCGCGAGCTCATCGGCATGATCCCCGGCCTGGGGCGCTACGTCAAAGATCTGGACGTGGACGACGACGCCTTCAAGCACATCGAGGCGATGATTCTGTCGATGACGCCCGAAGAGCGGCGCAATCCGGACATTATTGATGCAAGTCGGCGTCGTCGGATTGCCCGGGGCAGCGGCATGGAGGTCAGCGACGTGAACCAGCTGCTCCGGCAGTTCAAGGAGATGCGCAAGATGATGAAGTCGATGTCCAAGCTGATGGGCAAAGGCCGGGCGGTCGATTTGCGGCAGTTGCTGGGTGGTAGACTGTAACCAGCGTTAACGATAACCTCATTGAACAAACCAGGGAGCGATTACGGCCTATGGCGGTCAGACTACGTTTGCGTCGACTGGGTCGGAGGAATCTTCCGATTTTCGCCATTGTGGCGGCCGATGCACGGTCGCCGCGGGATGGGCGTTTCATCGAAGATCTCGGGCGTTACTATCCGCTGCACGAGCCGGCCACGGTCGAGCTGAAAACCGACCGGGTGATCTACTGGCTGGAGCGGGGGGCGCAGCCGACCGAGACGGTGCAGAGCATTCTGCGGCGGGAGGGCATCCTGCTGGCCATGCACCTGCGCCGCAAAGGTAAGTCGGAGGAAGAGATCCAGCAGGCGGTGGCCGAGCACCGCGCCCGCCAGTACGAGAAGCTGATGAAGAAGGCGAAGCCGACCGTGGCGCAGTTGAAGCAGGCGGCGCTGGAAGAGGAGCGGCGGCGGGCCGCCGAGCTGGAGGCGGAACTGGCCCGGCAGCAGGCCGAGGCGGAGGCGAAAGCCCGTGCCGAAGCCGAGCAGCAGGCTGCGGCCGAGGCCGCCGAAGCCGAAGCGGAGGCCGCTGAAGCCGAGGCGGAGGCCGCCGAGTCCGAAGCGGTAGCCGAAGCGGAAACGCCCACCGAGCCGGAAGCGGCAACCGAGGAGTCGGCGAGCGACGAAGAAGAAAAGGCGTCCTGAGTACGCCGTACAGTCGATCGTCGGGGCAGGGGAACACCATGGAGCGGGTAGATCCGGACGAGTTGCTGCTGATGGGCTATGTGGCCCGGGCGCATGGTGTCCGGGGTGCCTTCAAGGTGGTTCCCGAAACGGACGATCCCACGCGCTTTGAAACGCTGGAGACGATCTACGTCGGGCGTTCGCCGGAGACGGCCCGCCCGGTGCGCCTGGAGCGCGTGCAGTACCAGCCCACGCGGCGCGGGCTGATCGTGCTGCTGCAGGTGGCCGAGGTCACCGACCGCGACGCGGCGCAGGCGCTCCGGGGCCTGCGGGTTTACGCCCGGCAGTCCGACCTGCCCCCGCTGGCCGAAGGGGAATTTTTCCTGCACGATCTGATCGGGTTGCGGGTGGAGACCGAAGCGGGCGAGACCGTCGGTACCGTCATCGAAGTGCTGGAGATGCCCGCCCACCTGATCTATGTGGTGGGCCGTCCGGGCCGCCCCAATGCGATGGTGCCGGACGTCGAGGTCTTCGTGCGGGAGCTGGACCTTGAAGGCCGGCGGCTCGTTATACGCCCGATCGAAGAGTTGCTGGACTGAGGGGAGGCAAAACGTAGCATCAAGCCGTGCGCATTGACATTCTGACGGCATTCCCCGATCTGGTCCGGGGCCCGCTGGCGTACAGCATCATCCGGCGGGCGCGCGAGCGCGGGCTCGTGGACATCCGCGTGCACGACCTGCGCGACTACACCACGGACCGGCATCGGCAGATAGATGACTATCCCTACGGGGGTGGCGGGGGGATGGTGCTCAAGCCGGAGCCCATCTTCCGCTGCATCGAAGCCATCCAGGAAGAGGCGGCCCGTGAAGGGCGCAAGATCGACGAGGTCATCTATCTGACGCCCGACGGCCAGGTGTTCAACCAGGAGCTGGCCAATCGGCTGTCGCTCTGCCAGCACCTGGTATTGCTGGCCGGACACTACAAGGGCGTGGACCAACGGGTGCGGGATGCCCTGGTCACGATGGAGCTGTCCATCGGTGACTATGTGCTCAGCGGTGGCGAGCTGCCGGCGCTGGTGGTGGTGGATGCCGTCGTGCGCCTGATTCCGGGCGTGCTGGGCGATGCCGAGTCGGCGCTGACCGACTCGTTCCAGGACGGGCTGCTGGATGCGCCCGTCTATACGCGGCCGGCCGTCTTCCGCAGCATGGCCGTCCCCGAGGTGCTGCGTTCGGGCGATCACAAACGCATCGCCGCCTGGCGGGAGGAGCAGCGCCTGCTGAAGACGCGCCAGCGCCGTCCGGATCTGCTCGAAAAACTTGAATCGTCAACGACCCACGACGAATAAAACGGAGGATTCATCATGTCGGACGAACTGATTCGCCTGGTCGAGGCCACGCAGTTGCGGGACGACATCCCGGAGTTCGGTCCGGGCGATACGGTCAACGTGCACGTGCGCGTGGTGGAGGGCGACAAAGAGCGCATTCAGCAGTTCAAAGGCGTGGTCATCTCGATCCGTGGCAGTGGTGCCCGCAAGACCTTCACCGTGCGGAAGGTCTCCAACGGCGTAGGGGTGGAGCGCATCTTCCCGCTCTACTCGCCCAAGATCGCCAGGATCGAGGTGCTTCGCCGGGGACACGTGCGCCGGGCCAAGCTCTACTACCTGCGCCAGCGCTCCGGCAAATCGGCCCGCATCAAGGAGAAGCGCTACGTTGCGCCGGAAGAAGGACGGGAGTAAGGCTCCATGGAGCCCGTCCTCCGGGCCGGCGTTTAACACAACGACGAACGAGTTCCCGAACCGCCGACCGGAACTCCGGGCCGGCGGTTTTTATTGGCATCAACGCAAACTTTCCGGTGAAGCAGGGACGTTATGGTGCGACTGGCCATCTGGGATACATTACCGGCCGAGTTTTTCGTATCGGGGCTGACAGCAGGTAACGTGCAGCTGCCGGTAGCGCTCGAAGTGGAACGCTGCCCGGCTCCGGAGGCGCTAACGCGTCTCCTGAACGGCGACGTCGATGTGGCCCTGGTGCCTACGCTCGACGTGCTGCTGCACAACGATGAAGTCGATGCGCTACCAGCCGTGGCGCTTTCCTCCTGGAAGTACCCCTACGCACGGATCGTGCTGCGCCAGGGGTTTCTGCAGGTGAATTCGCTGGCGCTGGATCCGCGCTACGCGCAGGAGGCGTTCATCGCGCAGGTAGTGCTTCAGGAACACTACGGCCAGACACCCCAGCCGATCGCCTACGAGGGCGCCACGCGCGACGAACTGCTGGGCGGTGAGGAAGATGCCTGCCTGCTGATCGGCAACGACGTGCCCGCCCTGCAGACCGGCGCGCTGACGCTCGATCTGGGCCAGGAGTGGTACGAACTGGCCAACTATCCGATGGTCTGGGGCCTGTTTGCCGTACGTAAGGGCGAGGGCAACCCGCTCCTGGTCAAAACGCTCCGCCGACTGGCGAAGGCGGCCGAAGCCCGGCGGGAGGTCTGGGCCCAGACCCGCGAGATGACGCCCGAGCTGCACGAATACTTCCTGGAAAACCTGCGCCTTCGCTTTGACGACCTGGTCATGGCCAGTCTGACAGAATTCCGAGAATACCTGTTCTATTTTCAAATTACCGACGAAGTCCCGGACCTGCCCCTGTACACGATCCCGGAAGACGAGGAAGATGAGGAAGAGGACGAAGACGAAGTGCCCCTGCTTTGAACCCGACTCGACCCGGTATGTCGGACAACATCAAGATCGTCGGCACCAACCGCAAGGCCCGCCATGAATACCACATCGAGGATACGCTCGAGGCGGGCCTGGTGCTGAAAGGCACCGAAGTCAAATCCCTCCGGGAGGGACGGGTCAACCTGCAGGACGCCTACTGCACCGTCGAGAACGGCGAGATGTACCTGCTGAACTGTCACATCTCGCCCTATCGGAATACCGGGACGCACGACAACCATGATCCGCTCCGGCCCCGTAAGCTCCTCATGCATAAACGTGAGATTGAACGCTGGGGGCAGGCTGCCCAGCAGAAAGGTTACACAATCGTTCCGCTGAAGATCTACTTCAAAAACGGCCGGGCCAAGGTGGAAATCGCATTGGCGCGTGGTAAAAAGCTCTACGATCGCCGCGCCGATATTGCCGAACGAGAAGCCCGGCGTCGCCTGGAACGGGTACGCAAAAGTCGTCGAGGATAAACCTTCGGAAGCCCCATGCCGTCGTTTCCACCCGTCGCAGAACAGCTCCGACAGATTCGTCGCGGTGCTGTTGAAATCATCCCAGAAGAGGAGCTTGTTCAGAAGCTGGAACGCTCCTACCGTACCGGCAAGCCGCTGGTGGTCAAACTGGGCTGCGATCCCAGCCGTCCCGACCTGCACCTGGGCCATGCGGTCGTTTTGCGCAAGCTACGACAGTTTCAGGACCTGGGCCACCAGGCCGTGCTGATCATCGGCGATTTCACGGCGATGATCGGCGACCCGACCGGCCGGTCCAAAACGCGTCCGGCGCTGACCCTTGAAGAGACGCGGGCCAACGGCCGCACCTACTTCGAGCAGGCTGCCAAGATTCTCGACCCGGAGCGAACGATTATCCGCTACAACTCGGAATGGCTCGACAGGATGACCTTCCGGGATGTGATCGAGTTGGCGGCCAAGTACACGGTAGCCCGCATGCTGGAGCGCGACGACTTTGAGAAGCGCTATAAGGCCGGCGAGCCGATCAGCATTCACGAGTTTCTCTATCCGCTGGCGCAGGCCATGGACTCCGTGGAAATTCAGGCCGATGTGGAGCTGGGTGGCACCGACCAGCGATTTAACCTGCTGGTAGGACGCGACATCCAGCAGGCCTACGGTCAGGATCCGCAGGTATGCCTGCTTATGCCAATCTTGGAAGGGACCGACGGCGTTGAGAAGATGTCGAAGTCACTGGATAACTACATCGGGATCACCGAGCCGCCCGAAGAAATGTACGGCAAGGTGCTCTCGATCCCGGATCACCTCATCTATCGCTACTTCGAGCTGGCTACGGACATCCCCATCGAGGAGCTTCCGGCCAAAAAAGAATTTGCCGAACGCGATCCGCGCAACGCCAAGCACGAGCTGGCCTGGACGATTGTGCGCATGTACCACGGCGTGGAGGCTGCCAACTGGGCACGAGCGCACTTCGAGCGCACGATCATCCGGGGCGAGGCGCCCGAAGATCTGAAGCCGTTCCGTCCTACGCCGGACGAAGGCACACGCATCGGGCTGGTCAACCTGATCGTGCAGGCCGAGCTGGCGCCGTCTAAAAGCGAAGCGCGACGACTGATCCGGCAGGGAGCCGTCTTGATCGACGGTGCGCGCGTCACCAACGAGCATCTGGAGATCGATCTGGCGCAGCGGGCGCCCTTTGTGCTCAAGGTGGGCAAGCGCCGTTTTGCCCGGGTGGTGTGGGACGAGGCGCAGCAGCCAGCCTGAGGCGGCTCAGGCCTTCCGTGCGAAGCGGGCCTGCACGCGGGCATCCATCTGCTCGACTGTTTCGATGAGGGCCTGCTTGTAGGCCACGACCCGTTGCAGCAGTTCGGGATCGCCCGTGGCGAGGATCTGAACGGCCAGCAGTCCGGCGTTGCGGGCCTGTCCGATGGCTACGGTGGCGACAGGCACGCCGCCGGGCATCTGCACGATCGACAGCAGCGAATCGAGACCTTGTAGGTGACGGGCGGGTACAGGTACGCCGATGACAGGTAGTGGTGTGGCCGAAGCAATCATGCCGGGCAGGTGTGCAGCGCCGCCGGCTCCGGCAATGATCACCTTGAGCCCCCGGGTGTGGGCCGTGCGGGCATATTCCAGCATGCGGTGCGGTGTGCGATGGGCCGAGAGTACCCGGATCTCATAGGGGATGCCGAATTCTTCGAGCACATGGGCCGCTTCTTCCATGACGGGCAGGTCCGATTCGCTACCCATCGCAATACCGACCAGTGGGGTGGTGGCGGCAGGCATGGTGTCGATAGGCTGGTTCAAAGGTAACGGGCAATCAGGTCGGCGGCTGCTTCGGCGCGTCGGCGTACATCCTCTGGGTCGCTTCCGGTGGCCGTTACGTGGCCCATCTTGCGGCCCGGACGCACCTGCATCTTACCGTACAGGTGCACGGCCACCCCGGGAATGCGCAGGGCTTCAGGCAGGCCGCGGAGATCGATCCGGTCGCTACTGCGCCGGCCGAGAATGTTCACCATGACGGACACAGGCTCCCGCAGTTCGGGCGAGCCCAGCGGCCAGTCGAGCACGGCCCGCACGTGGTTTTCGAATTGGGAGGTGTAACAGCCTTCGATCGTGTAATGACCAGTGTTGTGCGGGCGTGGTGCCAGCTCGTTGATCAGGATGCGTCCGTCGGCCAGCTCGAACAGCTCTACGGCCGTGATGCCGAGGCCGTCGACGGCCTCGACGGCAGCACGAGCCACGCGCTGGGCCTCTTTAGCCACAGCCGGCTCGATCGCAGCGGGAGCCTGTACCAGGTAACAGCGGTGCTCCTGCTGCTTCGTGTAGACGACCGGATAGATCACCTCCTCGCCGCTTGGGTTGCGGGCCACCAATACGGCCAGCTCGCGCACAAACGGCACCCAGGCCTCAACGAGCAGGCCATCTTCCTGGGCCAGCTGCTTCCAGCCGGTTTTTAAGGCTTCGGGCGAGCGGGCCGTGAAGTTGCCATAACCGTCGTAGGAGCCTCGGTATCGCTTAAGCATTACCGGATAGCCGAACCGTTCGGCTGCAGCCAGCGCTTCTTCCAGCGTGGCACAGCAGGCAAACGCGGGGAGCGGTAGTCCGGCTTTGGCCAGCGCGCGCTTTTGGTGCCTCTTGTCGCGGATGATCCGGACGGTTTCGGCTTTTGGCCAGAGCGCGGTGCCCTCGGGGAGTACCGGTTCCAGCACGTCGGCCGGGGCCCATTCGCTTTCGACGGTCACCACCGTACAGCCCTCGGCAAAGCGACGCAGCACGTCCGGGTCTTTCCAGTCGCCTACGATCACCTCCCCCAACCCTTCGGCCGATCCGGACGGTTGAGGCACCAGAAAGCGCACGCGCAATCCCATTCGGATCGCCGCCAGGGCCGTCATGCGGCCCAGCTGCCCTCCGCCCAGAATCCCAATGACCGGAGTATGCACCACGTTCAGACGTTTTGCGCTTCCGATACGTGCACAGGCGCCTCAAAATATAAGACCAGGCGCATGAGGAGCAACGGAGGCGCTGCAAAGGATATAAAAAAAGCGTCATGGTAGCGTCGGCGTTGCAGGACCCAGGGCACGGGGCCTGCCTGCGGCGTAACGGGTTGCACGGCAGCTCGGAGGCGGCTATTTTAGATAAAACCAACCGGTTTGGATGATGCGCACGCTGCTCTTTAAGGTATTGATTGGGTTGCTGGGCCTGTTGGCTGTGCTGGTGGTTGTGCTGCTGGTGCGGGTCTGGTGGGTCGGGCAGCAGGTTGAATCGGCCAAAAGCCTAGAGCCGCTGGCGGTATCGCTCGACGCAGAAGCGCTGGCGCAGCGACTGGCTGGGGCATTGCGGTTCCCTACTGTATCGAATCAGGATCCTGCGCAGATTGACAGTAGCGCCTTTCGCGCGTTCCATGCTTATCTGGAAGCGCATTTTCCCCAGGTGCATGCGCACCTTCGCCGGGAAATGGTCGGCGGGCTGAGCCTGCTCTACACCTGGCCCGGGCAGGATACGACGCTGCCAGCTGTTGTCTTTATGGGCCATCAGGACGTGGTGCCGATCGCTTCGCCGGCGGAGTGGACGCACCCGCCGTTCGAGGGCGTGGTGGCCGATGGGTTCATCTGGGGACGCGGGGCGCTGGACGATAAGATCGGCGTGTTGGGCGTGCTGGAGGCTGCTGAGTACCTGCTGGCCGATGGATTCCGACCCGTGCGGACGGTCTATCTGGCCTTCGGGCACGATGAGGAAGTGGGCGGGCGGCATGGCGCTCGGCAAATCGCCAAGCTGCTGGCATCGCGGGGCGTGCGGCTGATCGCTGTCGTGGACGAAGGGGGGTTCATCGTAGATGGCGTCATTCCGGGCATAACCCGACCAGTGGCGCTGGTGGGCGTGGCCGAAAAAGGCTACGTGAGCCTCGCGCTGACAGCCAAGGCGCCGGTCGGACATTCTTCGACGCCACCCGCGCAGACGGCCATCGGGACGCTCAGCCAGGCCATCGTAACGCTGGTAGACAATCCCTTCCCGGCACAGCTGGACGGCCCTACGCGGGGACTGCTGGAACGACTGGCACCTTATGCTTCGTTCGGGCCGCGTGTGGTGTTGGCAAATCTGTGGCTTTTCGGGCCGGTGATGAAGTGGATGCTGGCCCGCCTGCCGGCCGGTAACGCCAGCCTGCGTACGACGATCGCCCCGACCATCTTCGAGGCGGGCGTCAAAGAGAATGTGCTGCCGACTCAGGCCCGAGCCGTGGTGAACTTTCGGATCTATCCGGGCGAAACGGTCGAAAGCGTAGAACGGCGCGTGCGGACGTTGCTCAAAGACCTGCCGGTGCAAGTGCACCGGCTCGAAGACACAGCCACTGACCCGTCGCCGGTCTCCGATTTCGAAGGCGAAGCGTTTCGGCGTGTGGTCGCCGCCATCCAGCAGGCGCAGGCTGACACGCCACCTATCGTGGCACCTTATCTGGTGCCGGGCGCTACGGACGCCCGCTATTTTACGGCGCTGAGCCCGAACGTATACCGGTTCATCGGCGCGCGCATCACGCCCGAACTGCTTGCCACCATTCACGGGGTGGACGAGCGCGTTGCGGTGGATACATACGTGCAGGCCGTGCGCACCTACTACGCGCTAATCCGCACGCTAAGCAGCCCTTGAGGCCTAATAAAGCCACATATCGAACGTCCGACGCCAGCGCTGCGTGACCGGATGGCGCGCGCCCAGCAGTGTGAAGATTGCTACGCCGGCCTTACGGGCCCCATCGTTGTCATAGTAGCGGTCTTTGCGGAGCACGTCGATCAGCCGCTCGACAGCCGTGTCGAAGTCCTTACGGGCCAGGGCTTCGATAGCCTGACGGTAGAACGCGCGCCCGGGGCCTTCCGGCAACGATTCAGCCTGATCTTTCAGGCGAAGCAGTCGGGCGATGGTACGGATGCCTTTGATCTGCTGCAGGTAGACAGCCTCGGCAATATCCAGATGTTCCAGCAGCTGTTCCGCATCGTCCGGATTATCGAAGACCCGGATGCGGGCCAGCAGCACGCGTGCTTTGTCGTTGCCGGGATCGGCTGCCAGCAGCTTCCGGAGCAGCGGTTCGGCCTCGGCAAATTTTCCTTCGTCCAGGAGCTGTTCAATTTGTTCCAGTTGTGCCCGGTTTTCGTCCGGCAGCACCTCGGCCAGCCACTGCTCGATGGCGTACTCCGGCAGGGCGCCCACGAACTCGCCCATGACCTCGCCGTTCACGAACAGCTTCACAGCCGGGATGCCCCGGACGCCGTACTGCATGGCCAGCTCTGGATGCTCGTCCGTGTTGACCTTCACCAGCTTCCACTTGCCGGCGTATTTCTGCGCCAGGCGCTCCAGTACGGGGCCCAGAATCTGACAGGGGCCGCACCATGGCGCCCAGAAATCCACCAGAACGGGCATCCGGTAGCTGGCTTCCAGAACGTCTCGCTGAAAATCTGTTACTTCATAAACGGTCGCGTTCGTACCTTGCATCGTTGCACCCGGTTGGTTTTTTAGCAAACAACCGGCGCAGAGCGCCGACAAGATTCAGGCCATCAACGGAAGTATGCCATGCTGACAGTACGTAGCGTTTTTCTGATCAGCCTGCTGATCGTTCCGGCCTGCACACCGAATTCATCCCCGCCTGCAGCGGTCTACGATCCGGCATCCGACTCGCTCCGCTTTCCGGGGGAGGTGCACCTGCGCAACATCCGGCAGCTAACCTTCGGTGGCAATAATGCTGAGGCCTACTGGAGCTACGACGACCGCTACCTGGTCTTTCAGAGCGACTGGGCGGCCATCAATCCCCAGGGCTGCGATCAGATCTTTCTGATGCGGGCCGATGGCAAGCCGCTTGCTGACGGCGAGCGCTATCGGCTGCTTTCGACCGGAAAAGGCCGCACCACCTGCGCCTACTTTCTATCGGACGGGCGTGTGCTCTACGCTTCGACGCACGCGGCCGGACCCGAATGTCCGCCCGTGCAGCGCATGGCCGAAGGGCGCTACGTCTGGCCCGTCTACGACACCTACGACATCTACGTAACCGACACGACCGGCGCGGAGCCCGAGCTGCTCCTCGGCGGGCCCGGCTACGACGCCGAGGCGACCGTCTCGCCGGACGGCCGCTACGTGGTCTTTACCTCCAGTCGGACGGGCGACCTGGAGCTTTGGCGCTACGATCTTCAGACGGGCGAGCTGCTGCAGCTTACGCATGAACTGGGCTACGACGGTGGGGCCTTCTTCTCACCGGACGGAAGCAAGATCGTCTGGCGGGCCAGCCGACCCACTGGCGAAGCAGCCGATCGCTATCGGCGGCTGCTGGCGCAGGGGCTCGTCGAGCCTACCGACATGGATCTGTTCGTGGCTGATGCCGACGGGAGCAACCCGCGCCGGGTGATCCAGCTACCCGGTTCGCAGTGGGCGCCGTACTTTCATCCCGACGGCAACCGGATCATCTTTGCGTCGAACCACCATACGGAAGGCGGACGGCTGTTCGATCTGTTCCTGATACGACTGGACGGTACGGGTCTGGAGCAGATCACCCATTCGGGCACGTTCGATGCGTTCCCGATGTTTTCGCGCGATGGCAAACGGCTTGTCTTTGCCTCGAACCGCAATGTCCGGGGGGAGCCTTCACGTGAGACGAACATTTTTGTGGCGGACTGGGTCGAAGATCCAGAACCCGTAGACCTGAACTTCGGCCGCAAGTGATGTTGCTGCGCTGGTTGCGACGCCGCCCTGAGCCGGTTTCCTTGGCGTCAGCCTGCCAACGGGCTGCCCGGGGCGCCGCTTATTTGGACAGGGTCGATCCCGGCTGGTATCGGCACGTCGATCTGGATCGGCTGGAGCTGGCCGACGGCGCGCGGTGCGTGCTGGGCCAGTGCTACGGGGCGTTCTTTTTAGGATTGACGCGAGCGGGCATGTTGAACCTGAGTAGTGCGCCGCTGGGAAGCCTTTCGCCCGTCGATTATGGCTTTCTGTGCGTGCAGGGCGTGGACGAAGCGACGCAGGCGCACGACTATGTGTTGCTCAACCGCGCCTGGCGCCGGGAAATCCAACAGCGGCTTCGGCGCGACGCGTTAGCGGTGGCGCAGGATCTGCCGGAGTTCGCGAGCGCGGCGCGCGAGCGCGAGCCCAATGCCACCGCTCATCAGTAGAAAGCCCAGCCAGACCAGGTTGATGAGCGGCTTTTCGTAGGCCTGCACGACGATCCAGTCGTCGGGCATCACCTCAACGCCTTCGATGGCCAGTGTGATCTCGCCGGAACTGACGTTCATGCCCGTGAACGTCACGGCCAGATTCCAGTCGCGCACGCGCGTCTGGATATACTGCACGGAGCGATCGGCGCGGACCAGGTAGATTGGGCGGATTGTGCGCGTCTCCTGCGTCTGCAGGTTCGTGAGGCGTAACACGGCCGCTACCGCGATGGCCGTGCTGTCGGGAAGCAACGAGGGATCAACCTGCGTGTCGAAACCCACAAAGTGCAGAGCGAACTCCTGGCGACCAAGCACGACCGAATCGCCGCGGGCCAGCACCAGTTCGCCGCCTTGCTCCGTGAAGGTTGAATCCTGCTCGAACATCTCGGCAGGCGAGACGGCTACAAACAGGTCTTTCCAGAGCCCCAGTTTGATGTCGGGGTGCAGGATCCACTCGCCCCGTCGGTTCTGGTAGGCAACGGGCTTGAGCGTGAAGGTCTGGCCATCCGGTGAGGTGAACGTCAGGCGGTAGAATGCATGGCCTTCTGTTGTGAAGCCGTGGCCCTCGTAGCGTACCTCATAGCCGCCCACGCGACGGGGTTCATCGCGCACGAGCACGAAGTTGGTACGCTCATCGTCGCGTAGGGCCGGCGGGACGTCCCGGTGGGGGAGTGGCAGACTGAAACCGCTGGAGGCCACTACGCCCAGCAGCATCACACCCAGTCCGATGTGCGAGAGGGCACCACCGGCCAGGCGCGGATTGCCTCGGGCAATGCGCCAGAGCACTTGCAGGTTGCCGAAAAAGGCGAAAAATGCCGCAAAGACGAGCAGCAGCAATAGTAGACTGAAGCCGTAGGCCTGCCAGAGCTGCGTCAGGCCACCCAGCACACCGGCCTGGGCTATCGGGTTGCTCGAAGCGGCAATCGGGGAACGCACCGTGTATTCGACGAACGGCGTCAGGAGCAGCACGGCCAGGGTGGCTACGACCGAGAACGCCAGTGGCCGGAGCAGCAGTCGGTGCGCCATCTCCACGTCCATTTTGTGCCACCAGATGAGCTGTGCCACACCCATCAAGAACGTGAAGACCACAGCCAGCGGGAGCGTCCACTGGTTGTAGAACGAGGTGGCGACACTGGCCGGGTTATCGCGGAACAGCTTGCCCAGAATCGGCGCGCTCGTACCCACCAGGATCACCAGCGCCGTGACGGTCAGCAGCAGCGCCCCCATGAAGATGAGCGCCTCGCGCGAGAGCAGGGGCGGTTCTTCAGTCGGGGCCGGAAGCTCTCGGTAGCGCACGAGCAGCAGGCCGCCGCCCAGCAGCGTCATCGCGGCAATCCAGATCACGAGCTGGTTGTGCAGGCCCAGATCAACGAACGAGTGCACAGATAGATCGCCCAGGATGCCGCTGCGCGTCAGAAATGTCGAGTAGATTACCAGCACGTAGCTGATCAGATTCAGCACAAGCGCCATGCGGTAGCCGCGGCCGCTGCGCTTCTGGATGAGCATGGCGTGTAGGGCCGCCACACCTGTCAGCCATGGCACGAACGAGGAGTTCTCGACAGGGTCCCACGCCCAGTAGCCGCCAAAGGAAAGCGTTTCGTAGGCCCAGTAGCCGCCCAGCAGGATGCCCAGACCCAGCGCAAGCACGGCAAAGAGCATCCAGGGCATGGCCACGCGGATCCAGTCGCGGTAGCGACGTCCCCAGAGGGCGGCCACGGCCAGCGCGAACGGGGCTACCATGGCTGCAAAGCCCACGAACAGCGTGGGCGGATGGGCCGTCATCCATGGGTTGAGCAGCAGGTCGTTGAGGCCGTTGCCGTCGGCTGGCACGAAAGCGGGATTCTGGCGGAAGATCGGCGCGTCCGGAAAGCGCTCAACGAGGAGCTGAAACGGTGACGATCCGATCGATAGGGGCCCCAGCTTCAGCCCTACGATCATCGACAGCAGAAACGCCTGGCTAAGCGCCACTACGGCCATGGCCGGCGCCTCGAAGCGCCCCGACCAGCGCATGAGCCCAAAACCGATCAGGCCGGTGTAGAGAATCCAGAGCAGGAACGACCCTTCCTGTCCGGCCCAGAACGACGAAATCAGGTAGTGCAGTGGAAGATCCCGCGACGAATATTGATAGACGTAGGCATATTGAAACTGGTGCGTGAGGATCAGATAGAGAAGCGCGGCGGCGGCCACTACTGTGGCGCCAAACATCACGCTCCAGCTACCCCGGGCCAGACGTAGCCAGTCGAATGCGTTGCGTTGGTGGGCGGCCTGCAGGTATGCCAGCCCGGCCAGCATGCACGCCACGAAGGCCGACAGCACAGCCAATTGCCCCAGAACGCCTGCCATAGTTCTTCAGGTAAGGATCGCTTTTTTCAACCCAAAGGCCAAACGCAGGAAGTGGTTCCGCGGTCACGCTGTAGAGAAGGCCACAGGTAGAATGGATTCACAGAAGATTGCACAGCAGTATCGATAAGATTACGGATAACGGTGCAAATCAAGCGGTTGGATGTTGCATTGCTGTGCGGGGTAGCGTTAGACAGCGTCCAGTCATGCTCTGCTCGGAAGGCTCAGGAAACGCCTTGCTGAGCGGTGTTTTATTTCGCCGGGAAGACAGCCCGCAGGCCGGTCTGTAATGGCTGTTAAAGCCAGCCGTCCAGGTGCAGCTGCGCAAGGCGTGCTTTTGACCCTTGCATATTGCACGATTGCTTCCAGCCCATAACGCCTGTTTAGGGTCTGGGTTTGTACGCTATCAGGGTGCCTTTCACGTCCCGGGGTGTGGGCGCGCTGCCACAAAAAAATGGTGCATCCTTAATTGGACGCGTTTGCACTGAATAGCGGAACGACATCCCTGACTCGGCAACGAGGAGCTTTCTGGCTAAGCCTCTGACTGAAGACACGTTACACCAGAGCCTTGGTGCCCGGCGGCCCTCAGTCTCTGGGGAATTGTCCGGCGGATCGCGAGGGCGATCTTTATTCCAGCTACAGAATGGTTGTTGGTCTGATGTTCCTATGCATGGGAGAGGACAGGGGGGCAGGGCAGGACCTTGCAAAATCAGCTTTTCGTTTTCTGTGGTTGCTGCCTTAACCATTGTCCCCGGCTTCCGGGGCAAGGTCGATTTTTAGCATTTCGAGGAGTTCGGGGCTTGGAGCGACATCACGCACAATACGTCCGTTTTGCATAGCCAGTACGCGCTGCGCCAGTCCGGCTACGTGATGCAGATGATGGCTGGAAAAGATCAGGGTGGCCCGGTGCTTCTGGTGATAGAAGGGCACGCAACTGCTGTTGGGCTTCAGGATCCAGATGGACAAAGGGTTCGTCCAGCATCATAAGTTGAGGGTGTACCAGCAATGCTGCGGCCAGCCCAATGCGCTGGCGGTTGCCGGCCGAAAGGTCCCGCAGGTACCTGGGGGTGTTCACCAGCGAAGGCTCAAGAAATGGGGCCAGCTCACTCAAGCGTTTTTGCATTTCGGACTCTTTGAGTCCATATACGCCACCCACAAGATTGAGATATTCGCGCGGCGTTAGAAAGGGGATCAAAAAACCTTCGTCAAGATAAGCTGCGGTAGCAAATTTCCAGTCAATCGTCTGGCGTACGTCCTGTCCGTTGATGTATACCTGTCCTTCGGTGGGAGCGACGAGATCAAGGATTAAGCGAAGTAAGGTGGTTTTGCCGGATCTATTTGGCCCGACCAGTCCGACAATTTCGCCAGCGTGATTTTCAAGGTAGCAATTCGAATTTCCATGGCGCTATACTGCTTGCAGGTGGACCAGGAGGGAATGCTTTTGACGATGCATCTGTACTTCAAACAGATCAAGCCAGAGCGGAAGCATAAATAGACCCACTCCGCCTAACAGAGCCAGCATCAGCAAGCCCCACTTTCCGGCCGTTATGCCTCCCACCGCCAGCCCGATAAGCAGCAGCACAAGACCGATGAGACGAAAGGGACGTCGATGAGGAGAACCTGATGGACTAACAGATTTGGGTTGTAGCTGAATGCGAACGCCATGTAACGGCATTTGCCAGAGCAAAATAGGATGCACCCAGCCTACCAGATAGCCATAGAGAACAAGCAGATGTATAAGCAGCGACGGATTAATTAAAGATACAATGCCCGCACCTGTAAGAAAGCCAGTTGAAGCCGGTCCCAGCGCAACCCACAACGTTGCCCGTCCTAGATCCCGATAGGATATCGGCCAGGTAAACAGAGCCGCTGCGTATGTGCTCTGCCAACCGAGCATATGGATCAGAAAATGCAGGGAAGACACTAACAGAAACCCTATACCTGTTGCTGTATAAATCCAGGTATTTTGCTGTAAACCTACGCCGAACTGAATGGAACCCATCAACCCATACACCAAAGGTAGGAATAGCATAATTCTTGTAAAGCGATGTCGCCAGATCAAAAGCAGTTGTAGCCGTACCAGGCGCCAGATGCCTGACGCGGTCCAGCGTGGATGCGTAGATACAGCAGACGATAGGGGAAACATAAAAGGGTGGTCCACAAACAGAGATTTTCGAGTGGGCAGTAAGGACAAAAGGTAGCAGCATATATTCGCAACAAGCAGTATCCAGAAGACCGAGGCCGGTTGATTTAACGCGCGATCAAACGTTTGCCTGGCCAGCCAGGAGAGTCCGGTCTGCGTGCTCAAAAGTCCGATGCCCGCGATGCCGCCCAGCCATATCAATACATAACTTGTGGGGTAGCTATAGCGAAGAATGCGCAATCCATTCGTTATCCATTGCGCAAGGGTAAGCAGCAATCCGGCCGTTACCAGCCATCCCAGGTTTGACGCCAGAGAAAACGCAGGGGCAATGCCTTTCGCCCAGATGCCCAGCAGAAAAAGCAGGGGCCATGCATTTCCTGCGTGAAGTAAGCTGAGCATCTGGAGTCCATGAGCCAGCCAGTTGCGGGTAACCGGCTATGCCAGCCATATGTGCACCGGCAGTTGGGGGCCTGACTGCTAGAGTGAAAGCAAAAGTGGCCAGAGGAGCAGCAGTCCTGAGAGCGCACTATGGAGCGTATGCAGCGAGAGCGACCGTAAGGAAAGCATTCAGGCCGCCAGAAGACCCCAGACAAAGGCGCCCGCGATGCTTAAGCCCAGGACAATGCGGAGCAACCAACGCTCTACGGGATGCTGCACCAGGGCCCGCTGTCGGGAAGCATGGCGGTGCCAGAACCCTATCAGTAAACGCAGTCGGGATCCCTGTGACCTCATAGGGCGCATCCAAGCCAATACCTATGCCCTGTAGCCGGTACGCCAGCAATAATTGAAATCGCGACAAGCCACACTGCTGAAGGAAAAGCCAGTGCTCCGAGACCAGCAAAAAAACGCAACGGTACCCAGAAATGCTACTATACCGCTAGCGACTGCACAGGATTCTGTTCTCTTCTGGTGGCTCTGGTAAGGCCACTTGAAGCATCAGGATGTTTAACAGAAGCGTCCGGTATAGTTTAACCTCTGCATGGCACGTTGCATTTAGTCTGGTTCGCATCCGATGGACCCCGGACCGGTCGTCGGGGGTGCGGGCCAGACGACCGGCCTCGCACCGCTAATTAACACACACATACACACATATTGTCAATAGGAACGATGGGAGAGAAATGGCTGAACATTCAGGACGTCATGGGAGGAATGGCGCGTCGGTCGAAGGGCACTGTGGCGGAAGGCATGATGGCACGCCGAAGGCTGTCGAAAGGCCGGGACGCGCCGGGCGGCTGTCTGCCAAATGGGCGGCCGGAAAGCAAGGCGGGACGTTCGCTCCGACTATCGGCCAGCGTACATGCAGGATCGTGGTGTGGTCAGCAAGAAGCTCCAGCAGTTCGACAGGGCTGCCCGCGGAGCGCCGGCGCTGTGTTGTTTCCGGGTACGCCACTTCGCTGCGCGCTGTGGCTTACTACAAACCGGCACGCACCGCAGCCAAGAACGCAGGGACTTTTTTGAATACATCCCTTTAAGTTACACGCGCGGTTTGCTGATTTTTCAAAGAAAGGATTGTGCAGCAGCGCGATCTCGTTGTATCTTTAAGGCCACGATGCGGCACGTTGCGTATCATAGCGCCCACTATTTTGGCTGGTGGTGGTTTCCCGCCGCCGCGGTGGGCTGCGCACGTGTCTGAAGTCGTACGTTCCGTAACGAAATCAGCCGGCCCACCGCAAGCTTCGCGGTGGGCTTTTTTCGTTAGGTATCATGACGTTTGCGCGTTTTCAGGCATTGATCGACACGCACCAGGCGGCCGGTCGCACGCACCTGTTCGTGCCGGTCTTCCGGCGGCTGGGGGCCGACCTGCTCACGCCGGTCTCGGCCTTTCTGAAACTGCGTCGGCACGAGCCTGGCGCCTTCCTGCTTGAAAGTGTCGAGGGTGGCGAAAAGCTCGGCCGCTACTCATTTCTGGGCGTGCGGCCCTACCTGACCGTGGAGGTACGCGACGGGCGGGTGATGCTACAGCGGACGGGAACAGGTGCGTCCGAACAGGCACCGGACGACTTCTTTGCCACCATGCGGCGCCTGCTCTACCGGTATCACCCGGTGCAGGTGCCCGAGCTGCCGCGTTTTACGGGCGGGGCCGTGGGCTATCTGGGCTACGACATGGTCCGGCAACTAGAGCGTCTGCCTGCGCCGCCGCCCGACGATCTGAGACTGCCCGACGCCCGCTGGAACTTCTACGATACGGTGGTGGCCTTCGACCACGTGCGGCATCAGCTCGTGCTTATGGCGGGCGTCTTTGTGACGCCTGATACCGACCTGCGCGCGGCCTACGAAGAAGCCACTGCGCGCTTGGATGTGCTTGCCGATACGCTCGCCCACGCGCCCCTGGAAGTGCCCGCGCCGGTCTCACTCCCAGAGACGTCGCTTGTGTCGAACTTCACACGCGCGCATTTTTGCCGGGCAGTCTGCCGCGCCAAAGACTACATCTACGAAGGCGACATCTTCCAGGTGGTGCTTTCGCAGCGATTTACCACGCCGTATGCAGGGGACCGCTTTAACCTGTATCGGGCGCTTCGCCAGGTCAATCCGTCGCCTTATCTGTTCTACCTCGACTTTGGCGATCTGGCGCTGGTCGGCTCGTCGCCCGAAGTGCTTGTGCGCGTTGAGCACGGACGGGCCGAGGTGTTGCCCATTGCGGGCACGCGGCCGCGCGGCCGTACGCCCGAAGAGGACCGGGCGCTGGAGGCCGAGCTGGAGGCGGACCCCAAGGAGCAGGCCGAACATCTGATGCTCGTCGATCTGGGACGCAACGATCTAGGCCGCGTGTGCCGCTTTGGGACGGTCCAGGTGGAGCGTTTTGCGTTCGTGGTGCGCTACTCCCACGTGATGCACCTGGTGTCGCTTGTGGCCGGTGAACTCGATCCGCGCTACGATGCGCTCGATGCACTGGCAGCATGCTTCCCAGCCGGCACCGTCAGTGGAGCCCCCAAGGTGCGCGCCATGGAGATCATCGACGAGCTGGAGCCCACGCGGCGCGGCATCTATGCCGGGGCAGTGGGCTACATGGACTTTTCGGGTAACCTGGATACCTGCATCGCCATCCGCACCATGGTGGTCCGCGACGGCACCATCTACGTCCAGGCCGGAGCGGGCATCGTGGCCGATAGTGATCCTGAACGCGAATACGAGGAAACCGTTAACAAGGCCCGGGCGCTGGTCGAGGCCATGCGGGTCGCCGCGTCCGGTTTGCTCTAAAACCAACCCTGAACCAACCATGGCTTCGCTGAAGGAATTGATCTTCAACAAGGGCGGGATCGGGAAGTCGCTCTCCCGCCAGGAAACCGTTGAGCGGATCAATCCGCTTATCCGCGAGCACATTGCCCTCAATCATCAGCACGACTACGTGATCCGTACGATCGGTGACGCTGAAGTGGCGAACCAGCTGGAACAGTTTCAGAAAATTGCCCGCGTGGACGTCGGCAAGCTGGCCGAGGTCGTCTTCAGCGCGGGCGGTACGGCCTACAGTGGGGTCGATATGGAGCCGGACGACTTCAATCTGGGCACCGATCCGGCTGAGATGATTCACCGTCTGCTGGCGGCCGAGCAACGCTTGCTGCAGCTCGTGAACGACGAGCTTAAGCTCAACCATCAGATCCGCACGAAGGCTACGCTGAACTTGGTGCGGCAGCACAGTGAGGAACGCCTGCGCTACCTGCAGGAACTGGCCCGACGCTACCCGCAACCAGCTACGCTGGCAACGTCATGAATGCGGCAACGACGGAAATGGCTCCTCGGACGGCACAGCCGACCGGCGCGCCTACCCGGACCATTGTGGTTTCGGGTATTCAGCCGTCCGGCGCGTTGCATCTGGGCAACTACTTTGGGGCGATTCGCCAACATCTGGAGCTGCATGAGCAGTACGAGTCGTACTTTTTTATCGTCAACTATCACGCCCTGACGACCCTTCACGATCGGGAGGCGCTGCGGCGCTACACGTTCGAGGCGGCCCTCACCTACCTGGCGCTGGGCTTCAAGCCCGAAAAGGCCGCGCTCTTTGTGCAGAGCGACGTGCCCGAGGTGACCGAGCTGGCCTGGATCTTCTACAACCTGGTGCCGGTCTCCACCCTCGAAAAGGGCGTGGCTTACAAGGACAAGGTGGCCCAGGGCCTGCCGGCCAACGCTGGGCTTTTCAACTACCCCGTGTTGCAGGCGGCCGACATTCTGATCTACGGAGGCACGCTCGTGCCCGTCGGCGCCGACCAGAAGCAGAATATCGAGATCTGCCGGGACATTGCCCAGCGCTTCAACCGAACGTTCTGCCCGCCGGATCGGCCGCTGTTTCCCATTCCGGAGCCGCTCATTCGGGAAGAAGTGGCCGTGGTACCGGGCATCGACGGACGCAAAATGTCCAAAAGCTATGGCAACACGATCGGCATCTTCGATGAGGGTAAGACGCTGCGCCAGAAGGTGATGTCGATTGTTACCGACTCAACTCCGCTCGAAGCGCCGAAGAATCCGGAGCGCTGCAATGTGTTTGCGCTGATCAAGCTGTTCGCCGATGAAGCGACGCGCAACCGGATCGCCGAAGCCTACCGGCAGGGGGGCTACGGCTATGGCGACGCCAAAAAGGAGCTGATCCGGCTCATCGACGCGCATTTTGCCGAGGCGCGCGCGCGGCGGCGCGAGCTGCTGCAACATCCAGATTACGTGATGGACGTGCTGCGCGAGGGTGCTCGTAAAGGGCGCCAGCGTGCGCAGGAGATGATGGAGCAGGTGCGGGATCTGGTCGGATTGAACTACGCCACCTATCGCCTGCAGGCGTCATGATTCTGGTGATTGACAACTACGATTCGTTTACCTATAACCTGGTGCATCTGCTGGGGCGGCACACGCAGGATCTGCACGTGGTGCGCAACGATGCCATCACGCTCGACGAGGTGCGGGCGATGCAGCCTGAGGCGATCCTGATCTCGCCGGGACCGGGGCGTCCGGCTGAAGCGGGCATCACGGAAGCCGTCATTGCCGAGCTGGGCCCAACCACACCGATTCTGGGCGTGTGCTTAGGGCACCAGGCGATCGGGGAGGTCTTTGGTGGGCGCGTGGTGCATGCTCCGTCGCTTATGCACGGCAAGACGAGCTGCATCTTCCACACGGGCACTGGAATCTTCGAAGGGGCAGCGCAAGGCTTTACGGCCACGCGCTACCACTCGCTGGTGGTCGATCGCGACACGCTGCCCGACGTGCTGGAGATCACGGCATGGACTGAGGACGGGGTGATCATGGGGCTGCGTCACCGGCACTATCCGATCGAAGGCGTGCAGTTTCATCCGGAAAGCGTGCTCACGACCGAAGGGCCGCGCCTGATCGCAAACTGGCTGCGCCAGGTGCACGCGTGGCATCAGGCCCGTGCAACATCGATCTCGCAAACGCCACAATAGACCGCCATGCAACCCTACCTGACCGCGCTGGCCGAGGGGCGCACGCTGACGCAGGAGGAGGCCGAGGCGGCCATGCATCTGATGATGCGAGGCGAGGCGTCGCCCGAGCAGATCGCCGGCCTGCTCATGGGACTGCGGGCGCGGGGCGAAACGCTCGACGAGCTGGTGGGCTTTACACGCGTCATGCGCCAGTACGCTGTGCCCGTGCGCGTGGACGACCCGCACGCAATCGACCTGTGCGGTACGGGCGGCGACCGATCTGGCACGTTTAACATCTCGACGGCCGCCGCCTTCGTGTGCGCCGGGGCTGGCGTGACCGTGGTCAAGCACGGCAACCGCTCGGTTTCGTCGCAGGCCGGCTCGGCCGATGTGCTCGAAGCGCTGGGTGTGGCCATCGACCTGGGAGCGGAAGGCGTCGAGCGTTGCCTGGAAGCGGTGGGCATCGCCTTCGCCTTTGCGCCGCGCTTCCATCCGGCCATGCGCCACGTGATGCCCGTGCGTCGGGCGCTGGGTGTGCGGACGTTCTTCAACATCCTGGGGCCGCTCTGCAATCCGGCCGGTGTGCGCCGCCAGCTCGTGGGCGCGTTCCGGCCCGACGTGGCGGCCACGATGGCGGCCATCCTGGCACGACTCGGCGCCGAGCACGTGGTGGCTGTTCATGCCGAAGATGGGCTCGACGAACTGTCGCTCTCAGCGCCAACGACTACCTACGAGTACCGGCGAGGCGACGTGGCGCCACAAGCTGGCCGCGTCGAACCGGAGACGCTCCGGCTGCCCCGCGTGCCGCTGGAGCAGTTGCGCGGGGGCGATGCCGAAGCCAACGCGCGCCTGCTACGCCGCGTGCTGGAAGGTGAGGCCGGCCCCCATCGCGACGTGGTGCTGCTAAACGCGACCTACGCGCTCTACGTGAGCGGTCGTTTTGGCGACGACCTGCAGGCGTGTCTGGAAGCTGCCCGCGAAAGCCTCGACAGCGGCGCAGCACTGGCACGTCTGGAGCGGCTGATTGAAATTTCGGGCCGCTTGGCACGCGAAAGTGCAAGCCAAACTGCAGCATAGTGCCATGGACCCAGCAATATGCAGCTGTACAGAGCCCGGCCCGATAGGCCGACGCACCTGCTACGATGAACGATTTAGCAGGCGGCGGTGCTACTACTGGCCCCGCCGGGGGCCAGAAGCGAGAACGTAGCGATCGATTTGGTTCGCTTTCGCTGCATCGTTGTCTGAAAATCGTTCACCGTAGCCAGGAGGAAACAACCATGACGATCTTAGAACAGATTGCCCGGACCGTACGCGAACGCCTGGAAGAACGCAAACGCCGCGTGCCCGTCTCGCTCCTGGAGGAGCGCTCCCATTATCAAAGCCCCACGTTGCCACTGGCGCCAGCGCTACGCACTGGCGAGCTGGCCATCATCGCTGAGATCAAGAAGGCTTCGCCCTCAAAAGGCATCATCCGCCGCGAGTTCAACGTGCCAGAGCTGGCACGCCAGTACAAATGGCATGGCGCACAGGCCATCTCGGTGCTGACCGAACCTGATTACTTCCAGGGAAGCCTGGAACACCTGGAGGCGGCACGGCGCACCGTCGATCTGCCATTGCTCCGAAAGGACTTCATTCTGGACCCCTACCAGCTCATCGAGGCACGAGCTTATGGAGCTGATGCCGTATTGTTGATCGCCGCGCTGCTCGATCCGGTGCAGCTCGACGAGCTGTATGCCCTGGCAACCGAGTTGGGGCTGTCGTGCTTGGTGGAGGTGCATTCGGAAGCGGAGCTGGAGCGGCTCGATCTGGATAAAATTGAAATTTTGGGTGTCAACAACCGCGACCTGCACACCTTCGAGGTGGATGTCAACCGGGCGGTGCAGGTGCTGCGGCATGTGCCCGAGCGGATCGTCCGTGTGGCCGAAAGCGGCCTGCGTACAGCCGAAGAATTGGTGGCCCTGCGTCGGCACGGCATCGATGCGGTGCTGATCGGGGAGGCGTTCATGCGGGCGCCTCATCCGGGCGAGGCGCTCGAGCGGCTTCGCCGGGAAATGCAGCAACGCTTCGCAATGCCCGATATGCTTCGCATGGCGGTCTGACCTGTGGTCTGCAGCGTCCAGCTTTGCTCCCCCTTTCGGGAGGAGCTGCCGCGAAGCGGAGGGGGAGATGATTTGACCCCTCACCCTTCCCCTCTCTGGGAGGGAGGGGGAAGTATGTTGGCGACAGGCTTCGGCGCAGCAATAAGCGCAAGCGCCTATACCCACCGCCAACCGTAGCCCACCAAAACTGCTCCCCCTTTTAGGGGGAGCAGCCGCGAAGCGGCGGAGGGGGTGACATAGATTAAATACATCGCATTCGGATCCATGCTGAAAGTCAAAATCTGCGGCATTACGAATCTGGAAGACGCTCGTTACTGTGCGGCGGCGGGTGCGGACTTTCTGGGGTTTATCCAGTACCCGGAAAGTCCACGCTACGTAGATCCTAAGGTGGCCCGGGAAATCATTGCGTGGATTCATGGACCTGAAAAGGTGGGGGTATTCGTGAACGCAACGCCCGATGCGGTGAACCGGGCCCTTGAGGAGGTGGGCTTTACCATGGTGCAATTGCACGGCACCGAGCCGCCCGAATGGTGCGCCGAGATCGATGCACCGGTGATTAAGGCCATTCACGTGGTGCACGATGCGTCGGTCGAGCAACTTCGGGCGCTTATGGAGCCTTACCGTCCGTGGGTGCGCTATTTTTTGCTTGATACACACAAAACGAACCTGTGGGGTGGAACAGGGGAGTCGTTCAACTGGCGGCTGGCCCGTGAGCTTTCGGCCGACTATCCGATTTTCCTGGCTGGCGGCATTGGGGCCCATAACCTGGAAGAAGCCGTCCGCACGATGCGGCCGCTGGGCGTAGACCTCTCGAGCAGCGTTGAAGTCGCCCCGGGCAAGAAGGACTTTGACAAACTGGCGCGCTTTTTTGAGGTGTTTCATGCGCTGCGCAAACAGCTGGAAGCAGAGGCCGCAGAGTAAGGCCAAAAATGCTGTGGAAGCAGGAGGGGGCATGCTGGAGTGCGCCTTGCCACCCCTATCTAACGTCGCTCCAACGGGAGCCGATTTGCCAAAAATTTTGTAAGGAGAAGACAGACCATGCAGACCGCTGAGACGGATCTGTTGACCTATGAAGCGCCGGACGCCACCGGACACTTTGGCCCCTATGGCGGGGCGTTCGTGCCTGAGACGCTGATGCCGGCACTGGAGGCGCTGAAGGTGGCCTACGCCGAGGCGCGTCAGGATCCGAGCTTCTGGGAGGAATACCACACCCTGCTCCGGGAATATGTAGGGCGCCCCACACCGCTTACGTTTGCGCCGCGCCTTAGCGAAGCGCTGGGCGGGCTGCAGATTTATTTGAAGCGGGAGGATCTGTGCCACACAGGCGCCCACAAGATCAACAACACGATCGGCCAGATCCTGTTGGCTCGGCGCATGGGCAAGACCCGCATTATCGCCGAGACAGGTGCCGGGCAGCATGGCGTGGCAACGGCCACGGTGTGCGCCCGCTTCGGGATGCAGTGCGTGGTGTACATGGGCGCCGAAGATGTAGAACGCCAGCACCTGAACGTGCTGCGCATGCAGCTACTGGGCGCCGAAGTGCGGCCCGTCGAGAGTGGGAGCCGCACGCTTAAAGATGCCACAAACGAGGCCATCCGTGACTGGGTGACGAACGTCCACAACACATTCTACCTGATCGGCTCGGTAGTGGGACCGCATCCGTACCCGATGCTTGTGCGCGACTTTCAGCGCGTGATCGGCGACGAGGTGCGGCTGCAACTGGCCGAACGCCTTGGCCGCGAGACGCCTGATGCACTGGTGGCCTGCGTAGGCGGCGGCTCAAACGCCATGGGGTTGTTCTACCCGTTCCTAAACAACCAGCATGTGCGCATGTACGGTGTGGAGGCGGCTGGTGAGGGGCTTCACCGGCGTCACGCCGCCACGCTTACCTGCGGACGACCCGGCATTTTGCACGGTGCCATGAGCTACTTGCTGCAGGACGACGACGGCCAGGTGCAACTGGCCCATTCCATCTCGGCGGGACTGGACTATCCCGGCGTAGGGCCTGAGCACGCCTACCTGAAGGACATTGGGCGCGTTACCTACGTGACGGCCACCGACGAAGAGGCATTGGAAGGGGTGCGGCTCTTGGCCCGTACCGAGGGAATCATTCCGGCGCTGGAAACGGCGCACGCCATCGCGTTTCTGCCACGCCTGGCTCGCGAGCTGCGACCGGACGCCGTCGTGGTGGTCAACCTGTCTGGCCGTGGCGACAAAGACATGGGCACCATCGCACGGTATATGTGATGGGGGCAACCCGAACACAATCGGCAATCCCACCAATTTCGACGTATTACGCCATTGTAGGGGCACGGCATGCCGTGCCCCTACAATCGAACAAACGCAAAAAAATCACGGCAAACACGAACAGCGCGGTGCGGTTGGCACGCCGACCGGTCCCGTTATCGGCCATGCCGTCGCGATACGACCCTGACCGGCATCACCGGCGTTCGATCCGGCTGCAGGGATATCCCTATACCCGGCCCGGAGTCTATTTTCTCACCATCTGCACGTATCGGCGCATCTGCCTGTTCGGGCAGGTGCACAACGGCCGACTGGTACACAATCGTTTTGGCGAGGTGGCCGTCGCCTGCTGGCGCGAGATCCTGGTGCATTTTCCCCACGTCCGGCTGGACGCATTCGTGGTAATGCCCAACCACGTACACGGGCTTCTGGTCATTCCGGATCGGATTCCGGAGCCGGTGCCGGAACAGGAGGAACGCTTTGGCCGACCGGTGGCCGGTTCGATCCCGACAATCGTGCGTTCTTACAAGGCGGCGGTAACTGCTCGAATCAATCGGCTGCGTCGAACGCCGGGGGCTCCTGTCTGGCAACGCAACTATTACGAACATATTGTGGGAACAGGCGGGCGCTGGAGGCCATTCGCCGTTACAGTGCAGAGAATCCCGCGCGCTGGCAACAGGATCGGTATTTCATCAGCTGACGATAAAAACATGATCGATCGCCTGCAATCAATGTTTGCAACGTTGCGGGCCCGTGGCGAAAAGGCCATGGGTCTGTTTCTGACGAACGGTTTCCCGGATCCAGACAGCACGCGTTTGTTGCTGGAGGTCATCGACGAAGCCGGCGCGGATTTCATTGAGCTGGGCATGCCGTTCAGTGATCCGCTGGCCGAGGGGGTGCCAATCCAGCGCGCCAGCGAGCGGGCACTCCGCCATGGCGTGCGCCTGGCTGACGTGTTCTGCACAGCCAAGTGGTTTCGGGCGCGAAGCCAGACGCCGCTGCTGCTCATGGGCTATGTCAACCCGATCTACCGCTACGGCTACCGTGCTTTCTGTCGGGATGCAGCGCAGGCAGGGGTGGACGGATTGATCCTGGCCGATCTGCCGCTGGAAGAGAGCGTGGCGCTGGACGAAGCCGCCCACGAGGCAGGGTTGGCTATGGTCTATCTGATAGCTCCGAACACGCCGGACAAGCGCATTCGGGCGATCGATGAGCGCGCCACCGGTTTCGTCTATGCCGTGTCGGTGACGGGACTGACGGGAAGCCAGTTGCCCGATCACACCACCATCGAAGCCTATCTGCAGCGGGCTCGCCGCCAGGTCCAGCGTAATCCGTTGCTGGTGGGCTTCGGAATCAAATCGCACGAAGACGCCCAACGCCTATGCCGTTACACCGACGGCTTTATCGTAGGCTCAGCGCTGATCCGGCTGGTCGAGCGGCTCTGGGACGATCCGGCGCTTACGCCGGAGGAGCGGCTGGCGTCCGTGCGCCAGTTCGTGCATGCCCTGAAGCACGGCACGCCGATCCAGGTGGGCACCTGAACCATGCGGCAACGTTCCACGCGCGTAACGCTCACCCGACGCGAGATCGTCATGCCCCGGCGCCTTGCTGTATTTTGCGGAATCGCATGCCTGTCGTTTCTGCTCGGCTGCGGCAACGTGGACTACCGGCCGCTTGCCATTGGCGAAAACGGTGAGATTCAGGTAGTGATTGACTCGACGCTGTGGGCCGGGCCCGTTGGCGAGGCGCTGCGCATGGCGCTGGGCTACTACGTGCAGACGCTGCCCAACCCGGAGCCGTTTTTCCAATTGCGGTCCATCAAACCACGCACCCAGGACGATCTTGATCGAATCAAAAAGTTTAAAAATGTGCTGTTTGTAGCGGCACTGCGCGATTCAAGCCAGATTTCGCGGCTGGTGCAGCAGGCCTTTTCGGCCGAGGCGCTCCAGACCGTGCGTGCAGGTACGCCTGCCGTCGTGCCCCGGCGCGATCTGTGGCGGCGGCGCCAGCTCGTCTATTTCATTGTGGCCGAGACCGACGCGCAACTCCTCGAAGCGATCCGCCAGGCCGCGCCGAAGCTGCAGGAAGACTTCGACAGCATTGCCCGCGAGCGGCTGGCCATCGAGATGTTCGAAAAAGGCCGCCAGTTCGACATCGAAGACACACTCATGGCCCATCACGGCTTTGCCGTGAACGTGCAGCATGACTATGTGTTGGTGTTCGATACGACGCGCTTTGTCTGGCTGCGGCGCGTGCTGCCCGACACCTGGCGGAGTCTGTTCGTGTACTATGAAGAGAACGCGGATCCGGCAAAGCTGACGCCGGAATGGATTTATGCCACGCACGATTCGCTCACGCGTCGGTATCTGCAGGGCAATGCTGGGGGCTTCGTGCAGATCGACTACCGCCGACCTCTGGAAACGCGCCAGATCGACTTTCTGGGGCGTTACGGCTACGAGACGCGCGGCCTCTGGCACATGGTGACCGAATTGTCCGATGGGCGGCTCTTTCCGGCTGGCATGGGCGGTCCGCTTGTCAACTACACCTTCTACGATCAGCAAAGCGGGCGCATTTACATGATCGACGGGATGGTATTCGCGCCTGGCTTTGAAAAACGTGAGTTCCTGCGCCAGATGGAAGTCATTGCTTATACGTTTCGGACGCGGGAGGACGTGGCGCCCGAAACGCCCGCCTCTCCATAGTCCAACCCTAAACCAGAAGTTTGCCCTATGTCCACCGAAACGGCTACACTGACGCGAACAGATCGGTCTGAGGAACAGCCGCGTCGTGTGTTGCGGCTGGGTCTGCCTAAGGGGAGTCTGCAGCAGGCCACGCTGGAGCTGCTCGAAAAAGCCGGGTTTAAGTTCAGCGTCAGCGAACGCTCCTACTTTCCTTCGACCGACGACGAAGAGCTGAGCGCCATGCTCGTGCGCGCTCAGGAAATGGCCCGCTATGTCGAAGATGGCGTCTTCGACGCCGGCATTACGGGCAAGGACTGGGTGATGGAAACCGGCGCCGATGTGGTCACGGTGGCCGACCTGATCTACTCAAAGCAGAGCATGCGGCCAGTGCGCTGGGTGCTGGCCGTGGCCGAGGACTCCGACATCCGCTCGGTGCAGGACCTGCAGGGCAAGCGCATCGCCACCGAAGTGGTCAACCTGACGCGACGCTGGCTGGCCGAGCGGGGCGTGGAGGCTGAGGTGGAGTTTTCCTGGGGGGCCACCGAGGCTAAGTGCCCGGAACTGGTCGACGCCATCGTCGAGGTGACTGAAACGGGCGCCTCGCTGCGGGCTAATCGGCTGCGCATCCTGGAGGTGCTCATGGAGTCCAATACCCAACTCATCGCCAACAAGCAGGCCTGGCAGGACCCTTGGAAGCGCCTTAAGATTGAGAACATCGCGATGCTGATGGAGGGGGCCATCCGGGCTGAAAGTCGCGTGGGACTGAAGATGAACGCCCGCAAGGCCGACGTGGAGAAGATCGTCCGAATGCTGCCGGCCATGCGGCGGCCAACGATCTCGCCGCTGGCTGCTGACGGTGAGGAATGGGTGGCCATTGAAACGATTATCGAAGAAAAAGAGGTGCGTCGGCTGATCCCCGAGCTCAAACGCGCCGGCGCCGAAGGCCTCATCGAATATCCGCTCAACAAAGTGATTCCCTGAGCCGATTTCCCGGCATCATGAGGCATGTGCGCGAAATCCCATGATCCCGTCTCCTTCCCCGGGCTGGAGGCGAGGGCGCACACTGCGGTGCGCCCCTACCGGATCCTTGATGTTTTCCCTATCCCGTAGGGGCGGACCACTGTGTCCGCTCGATCATACCCGTCGGATCACGTCCGCCACACGGGGTGTGGCACCCTCATGCACCAGAGAATCAGCGATTCCATATAAGTCGACAAGAGGCCAGGCAGCTACTGGCGCAAGGGGGTGGACTGGCATGGGTGGCCGAATACCCGCTGGAGGCCCCGCTTGTCGGAAGACCTGAAGGCTTCGGTGGGCTGCTGGGATTGAACGCGGTGCTTTTTTCGGAGGTGCGGTGGACGGGTGTACCCAAGCACATGCCGCTACTTGCCTGGAAAGCGCAAGAAGGGCGGCACTCCGCTTCGCTCCGTGCCTGACTACGAGCATGAATGCGTTTGTAGTGAGCCACGGAGGCGATAGCCGAAGTGGCGTTACCCGAAAGGCAATCCGCTTTTGCTTCGTGCCTGACTACACATGTTTGTAGTGAATCGCGAAGGTAGAGGTGGCGTGGCGTAAACAACACACTATCGGCGCCTGATTGAGGGTACATTGAAGAAGCCTTGCCTGATAAAGCATGAGGAAAACGAAACGCGTGGCGGTCGGTCTGCTGGCAGTCGGGTTGCTGCTGGCCGGTTGTGGCGGAAATCGATCCCAAACGACTGGGGTTGATAGCACGCTGGTGGACGTGCTCGTCGAACTGCACCTGCTTTCGGCCCGGCTGGCTCTGGTGGGCGACGTGACGCCCGCCTTTCGCGATTCGGTACTGGCTCGTTACGGAATGGATTCGGCTACGGTGGCCCGTCGGCTGCAACACTACGTACGGGATCCCGAAGCCTTTCGTCAGCTCTATCAGCAGATCCAGGAACGGCTGATGCTGGAGCACTACGGGAGCGAGGCCACACCCCGCTGAGGTGCCGCTATAGGTTAGAGGATTCCCGGTGCTTGGAGCGCTTCAGGCAAATGTCGCAGGCGTTGCACCGCTCGGGTGCCGATTCACCGAAGTAGGTCAGCAGAAAGTGGCGGCGGCAGGTCGTGATGCGGGCGTAGCGGACGAGTGCCTCCAGGCGCGCTTCGGCCTGCTCACGGGCCTGGCGCAACAGGCGATCGTCGAGGATCAGCCGCTGCGGCCGGGCGATTTTGAGGCGGATTAGATGGGCTTGCCCGGCAATCATCCAGTCGAGCAGCGCACGTTCCCGCAGAAAATCCAGTCCGCGCAGTAGCCGTTCGCGCTCCAGACCGGTCCGGCGCACCAGTCGACGCAGGCTGACCGGCCACCAGGTGGAAAAGGTGTCGGCCGGCATCGCACGCAGTAGCGCTTCGACGAAACGGGCCAGTTGCGGGTTGTTTGTGGCCGCCGCAAAGCGCCGAAAGTCGTTCGGGGTGCCGCGCAGGCGCAGCAGCACGTAGTGGGCGGGTAACCAGATCGGCTCCCAGATTTCCTGGCGGGTGAGCAACTCCAGCGTGTGGCGCACGGCACCCACCGGGACGCCCACGATGCGGGCGATGCGTTCGGGAGCAAGCAGCACGGGATGGTTCGGACGGATGCCCACGGGCACCTGAGCCAGGCTGCAGGCCACCTCGTAAATGCGGGCCACCACGTCACGTGCCGGATAGTTCAGGGCGATTCGTTGTCGCTGCAGCGCGACTTCCTCCTCCTGAAAAAGTAGCACGGCGTAGGCTTTCTGGCCGTCGCGTCCAGCCCGTCCGGCCTCCTGGTAGTAGGCTTCGAGCGAGGGCGGGAGTTCAGCGTGAATGACGAAGCGGACGTCCGCCCGGTCGATGCCCATGCCAAAGGCACTGGTGGCGGCCACCACGCGAACCTGACCTGCACGCCAGGCACGATAGGCGGCCGTTCGATCGGCCGTCGACAGCCCGCCATGGTAACAGACCGCCGTAACATTCAGGCGCTGCAGCGTTTGGGTCCATTGTTCAGCGCTTCGTCGGGTGGCACAGTACAGAATGCCTGGGCCGGACACGCCCCGGAGTACGGCACGGACGCGTTCTGCTTTGTTAGCGGTTTCAAACACAGACCAGACCAGGTTGGGGCGGTCGAAGCCACGCACCATAATGCGAGGGGTGCGCAGTGCCAGTTTTTCGACAATGTCCTGGCGCACGCGCGGGGTAGCTGTGGCGGTGAGGGCCAGCAGGGGAGGATCGCTCAGCTGCCGACGGGCTTCAGGCAGATGCAGGTAAGCGGGACGGAATTGGGGGCCCCATTCGCTGACGCAGTGTGCTTCGTCGACAGCCAGCAGGGCCACGCGTAGCCTTCTGGCCCGCGCCTCAAACCGGGCAGTTGTGAGCTGCTCAGGGGTCACGTAGAGCAGCCGATAAGCACCATGCTCCGCGTCGATCCAGCACTGCTCGGCGGCATGCGGCGCAAGGTGTCCGTGCAGAAAGGCGGCCGGAATGCCCCGCGCCCGGAGGCGGGCCACCTGGTCTTCAATGAGCGCAAGCAGCGGCGAGACGACCAGCGTTAGACCATCCAGCAGCAGGGCTGGGAGCTGATAACAGACCGACTTCCCGCTGCCGGTTGGCAGTACAGCCAGCACGTCCTGTCCCTGCAGCACCGCCTGGATGATTTCCCACTGGCCAGGACGAAACGCCTCATGCTGCCAGTAGCGGCGGAGTAAGGCGCGGGCAGTTTCGTAGCGATCAGCCGCGGCATCGCTCATGGCATTAGTAGCCTGCCGGATCGGAAGCTATGTCCTGGATCAAGGCCACGCCTGCACTGGTGCCGAGCCGGTTGGCTCCGGCGGCCACCAGTGCTTCGGCCTGCGCGCGCGTGCGGATCCCACCCGACGCTTTCACCCCCATCTGGTCGCCAACGATTCGACGCATCCGCGCAACGTCTTCGACGGTGGCACCTCCTCCGGCAAATCCCGTGGACGTTTTCACGAAGTCGGCCCCGGCCTCCAGTGCCAGCCGGCAGGCGGTTTCTTTTTCCACATTGGTCAACAGGGTCGTCTCCAGAATCACTTTTACCAGAATCCGATCACGCCCTGCCGGCAGCGCGGCCTGTCGGGCAAGGTCCACCACGGCGCGGATGTCCTCCAGCACTTCCCGGAGCCGGCCGCTTTTCAGAAAGCCGATGTTCAGGACCATGTCGAGTTCGGCCGCCCCGTCCCGGATGGCCTGCTCGGCTTCGAGCGCTTTGATGGTGGTACGGTTGGCGCCGAGCGGAAAGCCTACCACGGTGCAGACGGCCACTTCGCTACCTTGCAGCAGTTCGGCGGCCAGCGGCACGTAGCAGGGATTGACGCACACGGCCGCAAAGCCATAGCGGCGCGCCTCCTCGCAGAGCGTGCGGATGCGGGCTTCTGTGGTGTCGGGCTTAAGCGCCGTGTGGTCGATCAGGCGGGCGAGTTCCTGAGGTGTCATGGTCGGTCGGTGGTAGCGGTCCAAACTGCGGCGTGTCGGGCAGGGCTACCTGCACGGCCGGGTAGGCCAGTTCGATGCCGCCGTGCTGGCGGAAGGCTTCCAGGATGCTTACTGTCAGCGCGTGCTCGGTGCCCCGACGCTTACGCGCTTCGCACAGGTAACGTAGCGTCAGTCGGATGCCATTTTCCACGATGCGCACGTAGACAAACGGCGTCAGGATGCTGTAATGTACGAGAAATTCCCGAGACATCTGGCGGATTTCTTCGGCCACCTGGCGCGTGATGATCGCCGTCGATTCGCGTGCAAGGGATTCCATGATGTCGCGGGCAGCCTGCCAGTCGCTCCGGAAGGTAACTGTTACCGATAGTTCATTCCAGATGAAGCGGAAGCCCTGGGTGTAGTTGTAGACCGGGTAGAGAAAGACCCAGGCGTTCGGAATGTGCACGAGCCGGCCAGTGCTCTGGTCGGCGTCTACCCAGCCACCGATCTCCATGAGCGTGGTGCGCATGACGCGGATGTCGATCACGTCGCCGCGCACGCCGTTAATTTCGATCCGGTCGCCTTGCTGATAGGGATGAACCAGCACGATCCGAAGCCAGCCGGCCACGCTCAGGAGCACTTCGCGCAACGCGATGGCCAGTCCGGCCCCGACGACTGTCAGGATGGCGACCAGTTCGGCCGGGCGGGGTGAAAAGATTACCAGCAGCAGCCCCAGCATAACGAAGGCGCCGGTTCGTCGGATCTGGCGGCTGATGCGGTAGACACGGTCCGGATCATCGATGCGGCGTGTGAGCAGTCGGATGCTCATACGCACGAGGATGAAGACGACGACCAGACCGGCTGCTGCCAACGTGAGCCGGTAGAGCAGGACTTGTTCCTGAAAGGAAAACAGCTCACTCATGAGCGGGCTTCGACTTCTGGCGTCTGCTTCATGTGGCGGAGCATGGCCCGGTGGTATTCGCTGATGAGTTGATGGGGCCGTAGGAAGCCCACGATCTCACTGCGTTCATTCAGGACGGGTAGCTCCGGATAGCACGTCTCCAGAAAGCGGTTGAGCGCGTCTTCGAGCGTGTCGGACAGCCGCATGGCCTCGAAGGGCACCTGCACGTCCTGGGCGACGATGAGCGGGCTGAGCGCGTCGGCCTCGCGCAGCAGCGACTGCAGGTCTTCGAGCAGCACCAGCCCCAGGTAGCGGGGCGGGTGACCGCCGCTAGGCGCCATGACGGGCAGCACGACTTCCCGCGTGCGAGTAAACACGTCCAGCATCTCGCGCAGCGTGTGGCCCGGTTCGACCGTGTGGAAGTAGGGCACGCGCTCGACGACCGCCGCCACCGGAATCTGGCGCAGCAGATCGGGTAATAGCTCGGCGCGATGGGCGGGCGAATCGTTGTGCGTGCGCACCTGCTCCTCGAACAGGCTCCACCGGCGGGCCACCAGGTGTGTAATCACTCCTGCGAAAATCAGTGGCACCCGTAGCGAGTAGCTACCGGTCATTTCCGAGATCATGATTGTAGCGGCGATGGGCACGTTGCCTGCGCCACCTACGAACGTACCCATGCCGATCAACACATACGCTTCGGGCTGCGTGATCAGCGTCGGAAACAGCCGGTGCAACCCTTCGCCATAGAGGCTCCCCATCATACCGCCAATCACCAGCGATGGGGCGAAGGTGCCACCCGCACCCCCCGATCCGATCGTCAGCGCTGCCGCTACGATCTTGACCAGCGCGGCACGAAGGCGCATAAAGCCGCGTTCCCGGTGAAAAGCTCGAATCACCCTGTCGGTACCGTGGCCTTCGGCTTCAGGTGCAAGGGTGAAAACGATCCAGCCTGAAAGCAAGCCGCCTACCGCAGGCGCAATCAGCAGCAGCCAGCGACGGGCAGGATGGAGCAGCTGCCCCAGATCGAAAATGTCGGTACCGTCTTCGCCTTTAGGAAAGGGCACCTGATACCCGGCTCCTTCGATCAGAATCAGCCGGGTTAGCAGGGTTAGCAGCGCTCCGAAGACAAGCGCGGCCAGCGCGCCCAGCACCCCGATGATGGCTGAGTAGAACATCCAGCGACTCGTGATGCGCCAGTCGAAGTTCTGCGTCCAGGCCAGCAATGCGCGTGGATAGAACAGAAGAACAAACTGGGCAGGATCGAGGTGACTGCGGCGTGCCATAACCGGCGGATCGTTCAATAACGCTCGTGCTTCCGGACCCACGCTTCAAAAATACATGTCAGAAGTTACCTACTTCGGACGTGCGATCGAAACTCGAACATGTTTTTCTTCATTAATTTCGAAACTTAAAATAATCTTGCCAGTGTGATGGTGTCTCGGAATCTATTGGATGTACGCGGACCTCTGCGCAACCGCCGGGCTGGACTCAACCGCCTGATTTTTGGACTGGCGCTGCTGGGTCTGCTCGATACGACGCACCTTTGGGTGCAGCAGCAACGGCAGTTCGAAGAAGGCTGCTTCGGCGTGGCAAGCCTGGCACCGCTAGAAAAGGCCTTCGATTGCGCTTCAGTGGTGCAGAGCGCGGCCGGAACGCTGCTGGGCATTTCGAATACGCTCTGGGGCGCGCTGTTTTACGCCGCCGTGGCGCTGCTGAGCGCTCTGGCACTGGTGCGGCCGGCCCTGCACCGGCCTCGGTACAAGCTGATCCGAACCGGACTGCTTGGTGTCGGGTTGCTTTACACGCTCTACCTGCTCTATTATCAGGCATTCGAGCTGGCCACGTTCTGCGCGCTGTGCCTGGTATCGGCCGGGCTGGTGCTGACGATGGCTGGCCTGCAAGCCTACGAACTGTTCACCTCTCGACCGGCTACCATGGAACGACCGGAACGCATTCGCACCGAACGGCTGGCCCTGGGCGGACTGGCGCTGGTTGCGCTGCTGCTTATGGGAGCCGACGTGTACCTGAACGACGCGCTTGCGCCGAAGACCTCGACAGCTACTGCTGCCCAGGCGCCTGAAGCGCAACCGGCCACGCAGACCTGCGCCTTCGACACGGAGCGACCGCCCGTACGCTACTTCCGGGATCTGATCATGACAAGTGATCCCACGGCGGGCAATCCCGATGCAAAGGTGGTCGTCATTGAATACCTCGATCCCAATTGCCCGCACTGCAAGCACCTGCACCCGGTCATGAAGCAAGTAGTGGAGGGTTACGGGCTACAGGCCTATTTCGTCTTCAAACCGATTCCACTCTGGCAATTTTCCATCCCGCAGGTGGCCGCGCTGTATGCTGCCGCCCGGGAGGGCAAGTTCGAGGCCATGCTGGAGGCACAGTTCGCGCGTCAGCGCTCCGGCGGATTGACGCTGGAAGAAATTCTGGACATTGCCGAGGAGATCGGCATGGACCGAAACGAGCTGGCCCGGCAGATCAATGAGGGCGTCTTCAACGAATACATGCAGCGGCAGAGCCAGCAGGCCAGTATGATTGGCGTGCGCGGCGTGCCCACCGTGCTGATCAATGGCCACTTCGTGCCGGGCTACGCCCGGACTCCCGAATGCCTCGGCCAGCTGATCGAACAGCAGGCAAAAGGCTCGTAAGGGTAGCGTTCCGAAATTGTAGGGGCCGACCTTTGTGTCGGCCCTTTTTATATTTGTTTCGGCCCTTTTTGACGGCAGAAACGTATTATGTAGTAAAACGCGGAGACCGTGAAGCGAGGGAGACTTCAAACAGTGCTGCTCGGGGCTATTGTGTGGGGGCTGGCGGGCTTTCGGGCGATCGCACAAGAAGAACCCTGGTGGACAGCTATCTGGAAACCATTGCTGACCTACCGGGGTGTGGAGATCACCTATCTGTTCTACGCGGAAAAGGACGGTTCCTACCAGGGCGTGGTGCTCCGCCTGCACAATCGCAACGACTTTCCAGTGGCCTGCCGCTTCCAGGTCGTCTTTCGGGCTAACGATGGCAGCGAAGAGACGGCCTGGGTGGCCGATACGCTTCAGGTTGGCGAAATGCGCACAGGCGGCCTGTCGGGACTGTTCTGGATACCGTTTCGTGACGGCCGATCGGTGGCGGAACTGGGCCTTCGCAAAATTCGGATCGAGGCGCTTCGGTAGGGCGGGACACTTTCTCGGAAAACGCCACACCGGAGTGCGCCAGATGGAGAAGAGTTCAGCGTCGCAGTGTGTTGCCCCGGAACACCAGGACTATGGGCCCCAACCACCGCCACCGGGTGTTTCGATGCGGATGCGATCGCCGGCTTCGGCCTGGAAGCTGGTCTTACCGGGCATGTGGCGGACTTCGCCCCGGTGAATCCACAGGTTGCGGCCGGGCTGACCTGGCGCGCCGCCGGCCAATCCGTAAGGGGCTCGTCGCCGTCGTTCCGTCAGCCAGGTGACCTGTGCCGGTGCCAGCAGTTCGATCTCGCGGATGAGTCCATCTCCGCCGCGGTGACGCCCCGCTCCACCCGAGCCGTCCCGTATCGCGTAGCACGTCACGCGGAGCGGATAGGCGTATTCCAGCGCTTCGATAGGCGTGTTCAGCGTGTTGGTCATGTGCGAATGCACGGCCGAGGTGCCATCGGCATCGGGCATAGCCCCGGCACCGCCGGCCAGCGTCTCATAATAGGTATAGTAGCGGCCGGTGCGCGGGTCGAGCCCGCCGATGGTCAGGTTATTCATGGTGCCCTGGGAGGCGGCCGGAATGCGGTCGGGGCAGACCTGCGCCAGCGCGCCCAGCAATACATCCACGATGCGTTGTGAAGTCTCCACGTTGCCGCCGGCGACCGCTGCCGGTGGTCGTGCATCGACGAGCGTGCCGGGTCTGGTGACGATCCGCAAGGGGCGCAGGCAGCCCGCATTGGCCGGCACGTCGTAGCCCAATAGTGCCCGGAATACGTAGTACACAGCAGAGACCGTAATGGCACGGACGGCGTTCAGGCTCCCGGTACACTGGGGATCGGTCTTGGAAAAATCAATCGTGGCCGTGTCGTCTGCGATGGTCAGTGCAACCCGGATCCAAAGCGGCTCCTCGCCAATTCCATCATCATCGAGCACATCTTCGAAATGCCAGGTGCCGTCGGACAGCGTCTGCAGCAGGGTTCGCATCAATCGCTCGGCATAGTCCAGCAGCGTTTCGAAGGCCGCACGTAACGTGTCGAGGCCATAGGTGGCGGCCAGCTCCTGCAGACGCCGAACGCCCCGCTCGTTGGCGGCCAGCTGCGCGCGCAGGTCGCCCCGTCGCTCGTCGGGCGTGCGGACATTGGTCAGAATCAGCTCCCATACGGCCCGATTCGGACGGCCGCGTTCCATGAGCTTAACGGGTGGGATAATGAGCCCTTCCTGAAAAATCTCGCGCGAGAGCGGCATCGAGCCCGGTGCCATGCCGCCAATGTCGGCATGATGCGCCCGGCTGGCCACAAAACCCAGCAGGTATCCTTCCACAAAGACGGGCGAAACAAGCGTTAAGTCCGGCAGATGCGTACCCCCTCGGAATGGATCGTTGAGGAGCACGGCGTCGCCTGGCTTCAGGTCAGGAAATGTCTCGCGACAGGCCTGCACCGATAGCGGCAAGGCACCCAGATGCACGGGAATGTGGGCAGCCTGCGCTACCAGCTCGCCCTCGGCCGTAAACAGTGCGCACGAATAGTCGCGCCGTTCCTTGATGTTGGGCGAAAAGCCGGTGCGACGCAGCACAGCGCCCATTTCTTCGGCCACTGCGGTCAGCAGGTGGCGGAAGATTTCCAGCCGAATCGGATCCAATTTAGGTGTCGATCCAGACATGGCCATAGCAGTCGATATAGGCGATGGTCTCAGCGGGCAAAAAGACCGTCGTATCGGGGCGTACGAGCACGACTGGTCCAATCAGCCGGTTGCCGGCCCGTAGGCAGGTGGCATCGAAGAAGGGCACAGTTGCCTGGCCTGTATCGAGCACGACCGGTGCCGTGTCCAGCAACGCTTCGGACGGTGGGGTGGGCCCATCGGCTTCGATCGTCGGCAGTACGGGAGGCGCGATCGGCCCGATGGCCCGCACGCGCAGGTTGACGATCTCGGGCACGAGGTCCAATGCGGCATAGCCGTAGTGCTGGTGATGCAGGCGGTGGAAGGCGCCGATCCAGCCGCGGCCAAAGCGCACGGTCAATTCGTAGCTTTGGCCGGGGTAGCGGACGTCGAGCAGGCACTCGATTTGGATCTGACTCAGCGCAAAGCCTTCGGCGCATAGTTCGGTGCGTCCCTGACGGACCAGCGGGTCGAAGCGTCGGCGCAGATCATCCGGGGCGGTCGTGCCCGGCAGCATGACGGTCCGCACGTAGTCGCGCACTACATCGGCGGTCAGCATGCCCATTGCCGAGAGTACCGAGGCTTGAGCGGGCACGAGCACGCGGCGAATGCCCAGTGCTTGGGCCAGGGTAGCTGCATGCAGGCCGCCGGCCCCACCGAACGAGACGAGCACGAAGTCGCGCGGGTCGTAGCCGCGCTCGACCGAGATCACGCGAAGTGCTCGGGCCATGTGGGCTTCGACCACCGCCACGACGCCCCGGGCGGCCGCCTGAGCGGGCGTCAGGCCGGCGGGGGGCTCCAGACGGAGCGCCCGGGCCAGTCGCGCCAGGGCTTCCTCGGCGGCTTTAGCGTCCAGCCGGTGTTGACCGCCAAGGAAAGCGTCCGGCCGCAGACGGCCAAGCACCAGGTGGGCATCGGTTACAGTGGGTTCGGTGCCGCCGCGTCCATAGCAGACCGGTCCGGGGTCGGCACCGGCACTTTCCGGTCCCACGCGCAGGGCGCCGCCGGGATCGACGCGGGCGATGGAGCCACCGCCGGCGCCCACCGTGTGAATGTCAAGCAGCGGGATTCCGATAGGAAGCCCACCGATGCTGCCTTCGGTGGTGAGCGGCAGGGCGTCGGGCACCAGTGCTACGTCTGTGGACGTGCCGCCCATGTCGCATGTGATCAGGTGGTGTGTGCCGGACAGTCCGGCTACGAAGCGGGCACCGATCAGGCCACCGGCCGGCCCCGAAAGCACACAGCGGACGGCCTGGGCGCGGGCCTCGCGGGCATGGATCAGGCCGCCGCTGGACTGCATCACGCGCAGCGAGGCGCCCAGTGCAGCTTCGAGGCGGCCAAGGTAGCGATCCAACACAGGGGCCACGTAGGCACTGGCTGTCGTGGTGCTGGCCCGCTCGTACTCCCTGAAAGCAGGCAGGATGTCGCTGGAAGCTGCTACGACGAAGCCGGCTTCCCGTAGTGCCTGAGCCAGCCGTTGCTCATGGTCCGGATGGGCAAAAGAAAAGAGCAGACAAACGGCAACAGACTCCACGTGGGCCGCTCGGAGTGCTTCGATCAGCGGCGGAATGGCCGTTTCGTCCAAGGGCTGGAGCACAGTGCCGTCAGGGCCAATGCGCTCTGGTACTTCAAAACACAAAGCACGTGGTACGAGCGGTTCGGGTCGCCGGGCAGCCAGATCATACAGTTCGGTCCGGTTCTGGCGGCCAATGTGCAACAGGTCCCGAAAACCCGCCGTCGTAACGAAAGCCGTGCGGGCCCCTTTGCGCTCCAGCAGTGCATTGGTGGCCACGGTCGAGCCGTGCACAACCTGACGCACGGCCTTCGGCACTTGCTGCAGCCCTTCGAGCACAGCACGCGCCGGATCGTCCGGCGTGGAGAACACCTTGAAGGTGCTCAAGCGCCCTTCTGCTTCATCGAAAACGACAAAGTCCGTGAAGGTCCCGCCAACGTCAATACCTACGCGGATGCTCATGGGGAAAGACGACGCAATCGGTACAGATAGCGACTCAGGAGCAACAACAACACGAAGGTCGTGCCACCGGCCAGCTTTAGCAGCAGCGACTCTGATAGCACTGGAGCGCCCGCCGCCTGCAATGCTGCCAGCAGGTTGCGCAGACCCAGCAGGACGGCCACTCCAACCGAAAGGCCGGCCATCATGTTCAGTCCTGGCGAGGTGAGACCTTCGCGTCCCATCAGGCGCGGATTGTTGGTGGCGATCCAGAGAAATACGGCCACAACCGGCAGCAGCACGCCGTTGAGCGCCTGAGCTGTGATGATAGCCGGGATCGGCCGCAGGTCCAGCAGACTCAACAGCACGCCACTACCCCATACCACCAGCCAGGTGATCAGATAGGTGCGGTCGTGCTCCAAAGCATCCGGTGCGGCCAAGAGACCGCGGGCTGTGATGGCGGCGGCCACAGGAGCCGTCAGCGCCGATGTGAAGCCGGCCGCAAAGAGTCCCAACGCGAACAAGGTGTGGGCCCAGGCGCCCAACGTCTGACCGAGCGTGTCGGCAAGGGATTTGTAGGTGAACGCACCCTGTACTGCCGTTCCCACTACAAGAATGGCCATCGAAATGAAGCCTCCGCCAACAATAGCCACGGCCAGCCCAAAGCGCGTGGTATCCAGCGGTTCGTCCCGGGCCAGTCTAGAGCCCAAAAACAGGTTGTAGGGCACTACAGTGGTGCCGATCAGACCCACTATCAGCAGACCGGCACCCTCTGGCAAAGCAGGCCAGATCAGGTGGTGCAACAGCGTGGCATCGGGCGGGTGTACCTGCAGGGCGGTAACCAAAAACGTCAGACCCATAAACGCCACAAATGCCCCGAGCAGGCGCGGTAACATGCGCAGCGTGCCGAACCAGAGTAGGGCGCCAGAAATCACGCCGACGCCAAGCACCAGCAAGCGGCGGGGCACGTCAAGCACCAACTCCAGTCCGGCCACGGCGCCCAGCACGTTGCCCACCTCGAAGGCTGCATTGCCCAGCACGATGGCGCCCAGCACCAGCAATCGGACAGCCATGCCTTTCCAGCCGTCGAACTGATACCGCAGCGCTTCAGCCAGCGGGCGTCCCGAGCAAATGGCCAGCCGGGCGGCCGCCTCCTGCAGCGTCCAGCAGGCCAGTGTCGAGAACGTCAGCGCCCACAATAGCGCCAGCCCATAGTCGGCCCCGGCGGCTGCCGCCGTGGTGACCGTGCCCGGACCGATAAAGGCCGCCGTCAGGACAGCCCCAAGCAGGATGGACGTCCAGCGTCGCATGGCAAACTTCGTCGCAAGCGTTCGGATGGTCAGAAAGTATGAGCGTTCTTCCCAGAAATGCCACGGTTCCATCGAACAGTTGGAGCGGAGACAAATATTTGATCCTACAAGAAATGAAAACCCTGCACAATCTGGTGGGGGAGCGCCCGTGTGCGCGCCCGATGCCGTGGACGGACGCGATGGTTTGCCCCGACCGTGGGCGGACACGATGGTCCGCCCCTACCATATCTTGGTGTTTTGTATGTTCTGGAAAAAATTGTCCATCATCCAGGATAGCGTCATGCAACGGCTTTGGATTGTAATGATACTGGCCGGATGGGCGCTGACAGCGAAGGCGCAACCGGTGACGAAACAGCCGGATCCCTACATCCAGCAGTTGCTGGCTCGGGTCTCGGTGGATTCGATTGAAGCGAACATCCGCAGGCTGGCCGCCTTTGGTACGCGGCACACGCTTTCGCCGACCGACAACGATACGTTCGGCATCGGCGCCGCCCGTCGCTGGATCAAACGAACCCTTGAGCGCTACGCGGCGGTCGGAGGCGGACGGATGGAGGTGTTTTTTGATCGTTTCTGGTACGGACCGGACGGTCGTCGTGTGGACCGGCGCGTGGAGATCGTCAATGTGATCGCCCGATTGCCCGGCACCGATCCCGAAGACGACCGCATTTTTATCGTCAGCGGGCACTACGACAGCCGCGTGAGCGACGTGATGGACTCGCTTTCGTATGCGCCGGGAGCCTCAGATGATGCCAGCGGGACGGCCGCCGTGATGGAAATGGCCCGTGTGCTGGCCGGTGAGCGCTTCCCGGCCACGTTGCTGTTTGTGGCAATGGCGGCCGAAGAACAGGGGCTCATTGGTGCCCGGCACTTGGCGGCCATGGCCGACTCGCTGGGGTGGAACGTGGCCGGTATGTTCACGCTGGACATCATTGGCAATTCCGAGGGCGACAACGGCGTACGCGACAATCGGACGGTGCGCGTCTTTTCGGAAGGGGTGCCTTCGGCCGAAACAGCCGAGCAGGACCGCCTGCGCCAGGCTATCGGCGGCGAAAACGATAGCCCCTCGCGTCAGCTTGCCCGCTATCTGCACGAGATCGGCGCGCGCTATGTGCCCGAACTGCGCGTGAAGCTCATCTTCCGGCGTGATCGCTTTCTCCGGGGCGGGGACCATATTCCCTTCAACGAGCGCGGCTTTGCGGCCGTCCGGCTCACCGAGCCCAACGAAGCCTACACGCGCCAGCATCAGGACGTGCGCGTCGAGAACGGTATCGCCTACGGCGACGTGCCTGATCGCGTGGACTTCGACTACGTGGCGCGGGTAACCCGCCTAATGACGGCTGCACTGGCCAACCTGGCGATGGCCCCACCGCCACCTGCGGCGGCCTACATCGACGCCCAGGGCCTCTCGGTCGATACCCGGCTGATCTGGGAGCCTCCGCGGGCCGGACGCGACCGGCTGGCTGGCTATTACGTGTTGGTGCGCGAGACGACCGCCCCGCAGTGGCAGCAGAAGTGGTTCGTGCCGGCCACGGACACCAGCTACACGTTCGTGGGCTGGTCCAAGGACGACTACTTCTTCGGCATTCAGTCGGTTGATGCGCAGGGCCACGAGAGCCGCATCGTGTTTCCTGTTCCTCGATTCCGTTAACCCAAACCGCCGCAAGCACTATGCCCCTGGATCGTCGCCTGTTTCTCCAGTACTGTTCGGCGCTGGGTCTAACCGGCACCCTTTTTCCCGGTGTGCTGTACGCGAAGATTGAAGCGGGTGAACCGATCACACCCGAGACGATCGCCTGTGCCGAGCGCATTGCCGGTCTGTCCTTTACGGAAGCGCAGCGCCAGATGATGGTCGAGGATCTGACCGAGCGCCTGACAAATTACGAGGCCCTGCGGCAGGTCTCGCTCCCCAACGATGTCATTCCGGCCTTTGTATTCGATCCGACCATCGGGGGCGAGCCGATTCCAGAAGGAATGGCCGGGATGCACTGGGAGCCCCGACCAGTAGAACGGCCGCGTAACGAGGAAGACCTGGCCTTCATGACAGTGGCCGAGCTTGCGTACCTGCTCAAGACGCGGCAGGTGCGCTCGGTAGAGCTAACCGAGCTATGCCTGGCACGTCTGAAGCGCTACGATCCGGTGCTGAAAGCTGTCATCACCTATACCGAGGAACGGGCCATGGCGCAGGCGCGACACGCCGACGAAGAGCTGGACGCCGGGCACTGGCGGGGACCGCTGCACGGCGTGCCTTACGGAGCCAAAGATCTCCTGGCCGTGCCCGGCTACCGCACGACCTGGGGCGCCAAACCGTATGAAAACCAGGTGCTGGACGTGACGGCCGCCGTGATCGAAAAGTTGGATGCAGCCGGGGCTGTGCTCGTTGCCAAGCTGACGCTGGGCGAGCTGGCCTGGGGCGATGTGTGGTTTGGTGGCCAGACGAAAAACCCCTGGAACATCGAGCAGGGATCGAGCGGGTCCTCAGCAGGACCCGGCGCGGCAGTGGCGGCCGGGCTGGTGCCGTTCGCGATCGGGTCGGAGACGCTGGGTTCGATCGTGTCGCCATCGACGCGTAACGGAGTGACCGGCCACCGACCCACATTCGGGGCGGTAAGCCGCTACGGAGCCATGACGCTGGCCTGGACAATGGACAAGCTCGGCCCCATGGCCCGTTCGGCCGAGGATTGCGCGCTTGTGTTTGAGGCGATCCGAGGGCGCGACCCGCGCGATCCGAGCACGCGCGACATGCCCTTCCCCTTTGATCCCAACTTCGACGTGCGGCAACTGCGCGTGGGCTATCTGGCCAAGGCCTTCGAGGAAGACTACGAAAACCGAGAGGCTGACCTGCAGACGCTGCAGGTACTGCGCGCTCTGGGAATCGAGCTGAAACCCATCCGCCTGCCGGACGATCTGCCCGTCTCGTCCATGCTGCTCACGCTGGAAGTGGAAGCGGCCGCTGCTTTTGACGAGCTGACCCGCACCGGCGGAGTAGACCTGATGGTCCGGCAGGGCCGCAATACCTGGCCGCATGTGTTTCGGGTGGCTCGTTTCGTGCCGGCTGTCGAGTTGCTGCAAGCCAACCGCATCCGCACGCTGCTTATGCAGCGCATGGCTGAAGTTTTCCGCGAGGTGGACGTGTTCATCTCACCGACGTTTGGTGGGGGGGTGCTCCGCATCACAAACCTGACGGGCCATCCCTGCGTGTGCGTGCCGAACGCCTTTCATCCGCTGAAAGAAGACACCCTGTCGCCACGTCGCCAGCCGGGCAGCATCACGTTCATTGGCGGTCTGTATCGAGATGCCGAGGTGCTCATGCTGGCTCATGCTTACCAGCAGGCCACCGATTTTCACCGCCACCGCCCACCGATTCGTTGAAAATAATTGGAATGAAAGGTTTCATTTTTGTAGATTACTGAGAAATCCTTGCCTTATGTAACGGAGCATATTCCCATGAGAAAGCGCGTGACCATTGCTGATGTGGCCCGGAAGGCCGGCGTCTCGGTGGGAACGGTTTCCGCGGTGTTGAACAATCGGCCGACCGTTCGCGAGCACACCCGGCGGCGGGTACTGGCGGCCATCGAAGAACTGGGCTACCAGCCCTCGCCCTCGGCGCGGGCACTGGGCGCCATGCAGGGCGACGGCAAGGTATTCGAGCCGGCGATCGGGTTGGTCATCAAAGAGATGGACAATCCGTTCTACTCGGAGGTGGTCATCGGGGCGCAGGAGTATCTGGCTGGGCGCGGGTACATTTCTTTTGTGTGTACTTCAGAGGGGAGCTACGAGAAAGAAGGGGAGCTGCTCAAGGCCTTTCAGAATCGGTACGTGCAGGGTGCGGTGATTGCGCCAGTACTGGATGCACGGGCCGATTTGTCGCATCTGTTCATGCTGCGTCGCGCTGCATATCCGTTCGTGCTGCTGGAGGCCGTGCAGGGGTTGCAGGTGAATGTGGTCAGCGTCGATAACGTTCGGGCGGCCCAGACGGCCGTCAGTTATCTGATCGAACGTGGGCATGAACGCATCGTGCACTTTGCCGGGCCGCCTTATACGCAGCACACGCGCGACCGCATCCTGGGGGTGGAGAAGGCTTTTAGCCAGTCGCACTTGCGCTTTACCGACGAGGTGATCATTCCGGCCGGAGCGCATCTGCAGGATGGTTACGAGGCAGCGCTGGAGTATTTCCGCACGCACCGCGACAGGCTGCCCACAGGGGTGACCTGTTTCAACGACCTGGTGGCGATGGGAGTGCTACGGGCATTACACGAACTGGGGATTCGCGTGCCTGAAGAGGTTTCGGTAATTGGGTTCGACGACATCCCGATGGCAGCCTATCTGAGCACGCCGCTGACGAGTGTGCGCGTGCCTAAGCGTGAGATGGGCGCTCGCGCGGCCGAACTGTTGCTGGAGCTGATCGAGGCGCACGACCGGGGCGAGCAGCTTCCCCCGCGGCATATTGTGCTGGAAGCCGAGCTGATCGAACGCGCCACTACGCGGACGTTGTAAGCAGGGGGCCATAGGGCTTACGTGCGCTTGTCCTATAGCCGGGAAGGACGAGCAACCGCTTTTGTGCAGGCCCTTCCGGGCTGCACGTCTGCTTACTTGCAGTTCATTCTGTTCGCCTTGGTACAATAAATTCAGCGGTTTACGTACTGCTGGAAAGTGTATTATCGGGCTGTTGGTTTGAAAGATCTTGACAGAAATGAAATGGTGTTTTAATATTAGAGAAAACATGAATCGATTAAATATTTTAATAAACAATCTGCATATGTGGATCGCAATTTTGAACACGCTCTGTTTGAGAAGAGCATGCAGTAAATGGTCTGGAGCGGCAGGGTGGTGGTCGGTTCTGGCTGGATGGATGACGCTGGTGTTTTGGGTACTGGCGGGGCATGCGCAGGAGCCAAGTCGTCCTGTCTACGTCAATCCGGTGATCCCGGGCGATCATCCAGATCCCACGCTGACCCGGGTTGGCTCTTACTATTACACGTCCGGTTCTTCCTTCAATGTTACGCCCAAGATTTACCGTTCGACGGATCTAGTTCATTGGGAGATTGTCGGACGACCGGTTGCGGCGTCCTGGTCGCTCTATGGTGATGTGCCCGCTGGCGGGGTATGGGGTGGACACATGGTTTATTATCAAGGACTTTACTGGCATTTCTTCGGGCGTGGGACGGGAGATCGGGCCATGTATTTTGCAACGGCACATCGGCCAGAAGGACCCTGGGGCCCGCCGTTTCGCATGAATGTACCGCCTGGCGTCCCAGGCCTGGGAGTGGACAATTCTATTTTCATCGATGAGGATGGACGTTGGTTCTTGCTGAGCAAAAATGGTCCTCAGAATAATTTCATTATCGAACTGGGGCCGGACGGTCAACCGACCGGGGTTGTCTACGATCTGACCTGGATTAATCCAGATTCGGCCGGCAATCCTTACGGGTGGGCAGAGGGGCCAGTGATGTGGAAGCACAACGGTTATTACTACTACAGCTTTGCCGAACACCTGGTGGGCAATCAGTATGTTATGCGCAGTGATACCTTGTCGGACGATCCAGCCGATTGGGAAGGACCTCGGTTGCTGTTCGAAGCAGTACCTGACCGGTATCAGCGGGTATTCCGTAATCCGAATCATTGCTCACCGGCCGTTACTGCGGACGATGGTACACACTGGATGATCTGTCACGCCTATGACCAAAGTGGTCCAGGGGAAGAATGGCGCGCGTTAGGACGACAGGGATTGCTTGTAGAGGTGCGTTATGTGGACGGCTGGCCTATAGCCCGTTTCCCAACCACCGAGCCCGTAGAAGGACCGGCTTTGCCCGATAGCGGCGTTCCTTGGACAGTGCCTCGATCCGACTTCTTTGAAAGCAGTCGGCTGGCTGTACACTGGTCTCTGCTGGGCTACACTCCGGAGGACACGTATTCGTTGACAGAACGGCCCGGGTGGCTGCGGCTGACGCCTAAAGGGGGGCGTACGTTTCCGCCCAAGCCAGGACGAAATACCGTGCTGCAGGCTGCTGCCGAGCAGGCTTATTCCCTAATAACTCGCGTGAATTTCGACCCGGCGGATGCATCAGATGAAGCCGGACTCTGGATTATCAACGGTCCGGAGACGCTGCAGGCGCGGCTATGCGTAACGCGGGCGTCCTCGGGCGAGCGTGTAATTGCCTTCCGTTTTGACGACCTCTTGTACAGCATGCCACTTGCCTCGGAGGAACCGGTCTGGCTTAAGCTTGAACGACAAGGACATGAGCTGACTGCTTCTTTCAGTTTTGAGGGCGTAAGCTGGACGCCTGTGGCAGAGAGGGTGAACGTAGCGCGTTTGGACCGTGAGCAACCTGCTTCGGAGTCTGGCTACGATTTTAATGCTTTTACAGGCAACCAGCAGGGTTTATACGTGCTTGGCAATACACCGGCCTACTTTGACCTTTATATATACCGAGACGCATATTCACCGATTCCAGCAAAGCATCCCTCCAATTACAATGGAGTGATTACCTCAAGAAATGGACTGCCGGCGAACGCGGATTACCTGAGCGGTATTCACGACGGGGAATGGGCTATGTACGCGGGCGTGGAGTTTGGCGAATCCGGGGGCGATTATTCAAAGAGCCCGCAGCAGGTCGTGGTGACGGCCTCCAGCGCTACCGAAGGTGGCATTGTCGAAGTCTGGATCGATGCATTGGATACCGGCCAGAAAATCGCGGAAGTGACGATTGAATCAACAGGTAGCTGGGAGGTGTATCGGGACTTTACGGCTGAGGTGGCGCCGGTTAGCGGCCGTCATGACGTCTTTTTGCGGTTTCGGGGAAATACCATGCCGCTATTTCGCATTCGGTCCTTTCAGTTCAAAGAGCAGTTGACAGAGACGGCTACAAAACCCAGCCCCTCAGTCCGGCAACTTCTGGTGACGCATTATCCGAATCCAGTGCGCGATAACGCCACCTTTCTCATTTCCCTGCCACGCACAGGGCCCGTTCGCCTTGTGCTATACAACGCGCTGGGACAACAGGTAGCCACACTGATTGATGCGGTGCGTCCGACAGGGCAGTATCTGATTCGCTTCACCGTCAAGGATTTCGCACCTGGCCTTTACTTCTATCAACTTACTGCAAAAGAAGAGGTGGTAATAGGGCAATTAATTGTGAGCCCCCGATAAAAGGGATTACAAAATCCCTTGACTTTGAAATGAACAGGGTGTAGATTAACAAATGAAAAAATGAAGCCCTATAAAAAGAAATAGAAGAGGGGTAAGAGGGTGTGGTTTAAATCATCCAGAATGATTAAAAAAAGCTTTTGGAAATCTGTACTGTTTCACCTTAAAATAGGGAGGATCTCATGTTGAGCGTTACCAACCAGCATTGGCTGTCCAGCTTTGCTGGAAACGCTTCTCGAAGCGCTATTTTTCTATTTCTTGTTTTTTTGTTAGTAGATCAGGTATGGGGTCAAACGCCGGCAAACACAAATGGTGGGTTTGAGTCGACGTCGGCGGGCCAGGTGACGGATTTGGCCGAAGGCATAGAGGGGTGGGATTTATTTGGG
>FWWL01000920.1_pt1 | contig 75960 bp, 58 predicted proteins | sample 2228331 | NCBI WGS metagenome assembly FWWL01 (sample SAMEA103939775, study PRJEB20133) | metagenome
TACAGGGGCGGTTTTAACCGCTAGCTGATGAGTCAAGGTAGGTAGTTACGCTAATTATACAAAAAAATCGGCACATCGTGCAACTCTCCCCTTGTCAGGGGGGATGTTGACCCCTCGGTAGGGGCGCAGGCCGCTGCGCCCCTACTGTGCCTGATACGCGGCGCTAATGCACCCCATGCGCTACCAAAACCACACCCCCTGAACAGAGTAGCCGAACGATTTGTCGCCCGGCAGTTTATGCCCGGCGGGCCAGGCAAAAATCGTAAGGGCGATGCGCCGCGTCGCCCACGATGATCAGCAAGCAATCAGGGCATATTTTACTTTCCCCTTGTCAGAAGAGACGTTGGTCCGCTGTCCAGGGGCTTTACCGCCGCCCCATGGCCGCCCCTGCGGTACGAAAAAAATCCTCAAACCGGCATATTCTCCAAGATGTGTTACACTATAGGAGCTGTGCGCGCATTCTTCATCGCGCCTTCATCGTTTTTTCACGATGAAGCCGTAACATAACCTGTGCAACCCTGTGCATGGGGGCGCGTATTTCAAAAGGTGGATGGCGGGTTTACGCGAGGGTAGGTCATGGCCGATCAAAAGAGTACATCTGTAAAGACGTTACGTGGCTTGCACGTCAAGATTGTGGGCTGGTCCGTCGTGCCCATCGTGACGATTCTCTTCACGTTTGTGCTGGTGCTCTTCATGGGGGTGCAGCAGCTCACCCTGATGGCGACCCGGCTGGCGGCGGAGCAGATCGCGCAGGATTTTGGACAGGCGCAGCAGGCGCTGGTGGAGTTCGCCGCGACGTATCCGCTCACGCTGACGGTGGAGGTGCGCGAGCAGCGCCCCCTGGCGTCGGGCGTGATCACCGGCACGAACGTGCCGCCGCCGGAGCGCAACCAGGCCTTGCGTCTGCCCAATCCCGCCCTGGCGCAGTTCAACGCCGGCGTGGTGTTGCTCAATGCTGAGGGCCGGATGGTGGATGAGCGCCAGGCCGGCTGGCTGCTGGCGGAGGTGGATTGGGCGGCCTTGCCGGAATTCGCGTATGCCCGCGACAACGCCGCGCTGGGCATCACGGATCCCTTTCTCTCCAACCTGATGGAGCTGGGCGACCGCAAGCTGGTCGGCGCCTGGCTCCCCCTGCTCGACGACAATGGCGCCTTCCAGGGCGCCCTGGTCGGCCTGTGGCACCTGGGCTTCGATTTCACGGTGGATAATCCACAGGTGGGCTTCCTGGACCTGATCGTGGTGGACGAGCGCGGCTCCGTGCTGCACCATCCCAACCCCGCGCGTTACGGCACGCCATTGCCGCGTAATCTTTTCCTGCGCGAAGTGCTTTCCGGCAAGAGCGGCGTGCGCCGTTTGCGCGACTTCAACGGTCAATCGGCCCTGGTGGGCTACGCGCCGATCCCCAACACCTCGTGGTTCCTGCTCACCACCATCCGCTGGACGGCGCTGCTGCAAAAGCTGGGCTTCTTCTTGCAGGGCGCGGGGCTGATCATGCTGGTGGGCATCATCCTGCCGCTGCTGGTGGTGCATTTCGGCGTTGCGCGCATCGTGGCCCCCATCAACGAGCTGATCCTGGCCGCGCGTGAGGTGGCCAACGGCAACTTTGGGCGTACCATCGCCGCCCGCACCGGCGACGAAATCGAGGTGCTGGCCGATCAGTTCAACCTCATGTCGCAGCAACTCGCCGCTTCTTACGCCGAATTGGAGCAGAAAGTGGCCGAGCGCACGCATGAGCTGCTGCTCGTGAGCGAGGAGCGGGAGCGGCGCAACCGCGAGCTGACCCTGCTTAACCGCGTCATCGCGACCGCGGCCTCCGCGCAGAGCGTGGAGCAGGTCTTGAGCAGCATCTGCCGTGAGCTGGGGGAGGCATTCCGCGTGCCCCAGGTCGGAGCGGCGCTGCTCGAACCAGATGGGGCGCACCTGCGTGTGGTGGCCGAGTATTGTGTTGAAGGACGGCCCTGCGCGATCGGGAGCCTCATCAGCGTGGCGGAAAGCCGCGTCACGCGCCAGGTGCTGGAGCAGGGCGCGCCGCTCTTTGTGCCCGACGTGCGCGCCTATCCCGATCTGGACCTGGCCACCGATGTGCGCGCGCTCTTGTTGCTGCCCGTGCCGATGGGAGCGCGCATCGCCGGCACCATCGGCCTGGACTGCACCGAAGCGCGCATCTTCAGCGCGGGCGAAATCGAGCTGGCGATGAGCGTGGTCAAGGCCATTTCCCAGACCCTGGAGCGCCTGGAGGCGGAAGCCGCGCTGCGCCGCAACGAAGAGCGCCTCACCATCGCCATGGAGGCCGCCAATCTCATGCTGTGGGATCTGGATGTGTGCAGTGGGGAGCTGGTGGTGGCGGATTACGGGGCCGTGCGTGAGGACGGCCTGTGTGCGACCGACTTGTACGCGGCGTGGATGGCGACACTTTCGCCGGAGGAGCGTGCACGCATCGAGGAGGCCAAGCGCCAGCACATTGCCGGCTTGACCCCGCGCTTCGAGGTGGAGTTCCGCGTGCCGGAGGAACCCGGACGCTGGGCCTGGAAGCTGCAGCGCGGGCGCGTCACGGCGCGCGACGCGGACGGCCATCCCCTGCGCGTGACCGGAATCCTGGAAGATATTACCGCGCGCAAGCAGTTTGAGGAGGATTTGCAGCGGGCACGCGATGCGGCAGAGGCCGCCAACCGCGCCAAGAGCGCTTTCCTGGCCAGCATGAGCCACGAGCTGCGCACCCCCTTGAACGCCATCCTGGGCTTTACCCAGCTCATGGTGCGCGACCCGGCCCTGGCGCCCGATCAGCGCGAAAATCTGGAGATCATCAACCGCAGTGGCCAGCATCTGCTCTCCCTCATCAACGACGTGCTGGAAATGTCCAAGATTGAGTCCGGGCGCACACGCCTGTTTGAGCAGAGCTTTGACTTCTACCGCCTGCTGGAGGACCTGGAAAATATGTTCTCGCTGCGTGCCGATAACAAGGGCCTGCAGCTCACCTTCGAGCGCGCGGAGGACGTGCCGCGCTATCTGCGGGCGGATGAGAGCAAGCTGCGCCAGGTGCTCATCAACCTGTTGGGCAACGCCGTCAAGTTTACGGAGCAGGGAGAGGTGCGCCTCAAGGTCACGTATCGCGCGGCGCCGCATCCCCGCCTCTACTTTGCCGTGCACGATACCGGTCCCGGCATCAGCGCCGAGGAGCTGGAGATCATTTTCGATCCCTTTGTGCAGACGCAGAGCGGCTTGCGCTCGCAGGAAGGGACCGGCCTGGGTCTGCCCATCAGCCGCGAGTTTGTGCGCATGATGGGCGGCGACATAGGGGTGGATAGCACGCCCGGCGTGGGCAGCACCTTCTATTTTGACATCCCCATCACGCTGGCGAACGCCGAGGACGTGGAGGAAGTGAAGCCGCGCCGGCGCGTCGTCGGCCTGGCCGAGGGCCAGCCCACGTATCGCATGCTGGTGGTGGAGGATAAATGGGCGAACCGCAAACTGCTGGTGCGCCTGCTCCAGCCCCTGGGCTTCGAAATCCGCGAGGCGACGAACGGCCAGGAAGCGTTGGAGATTTGGGAGAGCTGGCGGCCGCATGTGGTGTGGATGGATATGCGTATGCCGGTGATGGACGGGTACGAGGCGACGCGCCGCATCAAAGCCACAGCACAGGGGCAGGCGACGATCGTCATCGCCATCACCGCCAGCGCGTTTGAGGAAGATCGCAAACTCATCCTCTCCGAGGGCTGCGACGATTTCATCCGCAAGCCCTTCCAGGAGTGGGAGATTTACGACCGCCTGGAGCGCCATTTGGGTGTGCGCTTTATCTACGAAGAAGAGCGACTCAGCAGCGGTCCGGCGCCGGAGGAATCCCAGCGCGTGCTGCGCGGGGAGGCCCTCGCGGCCCTGCCCGAAAGCTGGCGCGCATCCCTGCGTGAAGCCGCGCTGCAGGCCGACGCGGAGTGGGTGCTGCGTCTCGCCGACGAAGTGCCCGCCTCCCCCGTGGCCGAAGCCCTGCGCGCCCTGGTGCGCGACTTCCGCTTCGATCTCATCTTAGAAGCCCTGGGGTAAATCAAGGGAGGCCTTCCGTGTCCTATCAGGTAGAAATTGTGCATGGAAACATTCTTATCGTAGACGATACGCCGGCCAATCTGCGCCTGCTTTCCAACATGCTCAGCGAGCAGGGCTTCAAGGTGCGCTCGGTCATCAACGGGCAGATGGCGCTCACCGCCATCCGCGCCGCGCCGCCGGACCTGGTGTTGCTGGACATCAACATGCCGGGCATGAACGGCTACGAGGTCTGCGAGCAGCTCAAGGCCGACCCGGCCACGCACGACATCCCCATCATCTTCATCAGTGCCCTGGATGAGGTGCATGACAAGGTCAAGGCTTTCACTGTGGGCGGGGTGGACTACATCACCAAGCCGTTCCAGTTTGAGGAGGTGCTGGCGCGCGTGCGCACGCACCTGGCGTTGCGCAACCTGCAGCGCGAGTTGCAGGCCGAAATCGCCGAGCGCGACCGCCTCATCGCCGAGCTGGACGCTTACGCCCACACCGTGGCGCACGATCTCAAGAACCCGCTCACCGCGCTGCAGGGCTTCAGTACCCTGCTGCTCAAGCGCTACCAGCGCCTCTCGCCAGAGGAGATCGAGCAAAACCTGAGCATGATCGCGCAGAACGCGCGCAAAATGACCAACATCATTGACGAGCTGCTGCTCCTTTCGAGCGTGCGTAAAGTGGACGAGGTCGTGTGCGAGCCGCTCGACATGGCGCGCATCGTCGCCGAGGCCAAGAGCCGCCTGGTGGACATGATCGCCGCGTCCGGCGCGCTCATCGAGGAGCCTGAGCAATGGCCGGTGGCCATCGGGCACGCCGCCTGGGTGGAGGAAGTATGGGCGAACTACCTGAGCAACGCCATCAAGTACGGGGGCACGCCGCCGCATCTGCGTTTAGGGGGGGACGTGCTCCCTGATGGGCAGGTGCGCTTCTGGGTGCGCGATAACGGTGCCGGTTTGGGGCCGGAAGAGTGTGCGCGCCTCTTCACGCCCTTTGAGCGGCTCGGTCAGGTGCGGGCCAAGGGGCACGGCCTGGGCCTTTCGATCGTGCAGCGCATCGTCCAAAAACTTGGCGGCCAGGTGGGGGTGGAAAGTGCACCCGGCGCGGGCAGCCTCTTTTACTTTACCCTTCCGGCCTACACGGAGGAGCAGATATGAGCGCATCATCACCGCATCCTGACGGGGGCTGGCGCCCCGACTTGCACGCGCTAGATGCTGTGATCGCCCGTTATGGGCGACTACTGGTTGGGCTGAGCTTCATCGCGTTGGGGCTGGCCTTTTTTCTGGCCCAGATTTTTCATTTCTCGCTCATGCACTACCTGTGGCCGTTTTTCATTCTGGTGCCGGGGCTGGTGCTCTTCAGCGCGGCCTTGCGCGCTTCGCACGAGGTGGGGCAGGTGTTGATTGTGCCGGGCAGCATCATTACCATGTTGGGAGCGCTGCTTCTCTATCAAAGCTGGTGCAGCCACTGGCAGAGCTGGGCCTACGCCTGGAGCCTGCTGCCCCTTTCCATCGGTTTGGGGCAGATGCTCTACGGCTCTTTACGCGGCTATCCTGGCCTGGTGAACACGGGGCGCAGCCTGGTGCAGATTTTCGGCATCATCTTTGCCGCGGGCTTTTTCTTCTTCGAGATGATCCTCAACATCAGCGACCTGGGCCTGTGGGCCTGGAGCGCGCTGTTTATTGGCGCGGGGAGCTATCTTATCTGGCGCGGCCTGCGCGGTAAGTCAACGTTCGGGGCATGAGCTGAGTGCGGCGGCTATCCCGGTGCGGTCAAAGCAAGCGGTGAACAGACAGGGGGCCCTGCTGGGGCGATGAAGGCCCATGCGCCACAACGGGTGCGTTACAGGGATCCGACCTCTTACCATTCCTTTTTTCACATTTGGCTTGACTCTTTTCCGCTTCGCGTACAATGGAGCGCAGACGGTTTCAAATCCACGAGGAGGTGTTGGGTTACGTTATGATAAAACGCTGGGCATGGATGGTGGTCCTTTTGGGGCTGGTGGTGAGCTGTGCTAAGGCAACTCCTCCCGCAACGCTGACCCCGACCCCCACTGCATCTTTAACTCCTGGAGAGACGATCGTGACAACAAGCAGCGGTTTACAATACATTGAAGTTCAGGCCGGTACCGGGGCACAGCCCCAAAAAGGCGATCTGGTCGCCGTGCACTACGTGGGGACGCTCACCGACGGCACGCAGTTTGACAGCTCCTACAAGCGCGGGGAGCCGTTCGTCTTCCCGCTGGGCATGGGCCGCGTCATCAAGGGCTGGGATGAGGGCATCGCCATGATGCGCGTGGGCGGCAAGGCGCGCCTCATCATCCCGCCGGAGCTGGCCTACGGCAATCGCAGCGTCGGCGGCGTCATTCCGCCCAATTCCACCCTTATCTTCGACGTGGAGCTGGTGGACATCCTGCCCGGTTCCCCCAAGTCCCCGACGACGGTGGCCGAAGGCGACTACACCGTGACCGCCAGTGGCCTCAAGTATTACGACTTTGTCGTGGGCACGGGCGCGCAACCGCGTGCGGGGCAGACGGTGGTGGTGCACTACACCGGCTGGCTCACGGATGGCACCAAGTTCGATAGCTCGCTGGATCGTGGGCAGCCCTTCAGCTTCGTGTTAGGCGCCGGTCAGGTCATCGCGGGCTGGGATGAGGGCCTGGCGACGATGCGGGTTGGCGGCAAGCGCCAGCTCGTCCTTCCCCCGGCGCTGGCTTACGGCAGCCGTGGAGCGGGGGGCGTCATTCCACCGAACGCCACGCTGATTTTCGAGGTCGAGCTTCTCGACGTGAAGTAGCAAGGAGGGGCGATGCGTTACGTTATCGTAGGGGGAGGCGTGGCCGGCATCACCGCAGCGCAGGAGCTGGCCAAACTCAACGCGGGCACGGTTACGGTGTTTTCGGCGGAGCCTCACGCTTATTACTATCGTCCACGCTTGACGGAGTACCTGGCCGGCGAGGTGGACCTGGATCAGCTCATCCGCCGCCCGCGGGAATGGTACGTGCAGCGCGGGGTGGATGTGCAACTGGCTTCACCCGTCACCGCGCTGGATCCGGCACGCAAGCGCATCACCCTGCGCAGCGGTCAGGAGGTGGACTACGACCGCCTGCTGCTGGCCACGGGCAGCTATCCCATGCAACTGCCCATCCCTGGGCGGGAAAAGCGCGGCGTCTTTGTGATGCGCACGCTGGAGGATGCGCAGGCGATCCTGGCCTACGCGGCGAACGTGGAGCGGGCGATCGTCATCGGGGGCGGCTTGCTGGGCCTGGAGACGGCGCGCGGCCTGCGCGTGCGGGGCCTGGATGTCACTGTGCTCGAATATTTCCCCTGGCTCTTGCCGCGTCAGCTTGACCGCGAGGGTGGGGCGGTCCTGAAAACCCTCATCGAAGCGCAGGGCATCCACGTAGCCCTGCAGGCGGACACGCAGGAGATTTACGGCACGGATAGCGTCGCCGGCCTGCGCCTGAAAGATGGGCGCGACTTCCCGGCGCAGATGGTGGTCATGGCCGCCGGCGTGCGCTCTGATGTCACACTGGCGCAACAGGCCGGCCTGCAGGTAGAGCGCGGCGTCGTGGTCAATGCGGCGATGCAGACTTCCGCGCCGGATGTCTACGCAGCGGGGGATGTGGCCGTCTTCAACGGGCGCGTGTGGGCCATCGCGCCCGTGGCGCTAGCGCAGGCTAAAGTCGCGGCGGCTGCCATGGCCGGACAGCCGGCCACCTACACCGAAATCGTGCCGTCCACCACGCTCAAAATCATGGGCATTGACCTGACCTCGGCGGGCACGCCCTGTCCCGCGCCTGAGGAGGGCCTGGTCGAGCTGCGCCGTTCCGATCCCATCGCGCTCACGTACAAGAAACTGGTCCTCACCGCGCGGGGCGAGCTGGTGGGTGCCATCGTGCTGGGGGATAAAGCTTTAGCACGGCGCCTCGAGGAGCTGTTGAACACGCGCGCGCACCTCAGTGTGGAAGAGGCGGCGCATCTGATTGCGTGAAAAAATCTGCAAATCTGCAAATCGGCAAGCAAATCAGCAAATCGGCGTAACTGCTCACCGAGGCTTATTGGCTAGCGGTTAAAACCGCGCCTGCTGTAGGGCAGGGCTTGTCCCTGCCCCTTGGGCGGGATAAATCCCGCCCCTACTACTACTGCGCTTCGGGTATCCGCTCACCTTAGCGGGTCACCGTCCCCCCTTTCCGGGGGGACGGTACAGTCGCCATCGCACGAGACGTGCAGGGGGCGCCCATGGGTAGGGGGCAAGCCCGCCCTGACACAGTTGACCCAGGTAGTCCGAGCGTATGGACGTAAACGCACGGATTACAAAAGACACCCCGTGAATTGCGGGAAAAGCCCGGTTTACCGGACGTATTTGTAGCCATGCGATTTATCGCATGGCGATTTTATCGCATGGCGGGCCAGGCAACGCCTTTACCAGGGCGACGGGCCGCCGTGTGCGGGATTCACATCGAGATTGAGGTCAGGAGGATCTATGGTGGGAGACCATTTGATCGAGGTACGCGAGTATGTCGGGCTGGGATACAGCCCGGTGGTGGATTACGGTGCATGGCGTGTGGCCATCCTGAACTATCACGAGGAGCTGCTTCCGGAAAACATCACCGCCATGCAGCGCCACGACGAGACCGACGAGGTCTTTGTCCTGCTACGGGGGCGCTGCATCCTGTTCCTGGGCGAAGGCGACGATGCGGCCATCACGCAGATCCACGCGGTAGACATGGTTCCCTTCAAAATCTACAACGTAAAACGCGGCGCCTGGCACACCCATACCCTCAGCCGCGATGCGATGGTGCTCATCGTTGAGAATGTTGACACCACCCAGGCCAACTCACCTTACTGTCCGCTCGATGACGCGCAGCGGCAACAGTTGGTGGCACTGGCGCAGGCCCTGATGGGCTCTGGATGAAAGAGCATCGGGAAACGATAGCTTCAGGTAGTTTGTGCACTTTTCCTCAGCGCGCCGCAGACCATCGCCGACCACCTCGCCGCGCGCGGCTACACCGGTTCACCACTGGCCTACTTCACCGACACTAACGGCGGCCTGCACATGGCGATCACAGGGGGTGGCGGGGTTCTATTACGTCAAGCCCTGAAGTGTCGCGTGTTTGGCAATCGTGTTTTCTTGGGCGCATTGTGTTTCAGCTTAAGGTACCGCTCAACAAGCCTCGTGGGGCTTGTGTTTAAGCCAATTCTGTGATAAAGTAATAATGAGGGTTTGTAATTTAGGTCCTCTTCTGCTCCCTCTGTTCGTCATGTTATGGACCTGGACATTGATGGCGTGGTTTTTACATCAAACTCAGAAAGGGGGCAAACCATGAGCAAGAAACGTTTTTTCACATTGTTTTTGGGGTTGGTTTTTGTGTTTGGGATGGCTCGCTGGCAACCAACTTCCGCTCAAAATCCGCAAGTTTACCCCGCATTAGCAGCCAAAGTTGCCGAACAAGGATATGTCAACCTCATTGTGGGGCTGAAACTCCCCAAGGAGTTTACGCCCGAAGGTTACCTGGATGCGAAGGCTGCTGCGCAACAACGTGCCGCCATTCGTGCTGCCCAACAATCGCTTTTAAATAGCCTGGGAAGTGGCGCACAAGCCTATGCGCTTTACGAGTTTATCCCCTTTATGGCGCTACGGGTTAATACCGTGGCCTGGGAATTGTTGACACTTTCCCCTCTGGTAACCAGCATAGCCGAGGATCGTCCAATTCCTTTGGCTCTCGAAAGCAGTGTGCCGGTGAGCGGTGTCCCCACTGTGTGGAACGAAGGAATTGAAGGCAGTGGATGGGCTGTCGCTGTACTTGATACCGGCGTCCAATGGCACCACGAGTTTTTTGGCGGAACGGAGCACAGCCGCGTGGTCTCCGAAGCCTGCTATTCTAACGCTGGTGATGAAGGGACAACGTTATGTCCGAATGGGCAAAAGACCCAGGAAACCGGGCATGCGGCAGATCCGAATATCGCGGCCTGTAGCAGCGACGGAAGCAATCCAGATGGAGGTAGCCTGTGCCGCCATGGGACTCACGTGGCCGGTATTGCTGCCGGTAGCCATGCGTATGCTTCAGTCTCGTATGATGGGGTTGCGCGCGCCGCTTCAATTATTGGCATCCAGGTCTTTACCCGCTTTTCGGCCAGCCAATGCGGTGGCTCTTCACCTTGTGTTATGAGCTACTCTTCCGATCAGATCAGTGGTTTACAACGGGTTTACGCTTTGCGCAACACCTATAACATCGCCGCGGTGAATATGAGCCTTGGGGGCGGGGGGTACACGGAGAGCCAGCAAGGACAATGTGATACTGATAATGCTGCTACTAAAGCCGCTATTGACACATTGCGTTCTGTAGGGATTGCTACAATTATCGCTGCCGGAAACAATGGCTACGTGGATAAAATTAGTGCTCCTGCCTGTATCTCCACAGCTATTGCGGTAGGAGCTTCCACCGATTTTGATACGATCGCATCTTTCTCGAACATGAATAGCCTGGTAGAACTGATGGCTCCCGGCGTAGCGATCGTTTCATCAGTGAGCAGTCCCAATACTCCCGGTAACACCTATATGAGCATGCAAGGCACGTCCATGGCCACCCCTTACGCCGCTGGTGTTTGGACCCTGCTGCGTTCGATGAAACCTGCTGCCTCTATAGATGACATCCTTGCAGCTTTGCAAAACACCGGTCCACTCATTGTAGATACGCGCACCGGTGGATCAACATCTAAACCCCGCGTTCAGGCGGACCGTGCCGCCATGGCGCTTAATCCTGTTACGTGGGTTGGCAGTACTGGGGCCTGGAATGAAGGGGCGAATTGGAGCTCAAATGCTGTTCCTTCGCGCTTAAGCACAGTAACCATCCCCACTTCCCCTTCGGGTGGAAACTATCCTGTTCTCAACGCAAATGCCAGCGTGGGACATCTGACCATCGAAAATGGTGCGTACATAACGGTAACGTCACCATATACATTGACCGTGGCTGGAAACTGGACGAGCGTAGGGACAGGAACTTTCTATGCCATTACCGGAACGGTACATTTTGTGGGGAACTACGACCATAGTCTGACCATGAGTGGTACGTCCGATGATCATTTTTACAACCTGACCATTGGGGATGGAAGCGATGCAACTGTGCTTACCCCAGCGAGTAATGTTAAAATCAACGGCGATCTTACCATCGCCCAAAACGCCAAACTAAACGGGGGAACCCACACCTTCTATGTGGGTGGCAACTGGGTGGATGCGGGAACCAGTTTCGTCCATGGCACCAGCACGGTAGTATTCCAGGGGAGCGGGAAGACACTCACGCGCCACGAACTGGCACCTCTGCTGTTGACCCAAACATTTAGCGAATATGACGGCATGAGTGACAACTCATTCACAACTGCGCCGCCTGCTAAATGGACAGAACAAAACAACGGAGGCACCAACAACGATTGGTATTATGGCCGTTTCGCCTCCCTGGAACTGGATAAAGCTTTTGCCATTCGGTGGTATGGAAGCAGCGGCAGTGCCGATGCCTGGTTGTTCTCTCCCGCTCTGTCGCTGGAGCCTTACAAGCCCTATACCCTGACCTTCGCTTACCGTGTAGTTAATAGCTCCTATGCCCAGAATTTAGATGTTAAATTGGGAAATTCTCCAACATCTACGGCCATGACCCAAACCCTTTATACGGCAACCAATATCAACACCACTACATGGCTCACACTGACCCAATCCTTCACTGTGGGTGGGAAAAGTACATACCACATTGGATTCCGCAACTATCGCACACCTGCCGGCTCTTACGGGTTGATGTTGGATAATATAACGCTCAAATCTCAGGACAAACTGGAATTCTACAACCTGGTCGTATCTGGCTCTGTAACAGCGGCAAAACCCTTATGGGTCAAAAACGATCTCACGGTGAGTCCTGGTGGCGTACTGGATCTAGGGACGCAAACTCTAACAGTGGATAATACCCTGACCAATACCGGCACGCTGCGCCAGACACGTTCGGTCAACAATGCGACGGTCGAATTTTTGCACGTGCGCAACGCTGCAGACAATGCCGATAAATACCACGGAGTGGACATCACAACAACCGGCAATATGGGGAACGTGACGGTAACCATTCGTGGCAATCAAACGTCAGGGTGTACCACCAATCCTTATGACCCTCTCTTGAAACGCTGCTTCGCCATTACGCCCGACACGACTCAATCTGCCACTGTCAAATTCTGGTACACAGAGGCGGAGCGCAACAATCAGGTCGCGAACGCCATGAAACTATGGCACTATAGTGGCCCGCCGGCGAATTGGACGCAAGTTGGTACAGGCTACACCTATTCTGAAGACGGAACTTCTTGTACTTCGGGCGGCGGACAGGCTTGCTGGATGCAGGCTACTGGTGTCAATACCTATTCACCTTTTGGTGTGGGAAGTGGCGATAAACCGACCGCGCTTGTCCTGTTTAAGATGCGTGCGCACTCCACTGCAGTTCTACCATTTGGTGCGCTGGCTCTTGGCCTGTTGGTCCTGTTCTGGCGTCGCAAGCGCTAGATACTTTTATGGGCCGCGGGAGATTCCTTCCGCGGCCCAGTTTCTCTAACCAACCAGCTTCAAATCGCCCCCCACAGTCCCTCCTCCTCCACCACCGGGCGGGCGGCGAGGATCGCGCGCCAGGCAGCGCGCGCGCTGACCAGATCCGTGAGCGCAAAGCGCACCACCGCGCCGGGCGGGCACTGCGCCAGCAGAGGCACATCCGCGCGGATCACCGTTGCGATCTTCGCATACCCGCCCGTTGTCTGATGATCTGCCAGCAGCACAATCGGCTGACCATCGGGCGGCACCTGCACGCTTCCCGTCACCACGCCATCGGAGATAATCTCCGCGGCGCCGCGATGCGTTAGTCTTGGCCCTTCCAGCCGTGCGCCCATGCGGTCGGATCTGGGACTCACCGTGTACGGGGCACTCAAGAACACCGTCCAGGCCTCTTGGGGGAAATGGTCCGCCTGGGGGCCGGGGATCACACGCAGCGTGGGGGCCGTGCTATAAGGGGGAAGCGCATGCGCGGGCCAGCGCCTCACGTCCGTGAGCAGGGGCGCCGCACACACCGGCAGGACATCGCCAGCGCGCAACGCCCGCCCTTCGAGTCCGCCAAACCCACCTGGCACATACGTACTCTGCGACCCCAGAAACGCGGGCAAAGCCAATCCCCCGCGCACCGCCAGATAAGCCCGCACCCCCTGGTAACATCTGCCAAACGTCAGCACATCCCCGGCCTGCAGCGTAAAACTTTCGTGGAAAGGGACAGGCTGAACGCCGTTGCGCCGCACCTCAAAACGCGCACCGCTCAGCGCTACACTCAAAGGACGTAGCGCGCGTAACGTCGGTCCGCTCAGTGTGATCTCTAACCCAGCGGCATCAGGCGCGTTATCCACCAACATATTCGCGATGCGCAGCGCCACTTCATCCACCGCACCAGAAGGCGGAATGCCATACCGTGCCCACCCGTAGCGCCCGCCATCTTGAACCGTGGTCAGCAGCCCAGGCTCCAGCACCTCGAAGCCCGCCTCGATAGCCTTCATACCCTCTCTGCCCGAAATTGTCCCTTACTTTTCTGCTTTGCAGGTTTTTTGATTCTGAAGCCGCAAAGGCGCGCAGGACACGGGGGGCGGGGCTTGCCTCCGCCCTCACCCAGCCTAGACCGGCACAAACCGCACGCGATCCCCTGCGTGGATCAGGAACGGCTCATCTCGTTGCACATCGAACAACCTCAAAACCGTGCGACCTATGATCCGCCACCCGCCGGGCGTCGGCAGCGCGTACAACCCCGTTTGCGCGCCGGCGATGCCCACGCTCCCAGCCGCCACGCGCGTGCGCGGCGTGCTCAGCCGTGGCGTCGCCAGCTCTGATGGTAGTCCCAACAAATACGTAAAGCCGGGCGCAAAACCCAGCATCGCCACCTGATACGTCACCCCACTATGACGGCGAATCACCTCTTCCGGCGTCATCCCGCAATGTCGCGCCACATCCTCCAGATCAGGGCCTGCCTCGCCCTCGTAACACACCGGCACCTCGATCAAGCGCCCCTGAGGCAAGCGCGCTGCTTCATCGAGACGGGCGAGCAAGGCGTTGATCGTCGCTTCCAACGCCGCACCATCCTGGGTTGGATCGTACATCACCAACAGCGACCGGTACGTCGGCACCGTTTCCACCAGCCCTGCGGGCGCCGCGGCACGCAACAACGCATCCAGCGCATGCACGCGCGCGTTCAGCGCTGCATCCAGCGTATCCCCCAGCTCCACACTGAATGCGCCTTCACCGACCACCAGGATGCGGGGATAAACCGCCATAGCCACAACCCCTACCGCGTCGCGCGCACCCTCACCCCGGCGGCTTCGAGCGCCGCGCGCACGCGCCGCGCCAGCGTCGCCGCCCCAGGCGTGTCCCCATGGATGCAGAGCGTATCCAGGCGCAAGCTTACCGCTTCGCCAGTGGACGTGAGCACCTCGCCCGCCGTTGCCATGCGCACCGCGCGCCGCACCACCTCATCCACATCATGGATCACCGCCCCCGCTTCGCTGCGCGGCACCAGACTGCCATCCGGGCGGTAGGCGCGGTCGGCGAAACCCTCGCGCAACACGCGCAACCCCGCCGCCAGCGCAGCCTGTTCTAGCGCCCCGTTGGGCAATGTCACCACCCACAGGCTGGCATCAAAAGCCCGCACCGCCCGTGCGAACGCTTCCGCCAGGGGCATCTCGCGCGCCAGTTGATTGTACAACGCCCCATGCGGCTTGACGTGATGCAGCGTTACCCCTTCCGCGTGCGCAAAAGCGGCCAGCGCGCCAAGCTGATACACCGTGAAAGCGTACACCTCATCCGGCGTGACGCGCCACTCGCGCCGCCCAAACCCCTGCAGATCCGGATAACCCGGATGGGCGCCGATGGCCACCCCAGCACGCGCCGCCGCCGTCACCGTATGCCGCATCACCAACGCATCACCCGCGTGAAAACCACACGCAACGTTCGCCGACGTGATGACCGCAAAAAGCGCCTCATCCTCGCCCAGGGTGTAGCGCCCGAAACTCTCGCCAACATCACTGTTCAGGTCTAAAAATCGCTCTTTCATTTCGCGTAGTCATAGAACGGTAGCATAAAAAACCCCCATGCTGACCCAAAACCAGGCCCAACATGGGGGCTTTGTTTTCGCGTAGTCATAAAACCTCGCGTGCTAATTGTTCTCGCATCCAATTCACGACATCCTGCAACACCTGTTCGAGGCCATAGTCATTGAAGCATTCGTGATAAGCTTTCGGATATTCATGGTACATCTTAACTTTTGAGCCGCACAGCCGGAAGAAGTGGCGGGCCCCTTCCGGTAAGCAAATGCGATCTGCTCCGCCCTGGATCATCAACAGCGGCAGGTTGGGGGCCCATTTCGCCGCCTCTTTGAACGCCAGACGCGCGGCGCGCTGCATCCCGTATCCCAGCGCTGGCGTGGCCAGATTGTGCACCAGCGGGTCCTCAAGATAGGCTTTCACGACACGCTCATCACGGGAAAGCAGCGCTGGATTAAGCTTCGTCTCCACCGGCCTGGCCGGGGCCACGCGCGCCAGCACGGGCAGCAGCGCCATCAACACGGGCGAAGTGCCCGCCGTCTTGAGCGCCGGCGAGGAAACGATGACCCCGCGCAGCAGATCGGTGTACGTCAGCGCGTATGTCAACACAATCAACCCGCCCATGCTGTGCCCCAGCAGAAAGAGCGGGGCGTCCCCGATCCGTTCGGTTAGGTGCAACACAAACTGGCGCGTATCCTCGCGGTAATTGCACCAGGTCTTGATGTGGCCGCGCTGGCCTTCCGAACGCCCGTGCCCGCGCAAATCAAAGCCGTGCACCGCGAACCCCTGCGCCGTGAACCATTCCGCGAGGGGGGCATAACGCCCACTGTGCTCGCCGATGCCGTGCACCACAGCCACATGGGCCACGGTCTTCCCTTCAGGCCACCAGCTGTGGCGGAAAAGTCGCAGCCCATCATGCCCGTAAAAATCACCGTGTTCAAGTCTCATGATTTTGCCTCCTTGCGTGACGCGCGGGCCTGCTGCTGCAGGCGTGATTTGTACTTTAGCCAGGTACGCCACATCGCCTCCCCCTCCACGTGGGCGGTGACTTGATGCAGGAAGGGGAAATCCTGTGGCGTGACGGCAATTTTTGCAATCGGGCGCACCGGATGGGGGCAAACCCACTCATCGTACCGCACCACGCTTTGCGAAACCGGCTGGAAAGCGGGCCGTGGCAGAATGTACACCATGCCCACGCGCCACGGTTTGAGCAGGTGGAGCTTCTCGTTCAAAGAGAAATAATAATACCGCCGTTCCTGGGCGCGCGTGATTTTCACCACAAAAGCGGCACTGCGCACCGATCCCTGATACAGCTCCTGATCCAGGATGGCGTTGAAGATGGGCCAGATGCCATCCCCGCTGGCGAAAACCCCGCGCAAACGTTGCCCGCTTGAATCGTTCTGCGCGCGCGGCTCCAGCACCGTGATGGAGGGCGAGTTGGACCCAAACAGCACCACATCCTGTTGCGTGACCAGGTAGCGCAAAAACTCGTGGCGCGGGTAGGGCAGCGTGTAATCAATAGGCTCATCCAGGCCCAGGCTGAAGGCTTTGAGGAAAAGCGCATCAAAAGCGCGCTTGCGCTCTTCATTCGGGGCCCAGGTCGGCTCCGGCAGGAAGAGCGCACGTAGCGCCACCGTCGCCAAAGCGGCGATGACTTCATCCAGTCCCTGGCGCAATTTACTATCTTTAGCCCGTGCTGTGTTCATGGAGAATCTCCTCGATCGCTTGCAGGGTGAGTTCGATGTCGGCGTCGCTAATCCAGTGATGAGTCACGGCGCGCAAACGGTGCGCGTCGCGCGCCAGGATAAGAATGCCGCGGCTTTTCAGCTTTTTGGTCAGGGTGATGGCGTTCACGCGCAGCGTGGGGGCCAGCTCGAAATAGACGATGTTCGTTGGCGCGGGCATGACCGTAATGCCGGGCAGCGCTGCCAGCCCGGAGGCGAGGCGCTGAGCACGGCGGTGATCTTCATGCAGGCGTTGGGGCATCGTCTCCAGGGCTACGATGCCCGCCGCCGCCAGCACACCTGCCTGTCGCATGCCGCCCCCGAGCACCTTGCGCATCCGTCGCGCCTCGGCGATGAAGTCCGCCGGGCCGCAGATGACGGAACCGACGGGGGCGCCCAGCCCCTTGGACAAACAAAAGGTGACGCTGTCCGCCTCGGCGACAAGCGCGTGCACATCCACGCCCAAAGCTGCGGCGGCATTGAAGATGCGGGCCCCGTCAATATGCAACTTAAGCCCGCGCCGATGCGCAAGCTCCGCCACCGCGCGCGTATACTCCGCTGTGAGGGGCGCGCCGCCGCATAGATTGTGGGTGTTTTCCAGGCAGATCAGGCGCGTGCGCGGAAAGTGAATGTTATCGGGGCGGATGGCGGCTTCGATGGCGTTCAGGTCCAGCGTCCCATCGGGCTGGTTGGGCAGCGTGTGCGGGACGATGCCGCCCAGAGCCGCGATGCCGCCCTGCTCGTACACAAAAGTGTGGCTCTGGTCACCCAGGATAACCTCGTCGCCGCGCCCGCAGTGCGCGAGGATGGCGGCCAGGTTGCCCATCGTGCCGCTGGGGACAAAGAGCGCCGCCTCTTTGCCCAGACGTTCGGCGGCCAGCGCCTGGAGACGATTGACGGTCGGGTCGTCCCCAAAGACATCGTCGCCGACCTCGGCTGCTGCCATCGCCGCGCGCATCTCCGGCGTTGGCCAGGTCACCGTATCGCTGCGTAAATCAATCATGCACGCCTCCGTGAGGTCAAATACAGTTACATTATAGGCTGGTATGAAAAAATGCAAAATCATATCGTGGGGCGTAACAGTGTTTCCAGCCAGATTTCACGTCCCGCGCGCCCCTTTCCCGGCTGGTCCCGCCTTTTCGCTACAACCTGGGTGAGGGGACTTGAGTTTGTCTTTTTGCGTGCTCATGCTATACTGGCATCATCTTCACAAGGGGTAGATTGAGCATGCACACGGCGCAGAAAGTCATGCAGACTAACGCGAACGCCAATAATAATCAGGGCGGGCGTGACGTGCGCCTGTGTGACGGCTGACGCTTTTCAAGTCAGGCATTCGTAAGCAAACACGGGCGCATCAAGCGCCCGTGTTTTTTTGTGTGTGTCCAATGGCGGTTCCTGCGGCTTGACGTATGAGTAGGCAGTTACGATTTTTTAGAGATTTGCCGATTTTTACATTTTTCACAGGAGGTGTTAGATGTTTAACGGCTATACCATACCCACGGACTACCGTCCCTTGTTGTCGGTGCGCGAGACGGAGCGCGCCATTCGCCGCATCAAGAGCTTCTTCCAGGAAAACCTGGCGTTCGAGTTGAACCTGACGCGCGTCACGGCGCCGCTGTTCGTTCCCGCGGGCACAGGGCTGAACGATAATCTCAACGGCGTTGAACGTCCGGTCAGTTTCCCGGTCAAAGCCCTGGGCGAAGCGCATGCCGAAATCGTGCAATCCCTGGCCAAATGGAAGCGCGTACGCCTGGCGGATGGTAGTTTCCAGCCGGGCGAGGGAATCTACACCGACATGAACGCCATCCGCCCGGATGAGACGCTCGACAACCTGCATTCGCTGTACGTGGACCAGTGGGATTGGGAGCGCATCATGCGCCCGGAGGAGCGCAATCTGGAATTCCTCAAGGCCATCGTGCGCCGCATCTACGCGGTGATGGTGCGGACCGAGCGCTATCTGGCGCATCACTACCCGGTGCTTCAACCCATTTTGCCGGAAGCGATCACGTTCATCCACAGCGAGGAACTGCTGGAGCGTTACCCTCATCTTCCGCCCAAAGAACGGGAGCGCGCCGCCTGTCGTGAATACGGCGCGGTTTTTATCATCGGCATCGGCGCGCCGCTGCGCGATGGCCGTCCGCATGATGGCCGCGCGCCGGATTACGATGACTGGTCCACGCCAACCGCCAACGGCTACCGCGGCTTGAACGGGGATATTCTGGTGTACTACCCGGTGCTCGATTGCGCGTACGAGCTGTCCTCCATGGGGATCCGTGTGGATGCGGAGGCGCTGTTGCGGCAACTGGAGCTGCGGGGCGAACTGCAGCGGCGTGAGCTGTGGTTCCATCGCCGCCTGCTGGCCGGGGAGCTGCCTCAGACGATTGGAGGCGGCATCGGCCAATCGCGTTTGTGCATGTTCTACCTGCGTAAGGCGCACATCGGCGAGATCCAGTCCAGCCTCTGGCCGCCGGAGATGGTCGAGACCTTCCGGCAGCAGGGGATTGCTTTGCTTTAGCCTGGGCGTTACCGGCGGAGGCGCGCCGGAAAGCGCGCCTCCGCATGTGCAGGTCAGTCGCCGAAGCAGGTGCCGACCAGACGGGCGGACTCAATCCACGGGTGATCGAGTGGGACGATACGGCGGCGCCCCGCCACTTCCTCCAGCGGCACGGGTTCGCAGCGGTCGCCTTTGACGGCCACCATCACCCCAAAGACGCCCTGTTCCACAAGCCGCGCACAGCTTGTGCCCAGGCGCGTGGCCAGCAGGCGATCGGCGGGGCTGGGGCCGCCGCCGCGTTGCAGGTGACCCAGGGCCGTCACGCGCGATTCCAGGCCGGTGAGCCGCTCCAATTGTTGGGCCAGGCGCAGGCTCACACTGCTAAAGGGGCCAACCGGCTCGGCGGGCGTGGCGTCATCGGAGGCACCCTCTTTTTTCTTCTTCTTGTCTTTCTTGCCTTTCTTATCGCCGGATTTTGCCTCTTCGCTGGCCTGCCTGGCAGCTTCCTCACGTGCGCGCGCCTCTTCGATCGAGATGGCTCCCTCGGACATGGCCACAATGCTGAAACGCTTGCCGCTGTGACTGCGTCGCAACACGGCCTCGGCCACTTTTTCGATGGAGTAGGGAATCTCCGGGATGAGAATGACATCCGCGCCACCGGCGATGCCCGCGCCGAGCGCCAGCCAGCCAGCGTTGTGCCCCATGATTTCGACCACAATGACGCGGTGATGGCTCTCCGCCGTGCTGTGGAGCCGGTCAATCGCTTCGGCAGCGATGGTCATGGCGGTGTCGAAACCGAAGGTCACATCCGTGCCCCACACGTCGTTGTCAATGGTTTTGGGGAGCGTGATCACGTTCAGGCCGTGCTTCATGAGGTGATAGGCGTTTTTCTGGGTCCCACCACCGCCCAGGCAGATGAGCGCGTCCAGGTGCTGTTTCTGGTAGTTCGCCACGGCGATGGCCGTCATGTCAATGTAGCCGAGTTCTCCGGCGGGCATGCGGTAGGGCTTGTCGCGGCTGGTGCCGAGGATGGTGCCTCCCAGGGTGAGGATGCCGGACAGGGCCGCCGAGTCGAGGCGTTTGAAGCGGTTTTCCACCAGGCCGTGAAACCCGTCCAGGTAGCCGATGACCTGCATGTTAAGGGAGTGCGCCGCTTTGCCAACGCCGCGGATAGCCGCGTTCAGGCCGGGGCAATCGCCACCAGAGGTGAGGATCCCGATCATTTTTGTGACCATCGTGGCCTCCTTGTCTTTGAAAGGGTGAGGAACCTGTATCTACCGCGCCAAAGGGAAAGCGATGTTGGCGCTATGATTTTATTTATTATACAGGAAAACCCTCTGATGGCACGTCCAAAGCCTGCATTGGCGTGCGCTGCTCCGGGCCTGGTGAACGGGGCGGATCACGCCACCCAGTAAAAGCGCGTCCAGGCGGCCACGAGCAGGATCAACAGCGTGAAAAAGATCACCTGGATGGTTTTATCCACCCAGGGCCGACGGCCCCATAAGGCTAGCACGATGAAGACTGGGAAAATGGTGGCATAGTAACGCACGACCGACCATAAGAAAGTTGAGGACAGGGGTAGAAGCGTTGATGTCGCGGCATAAACCGCGTAACTTTTGGAGCGGAACATAAAAAAGGCAGCAACCACAGCCGTCAGGAATAGAAACGCCATGGCTGTGTCAACATTGCTCATGTAGGGGAGGCGGATCGTTGGGTTGAAGATTGCATCCCAGGGCCAGCCAAAGGCTCTTCCCCAGGCACCCTGAACAACGTGAAATGGCGCCAGGAGGTCGCCTGTGATGGGGTAGAGCGCCAGCAAATATCCTGCAAAGGCCAGCAGGGGTAAAGCCAACCAGGCGATATCTAAGCGTAAACGGCGTGGTGACCAGTCAATGGCGTCCAGGTATAGGATGGCCAATGGAGCGAGCAATAACAGGCCCTGCATGCGCGTGAGCGCGGCCAGCGCGCCATAGGCGCTTGCCAGCGCCCAACGATGTCGCATTGCAAGCCAGATTGTGACTACCGATAGGAACAGGAATAAGGATTCGGTGTAGAAGCAGGAGAAATAAAAGCTGGCGGGGAAAATGAGAATGTAGAGGACGGTGCGTTGGGCCACTCCGTCGTCGCGCGTCAAGTCCAGGGCAATGCGATAGAGCAGAACCAATCCGGCCAGGAAGCTTACATTGGAGAGCAGGAGCCCCATCTCGATGAAGCGTCGCAACTGGTATCCTTTGGGGATAAATAGACTGAGCCCTTTGACGAGGTACGGGTACAAGGGGTAAAATGCCAGGTTGCTTTTTTTTGTGGTTAAATCCCCCAATGCCCGGTAACCATTCATGATAATGTCCACATACCAGTGAGAATCCCAACGAATCCAGACATCGAGCCACCATTCCCCGAAGTAAATCCATCCGCGATCCAGAACCTCTTGGGTGTACTCTGAGTAGGGATAAGGGGTAAAGTAGTGTGCAAACCAGGCGCTTAGCAAAAGCGCGGCGCGTGTCAAGACGAAGGGCAGCAGTACGGCGCTGATGATCCAGCCATGATGGCGCCGCCAGAGTTCCATCCCTTCCGACCAGAAGGTGCGAAGCATTTGCATAAGCATCAATCCTCCTGTTGTTTGATGTGCTGAAAACTTGTTTGTTCACACAAGTCTGGGAAAATGTCTTTCAGCACGGGCCCTATTATAATTGAGACGGTTTTAAAATGCATTTGAGACTTCGCCGATAACAACTTGCTGCAGGACTTGTTCTGGTTTGGTCGCGGGGCCGTTGCCCCATAGGCATTATCTACGGTGTTGCAAGCAAGGGACAGGCTGGGGCGCGCACAGCACCATAATTTGACACCTCGCAAAAAACTTTTATAACCAGCATTATTCATGCTTTATTCTTTTGAGGAGGGGTTTTATGCGCAAACGGGATTTCTCTAAAGTAGGCGGACTCTGGCTGGCGTTTTTGGTGCTCCATTTGGGGTATGATTTCTTGCCGATTGCTCCGTTAGGCCTGGTCGCAGCGACGAACGAGAGCGTTTTCCAGCACATGAAGGGACTTTTCTACGCTTATGTGCTCGTTAACATCATCGAGTATGTGACGCGGCGCAAGGCTCTGGATCAGCGCGTGGCTTTTATCTACGCGCGTCTGCTCAGCACCCTGCTTCTCCCCTGGGTCATGTTCATCTTGTGGTACATGGCGCCGGCCTATTATGGGGAGTTGCCCTCTATCCCGCTGGAGATTGTATACGCCAATGTGATGGTGCTCCTGGTTGGAGCAAGCACGGTGATGCTTGAGCGCGGCTTTGAAACGATGCGCTACTCCCGTGAACTCAAAGTGCTCATTATTGCGCTGTTTGTCATTTCCATCTCGCTTTACACGATCTTCACGTTCAAACTACCGTGGGCAGATGTGTTTGCCGTTCCAGAAGGCTGGGAGTAGGAGGGCGTGATGGATACCTCATATTCGGTGGGAATGGCGCTTTTTGATTTCCTGCCCCCTTTGACGTTTGGTCTGGGGCTGGTGTTTTTGAGACGGGCTGCGCGTATCCTGGGCGATGCCGGGGCGGTACGCCTGGTCACGCTGGGCGGTGGACTGGTCTTCCTGGGTGGGTTCCTCAAGGCTTGTTAGAAGCTGCTCATGGCGGCTGCGGTTGCCGATGTGCGGCTTTTGGACTTGCAACAGTTTGTCCTCCTGGCCCCCGGATTTATGCTCTTGTGGTGGGGTGTGCTGCGCATGGCGCGTGCCACACGTCGCCCGGCGGTGCTTGCCCTGGCGCCGTGGAAGATCCCCTTGATGGCGTTGATGACGCTGGGCAGTTTTGGCGTGCATGTCACGCTGGCCGTGATGAGCTTTAGACGCGGCTTACGTATGGGCGGTTTTCTGTTCCTGGTGGGGATTGTGTGCATGCTGGCCATGGCCGGGATGGCGCGTGGCGAGCAGCGTATTGCGCTTCAGTGGGTTGAGCAGAGCATCAACTGGCTTGGCCAGGGTGCTTTTGCGCTGGGGTGCGTGGGACTGGAACGTAGTCTGCGCGGCTAACCCTCCTCCATGGCTTTTTGTGTTCCAGGCCAGGCGGCACGCCACAGATTGGCGCGGATCTGTTCGCGGTCGCGTCCAAAGCTCGCCAGGAAAGCCTCGACTTGTTGACGACGTGACACATGAGCGCGCGGGCAGGTGCTTTCGGGGGCCAGCTCCCAGCCCCGTGTCTTTGCATAGCGCTGTAAGGCTGCTTCAGTCGCGTAAATCAGGGGGCGGATGACGGTGAATAGGCCGCCAAAGAAGGTGCGTCGCGGCGGGAGGCTCTCCAGGCGCCCCTGCTGCAGGACGTTCAGCAGCGCCGTCGCTGCGGCATCGTCCGCATGGTGGGCAAACGCGACCTTGTCGCAGCCCAATTCTTCCGCGGCCAGGAAGAGCGCCTTACGTCGGTTAAAGGCGCAGCGGAAGCAGTCCGGCGGGCGTGGTTCGTTGGGCTTCAGGGTCAGCGGGACGAAGACGTGCGGCACGTCCAGCGCTTCCAGCCAGGGACGGAGTACCGGCTTGAGATCGGGCAGGCCCTCCGCGCTCCCATCCACGTGGACGGCGACCAGAGCATAGGGCGTCCCTGGTAACGCCAGTTTGGGATCACGTTGGGCATGGACGAACAGCTCCAGCAGGGTGAAGCTGTCTTTGCCGCCGGAGACGCCGACCGCGATGCGATCTCCGGGTGCGATCAAGCCAAACTCATGGCACGCTTTGGCCATGGTTTTGAGCAAGTAATAGCGCTGTTTTTCCAGGTCGCTCATCAGAACCTCATGATTAGATTGGTAAATTCATTTTTGCTTAAAGCCGATTGCACCTGCCGGCGCCTCTCATTTTACCGTAAAAATTCACGGGCGGTTTTGTCCTTTTGCCACTTGACAACTAGCTTTTGCCGGGTACAATAAGCGTAGATTAAGGTAAGGTTTCATCTTCTAAATATGAGGCGGCTTATGCTTTATCGGAATTGCCTGTGTTCAGGGCGGGGTCTCTGACCGCCCCCTGAACGCTTGAATTAAAACACCAGGCCGGTTAGCAGCAGGGACGGCGGCGGAGGCCCCGCGAACATCATGTTCGCAGGCGCTTTTCCGCGCCGTCCTTTTCTTTTGCCTGCTAACCGGCCTTTTGTGTAGCTCGAACGGTTTGTACCAAACTCACCTTTAGGGAGGGATGTATGCGCATTGCTGAAGATGTGACGGCTTTGGTGGGGAATACCCCTTTGGTGCGCTTGCGGCGCGTTACGGCGGGATGCCAGGCCGATGTGGTGGCCAAATTGGAGTTTTTCAACCCGGCGCACAGCGTCAAGGATCGCATTGGGTTGGCGATGATCGAGGCCGCCGAGCGTGCGGGCCTGATCGGGCCGGAGACGGTCATTGTGGAGCCGACCAGCGGGAACACCGGCATCGCGCTGGCCATGGTGTGCGCTGCGCGCGGCTATCGTTGCGTGTTGACCATGCCCGAAAGCCTGAGCCGGGAACGGCGCATCCTGCTGCGTGCCTACGGCGCGGAGGTGATCCTGACGCCTGCGGCTGAGGGCATGGCGGGCGCGATTCGCTATGCGGAGGCGCTGGTCGCTTCTGACCCGCGCTATTTTATGCCCAACCAATTCGCGAATCCCGCCAATCCCGAGGTCCACCGTCGCACCACCGCTGAGGAAATCTGGCGGGATACGGATGGCCGGGCGGATGTGCTGGTGGCCGGGGTAGGGACTGGTGGGACCTTAACCGGTGTCGGCGAAGTGCTTAAGGCGCGCAAGCCGGGTTTCTATGTGGTGGCCGTGGAACCGGCTGCTTCGCCGGTGCTTTCGGGCGGCAGTAAGGGCGCGCATCGCATTCAGGGCATTGGCGCGGGCTTCGTTCCCCCCGTGCTTAATACCCGGATTTTTGATGAAGTGGTCCGCGTGCCGGATGAGGCCGCATTCGACATGGCACGCCGTTTGGCGCGCGAGGAGGGCATCCTGGCGGGGATTTCCGCGGGCGCGGCGACCTGGGCCGCGGTGCAGGTGGCGCAGCGTCCTGAGATGGCCGGGAAGTTGATGGTGGTGATTATGGCCTCCTTTGGCGAACGCTACCTGAGTACCGATTTGTATGCTGATCTGGCGTCTTGAGGTGGAACAATGAGCAGCGAAACTGTCACTCGCTCCCTTACGTTTTGGCCCTTGCGCGGCATTATTCGTGCGTGGCAGACCCTGCGCCGTGATGTGGAGGTCGTTTTTGAGCGTGATCCGGCGGCGCGCAGCGTCGTGGAGGTGCTGTTGTGTTATCCCGGCTTGCACGCTGTGTGGGGGTATCGCATCGCCCATGCCCTGTGGCAACGCGGCTTCAAGCTGGCCGGACGTTTCGTCTCGCACGTGGTGCGCTTTCTGACGGGCATCGAAATTCATCCAGGGGCCACGATTGGTCCCGGCTTTTTCATTGACCACGGCATGGGGGTTGTCATTGGGGAAACGGCGGAAATCGGGGCCGACGTGACCATGTATCACGGCGTGACGCTCGGCGGGACCAGCCTGGAGAAGGGCAAGCGCCACCCTACGATTGGCGATCGCGTGGTCATTGGGGCAGGCGCTAAGGTGTTGGGGGCCATCACCATTGGGCATGATACCCGCATCGGCGCGAATGCGGTGGTGGTCAAATCGGTGCCGGCCAATGCGGTGGTTGTTGGGGTGCCAGGACAAAACATTGCACGCAGTCAACCCCACCGCGCGGTGGATGCGCCGGACTTGAACCACACGGCTTTGCCGGATCCAGTGGGGGTGACCCTGGCTGCGTTGTTGCGCCGCGTCGAGGCCCTGGAGGCGGGGCAACGGGAAGTTGTGCCTGCTGCCGTTCATCCGCCTCAGGGCGGGGTTTGGCGCGGCGAGGATTTTTCTATCTAGCGCGTGCGGCTTCTGTGCCTGGCGGGGTTACAGACGAGTTTTTTCGTAAGCTCGTTGCTCGACGGCTTGGGGCGTTGGCTCCGCAAGCGCGGAGCGGAGTGCTGTTACGAATTTCTGTTCGGGTTCCGGCGCTGCAGTAATGGGTGCAGTTGGCGTGCTGGAAGAGGTCATGGCGTGGGTGAATCAAGACATTGTACCAGGTGGACGAAGGCATCGCCTTCGTCCACCTGTGTTTTAATTCATCCCCATGGAAGGAGTGAGGCTTTTTCTCTTCCATGCGTTGCACAGTGGCAGGGTGCTGTCCCTTCGGTTGGTGGCTGAGGTCTCAAGGCTTTACAGGCAAAAAGCCAGGGGGATGCTTGCTTTCATGATGGGATGCACTATACTAGATATTATGAAAGTTATATCGGGTCTGGTGTCGCGCATGATGATGGGCGCGCCCTTTGCGTCGCGGGTGCGCTCTTTGCGCGTTCGCATTATTATCGGAGTAAGCTTATCCGTCCTGGCGCTCTTTCTGGTGCTCTTTTTGCCCCTGCGTGTGATCCTGCAGCGGACTTTTGCTGACCTCGAACAAGCTGATGTGCAACGCTCCGCCGCCCAACTGGCCTTGTTGGTGCGCACGCAACAGGAAGAACTGGCCCGTATTGTGCGCGATTACGCCTGGTGGGATGATACTTACCGGTATGTTCAGGATCACAATAAGGTTTACGAAAGCAATTACGCCCTGGACACACTCCAGAATAACGTAGTGGATATTGTGGTGCTTTTTGATGAGAGCGGGAAGGTTATCTTCAGCCGAATGCTTTCCATGGATCGTCAAGACGTGCTTGTACCAGATGGACAGATGATCGAATCGCTCATGCTCGCCACCAAGGGTGCATGGTCGCTGGTTACGCCGGGCGTGGTTTCCGATGTGGTTACCCTGGACCCTGCGCGCTACGCCCTCGTTGTTGCTACGCCTATTCTCTCAACTGGGCAGACCGGCCCTTCACGTGGGGTAATGCTTATGGGGCGGTTTGTGAATGCTGCCACGCTGGAGCATTTCTCAGCTGCTTTGACTTACCCGGTCAATCTTGCTACTCCTCCTGGCCGGGGGGATGATGTGACCTATCAGGTGTTGGATGAAAGCACGCTGAACGGGATACTGGTTGTGAGGTCCAGGGAAGGCGTCCCTGTATTTGCCTTGAGTTGGACTCAGCCTCGTATGGTTTACCAGCGCAGTGTGCAGACGTTTACGCTGGCGGGTTTGGCTCTGGCCATGGGGAGCTTGTTCGTCGGCGGCTTGTTGATTATCATGTTGGAACTTGTTCTGCTGCAGCGTTTGAGGCTGATGGACCAGGAGGTTGATGCCATTGCGCACATGGCCTCTGAAGAAGAGACCCCCGCCATGCGGCTCACCGTCATCGGTGCTGATGAGGTGGCTGTTTTGGCCCAGCGCATCAACGCCATGTTGGATCGGCTCCACACGGTGCAGGAAAATATGCGCGAACAAAAGCTCCTGTTGGAGAACCTGGTGCAGGTGGCGCGCACCATCGTGGAAGGCCTTGATCTGGAGGTCACGCTGCGCAACGCGCTGGAAATCGCCCGTTCTCTGACCGGCGCGCGTCAGGGTAGCCTGATGCTGGTGGATGAATCTTTGCATGTTCATCACAACTTGATTGCCCGCGAGGAAGGTTATATTACCGAGGACGCTGCGCTTTGCCAGACTTTAATGGATCGCGGACTGGCGGGATGGGTGGCGCGTCATGCTTTGCCTGCCTGTGTGGAAGATGTGCGGCTGGATCCGCGCTGGATGATGCGGGGCGATGCCCATGCACCAGCACAGGCGGGGTCCGCGCTTTCGGTACCAATTATTGGCGCAGGTCGGGTGCTGGGGGTGCTGACCCTGACCCATCCTGATGTTGGACATTTCACGGCGAATCATACCCTGATGCTTCAGGCTGCGGTAGAACAGATCGCCCTGGCTGTGCGCAATGCCAGCTTGTATGAAGAACAACGGCAGTTGGGTGTCCGCCAGACCATCCTGTACGAGGTGCTGCGTGCCATTTCTGGCTTGCAGGACCAGGATGCGGTTTTGCGCGAGGCGTTGCAGGTCATTCTCCGTTTGACATCATGGAATCACGTACACTTTTTCCTGCCGGATGAAAGTTTGCAGCAATTGCGTCGCCTGGCATCGAGCGATGGTGACGCCTCGCAGAGTATGGCCGTCACGGAGGGGATTGTCGGGCGCGCGTTCCGACTGCGGGAAACGCAGTACGTGCCGGATGTTTTGCATGATGCTGATTACCGTGCCTTTAATCCCAAAACGCGCAGCATGGTGTGTGTGCCCTTGCGCCGCGGGGAGCGCGTGCTCGGCGTTTTTGCCCTCGAAAGTGAAATGTTAAACGGCTTTACCCGTGAGGATGTGATGCTGGCTGAGTCTATTGGTGAGACTCTGGCCATGGCTCTGGACGGGGCACATTCACAGATGGAAATTCGCCGTTATCTCATCAATCTCAACGTGATGTTTGCCCTGGCGCGGATGCTCAATCAAAGCCTGGATCTGCATACACTGTTGCCGCAGGCTTTAGCAACCCTTGTCAATTCACTGGGCTTTGAGTACGGCGCCGTGTTGCTGGCGCGTGGCGATCAGAGCGGCGTGTTTGATCTGGCGGCGGATCTGAACTTGCCGGCTGAAATCAGGCAGGCCTGGAAGCAGGGCGCGGATGCTGGATGGTGGCAGTTCTTAACCGGACGCGAACAGGTGTTGGTTATCGGTGACCTTGAGCGCACGGATTTGCCCTTTATCAACCGCTTGAAAGCATCATGGGCGGTGGCTCTGGGACGTCTGTCGCGGGCGCAGATACGGTGTGTGGCAAGCGCGCCCTTGATCCACCAGAAAAGTGTCAAGGGGATCCTGGTTTTGTGCGCTCGTCAGGCGCGCATCTTTTCCGCAGAAGATGTTTCGCTCCTGAATCTCATCGGGCAGCAAATTGGCGCAGCGATTTCTCACGCCTACCTTTACCGTGAAACCCTGGAAGAGCGCCAGCGTCTGGAAGCTCTTATCGCCGCTGAACGTGACGGCGTGTTATTCGTTACCTCCACGGGACAGATTGGTCTGGCCAACCCGGCTGCTTTGCACTTCCTCCAGGAGCTTGCCGACGACCAGACTGTGGTGACCGCCGGGAATTTCCTGGCCGTAGCCGAGCGCCTGGCTCCTGCCCTGGCCAGGATGTTGCATGAAATCCCGCAGATTCAACAGGGTGAGGGGGAGCTAACCCTTGGCACGCGCATCCTGCGGTGGGTCCTTCAACCTGTCTATCGCAGCGAAACGAATGTACAGGGAGAATTATTGGTACTGCGCGACTTGACGGATATTCGCAGGCTGGAGGCCATGCGCGAGGATTTAATCCATGCCATGGTGCACGATCTACGCAACCCGCTTACCGCCATCCACGGGTCTGTGAAGTTGCTCATGCGTCAGCTTGCCGATGCCTCGGACAATACCTTGCAGTTAGTGGAAATTATCCGCAGCAGCACAGAGCGGATGTTAAGCCTGGTCACGTCCATTTTGGAAATAGCCCGCCTGGAAGAAGGGCAGGTGCCCCTGCAACGACAACCATTTGCGCTGCAGGATTTCTTGCCCCAGACCCTGGCTTTGTTGCGAGTGGTGGCGCAACGCAAGCAAATCACGCTCACCCTGGAGTGCGCGCCTGACCTTCCCAGGGTTGAGGCTGATCCTGATCTCATCAGACGTGTCATTGAAAATCTGGTCGGGAACGCGCTCAAATTCACGCCTGAGGGTGGCGATGTGCGCGTCTCCGCGTGGTACGACGCGGAGACGGACCGGGTACACGTATCTGTGCGTGATACCGGCGGGGGAATTCCGGAGATGTTGCGCGGACGCCTGTTCCAGAAGTTTAGTCCCGGCAATCAGGTTGGACGTGGCAGTGGCCTGGGGCTGGCTTTTTGTCGTATGGCGGTGGAAGCGCATGGTGAGCGCATCTGGCTTGAGCATACCGGCCCTGAAGGCTCAACGTTTGTCTTTACCCTTCGACCCTGGCGAGGCGATGAGCCATAGGCCCGGCGCTGGTTGAAATTTCACAACCTTCCATTTGCCCCATCTTTTTCAAGGAGATTTAAAAAACATGCGACGAATGAGCATTGCCTTACTGGTGTTATCCCTGAGTCTGGCCGCCTGTGTGGGACCCACGTCATCACCGCCTACGCCTGCTCCCACGCCCACACCGACCGTGTCCGCCTACACGCAGCCAGAGTGGTGGCGGGATGCGGTGTTCTACGAGGTCTTTGTGCGTAGTTTCTACGATAGCAACGGAGATGGCAAAGGGGACTTGCGTGGCCTCATCGAGAAGCTCGATTACCTGAACGATGGGGATCCGACAACCACCACGGACCTGGGCGTTACTGCTTTGTGGCTGATGCCGATCATGGAGTCCCCCAGCTATCACGGCTATGACGTGGTGGACTATTACACCGTAGAAAAGGATTACGGTACCAACGAAGATTTCAAGGCGCTCATCGAGGCCGCCCATGCGCGTGGGATCGCCGTCATCATTGACCTGGTGCTCAATCACACGTCCAGCAGCCATCCCTGGTTTATTGATGCGCAACTCGACCCGGCTTCCCCTTATCGGGACTGGTACATCTGGCGCGATGAGCCGCCGGCCACGAAAAGCGGGCCTTTTGGCGGCAACGCCTGGTATCAGGCTCAGGGACGCTGGTATTACGCTGCCTTTTGGTCAGGCATGCCCGACTTGAATTACAGGAATCCTGAAGTCACGGCGGAAATGTACCGCGTGGCGGATTACTGGCTCACGGAGATGGGGGTGGATGGCTTCCGCCTGGATGCGGTACGTTACATCATCGAAAATGACCTGGGTGGCCCCACGCCAGCTCTGGCCAGCACGCCCGAAACCATCACCTGGCTGGCGGACTTCCGCCAGCACGTGCTGCAAACCAAACCGACGGCCTTCATTGTGGGGGAGATCTGGAGCGATTCCATGGAAATCGCGCGTTACGTCAATGCGGGCGCGGTAGACACAGGCTTTGAGTTTTCGCTGGCGGGGAGCATCCTCAAGAGTGCCAGTGAGGGCGCTGGCTTCTATGTCAAGCAGACGCTGGAGTCCGTGCAGCGGCATTACCCTGACGCGCGTTATTCCCCCTTCCTCACCAACCATGACCAGCCGCGGGTGATGAATGAGCTGGGCGGAGATGTGACGCGCGCGCGCCTGGCCGTTGTGACGTACCTCACCCTGCCGGGCACGCCTTTTATCTACTACGGCGAGGAAATCGGCATGCAGGGCACCAAGCCCGACGAGAAGATCCGCACCCCGATGCAGTGGTCAGCGGAGGCAAACGCCGGTTTCACCACCGGCCATCCCTGGATCGCGGTCAATGCGGACTACAAGGAGGTCAATGTGGCGGCTCAGGCTGGGGACGCGGGCTCCTTGCTCAGCACCTATCGCCAGCTTATTCACCTCCGCAATGCCCACAGCGCCTTGCGGACGGGGCGCCTGCTCGTCCTTGAGAGCAGCGCCGGGCCGGTGCTGGCCTATCTGCGCGACGATGCGCAGGCGCGTTTCCTTGTGGTGCTGAACTACTCGTCACGTGCCCAAAAGGATGTGACCCTTACATTCCCCGCCGGGGCTTTACCGGAAGGCAGCTATCGCCTGCAGCCGGTGTTCGGCACGCTGGGTGAGGATACGCTCCAGGTGACGACGGATGGCGGAACTTTGACGTATTCTGAGCTGGCCCCGCAGGTGGCTGCGATCTATCAACTGGTGCCGTGATGGGCGGCGGGGTAGGGGATCATAAAAATCTGTAACCCTCGTTTCGCGTATAGTTAAAGTGACTTTTGCGAATTTTTCATAACGTCAGGGACACAGCAACCATCTCAAGAACGGTTTAAAAGTCCGGTTTACCGGACGTATTTTGTAGCCTGGCGGGCTCTATTTCACCGCCGGGCACGCAGAGAAAGCAGAGATTTGGGAAACAACATCTCGCCGAATGATCGTGATGTGTTCATCTCCGCGGTCTCGGCGTTCTCTGCGGTGTGAAATCTCTTACGCACTGAGCAGTTACCGTCGAGGAACAAAAGACACGTCGTGAGCGAGGGAAAAAGTCCAGTTTACCGGACGTATCTTGTAACCTGGCGATTTATCGCCAGGCGGGCTGGGGCGCAAAAAATCTCAGCATCCCTGGCACCCTGGCAGTTTGAAGGAAAGAGGAGGAACGCTTTATGTTGCTGGCTGTTTTTTCCGATATTCACGATAACCTGACGGCTTTAGACCAGGCGCTGAAAGCTGTGGCGCATGCGGATGCCCTGCTGTTTTGCGGCGATTTGTGCGCGCCCTTCACCCTCAAGGCCCTGGCAGAAGGCTTCCCCGGACCGGTGCATACGGTGTGGGGCAACAACGATGGCGATCGCTGGCTCATGACGGACATTGCCCACAAGGCTGGCAACGTGACGTTGCACGGCGATTTCGCGGAGCTGGACCTGGATGGCTTTAAAGTGGCGGCAGTGCATTATCCACGCCTGGGGTACGTGATTGCCCACGCTCAACTGCACGACCTGGTGTGTTACGGCCATGATCATCAGGCCCACCTGGAACGTGTGGGTAAAACCCTGCTCCTTAATCCGGGCGAGCTGATGGGGCGCTTTGGAAGGCCTTCCTACGCTTTGGTAGATACGCGTACCGGGGAGGCCCGTCATTGGACGTTGTAAACGTCACCAGCCTGCGCGAGTCCACCGCCCTGGAGCTGCGTCAGCGTTTGCGCGGCATCCAGAGCGGCCTGGTCGCCGCGTTCCTGCTGGGCTGGGCGCCGATCCTGGGTAAGTTGGCTTATCGTTATAACGTCACGCCGATGACCCTGGCGACGTTGCGCATTCTGGTCTCGGTCGTTTTGCTGTGGATCTTCTATCTGCTTTTCTGGCGCCGGGCTATTCTGCTGCCCTGGCTGGCGCTGGTCAATTGCCTGATTGTGGGCATGGTCAACGGCATCGGTTCCCTGTTTTACTACAACGGCCTGGCACGACTGGATGCCTCGCGTGCGGCCATCCTCAATGCGCTCTATCCCGTATGGGTGGTGATGTTTTTTGCGGCTGCCGGGCAGCCGATCACGCGCCTGACGTTGGGACGCCTGGCCGGCGCGGTCGTCGGCGCGCTGCTCGTCACGCGTCCCTGGGCCATCCCCGATCCGCTTCACGCCCTGGGGATGTTGTTGATGATCGCCTGTTCCATGTTGTACGCCTGGCACCTGGTGTTGGGACAGTGGGTGCTGGCCGATGTGCCCGCCCGTTCGGGTACGCTTTACATTATTACCGGCATGGCCATTACCGTGTCGGGCGCTTATCTGGTGACCAGGCAGCAGCCGGAAAGTATCCCACCAGCCGGTTTTTATGCTATTGTTGCCCTCGGCGTGACCACAGCGCTTTCGCGCCTGGCCATGTTTTTCAGCCTGGAGCGCATCGGCGGCGTGCAAACCGCTATCATCAGCCTGACGGAGCTGGCGGTGAGTTTGTTGCTGGCGCATTTCCTGCTGGGCGATCGGCTCACGCTGCTGCAGTGGCTGGGGGCGCTGCTCCTCATGGGAGGTGGCGTGCTGGCCCGCCTCGATGTGGAGCAGGGCGGCGCGCCCGCGCGCGGCTTCAATCCCATGGATGTTTAGCCCGCATACGCAAAGGGGACGCAGGCTTGTGTGCCTGCGCCCCCTGCTTGTTTACGGTACCTGCCCTGGCGTGGGCGGATAGCGGTCGCGGAAGTCCTTGCTGCAGTCATCGGTGTCCATGTTGGAAGGATAGCGCTCCAGAGAGTGCGAGTAGACGACGCCCGGATGCGTGATGTGACCTGCCAGCACGGCATCCCCATACACCACCGCATCAACCAGCGTGCCATTCGTTTTCATCAACACGACCTGGTCGCCATCGTTGCGCAGGTTCCAATCGCCGGTGCCCCATGTCGCGACTTTGATCATGTTGGGCCTGGTGCTGTTATCGTAAATCTCGAAGGTGGCCTGCGGCACCTGGGAGCCATCATACGCCACCACGATGACGCCGCGCGCCGGTAGTATCGTGCTGGCTGGGAAGGCGTACATGCCTTCGTACTCTGTGGCGTTGACCGCGTCTCCGATCCAGTAGCTGCTCAAGTCTACCGGCGTGTCTGTTGGGTTGTACAGCTCGACCCATTCCCCGCTGGCGTTAGTGTAATAGTACACTTCGCTGATGAGCACGTGATTGGCCGGTATGGGCGGGCTGTAGGTGCGCAGCGTGAGCGGCAGGTAAATCGGCTGTGAGCGCGCCCAGTCACTGACGAAGAGCCGCAGCAGGTAGGCATACACCTCATCGTTTTGCAGGTTAAGTGCCACCTCGCGGTTTACTTTGGCGGAGCCTTCGCTGCCGTTGATGGAGCCAAGGTGCACGTAACCGCGTCCACCGATGCGCATTAGCATCATCTTGTTGTGTACGCCGTATTGCGTCGGGTCACCCTCGATGGCGCGCAAGTCCAGCCGCTCGGCGTGTGCCAGCGTGTTGAGATACGCCACCGTGGTTTTATTGCCCTCACCGATGTACTCCTGTCCAAACGTGCCGCCGTTGAGCAGGATGCGCACCCTGGCGCCGCGCCGTGCCGCCGCAATCGCGGCCTGCAGGCGCAGGTTCGGGTCCGCGCTCGGATCGCCGCTTGATGGCCATGCCCGGTGTTCGTACATTTCTTCCATGTAAAGCTCGTCGCCTCTGCCGACCTGCGCCAGCCATCCTAACAGCCCATCGCTCACGCGCAGCGCATTGTCCGGCGCGCTCAACACCTCAAAATAAGTCGCCGTATGCGTCAGCACCAAAGGTGTGGGGAAGCGCACCACATAGGTTGTGGGATCCGTGGGGGCGGGAAAATCGCCCGGACTGGCCACATACGGAGATGTGCCATACCGCACAAGGTCGTTGTGCGCAAGCGGGTCGAGATCGGCTGCCATGAGCGCGCGCAGGCGTTCCACCACCACCGGCGCATCCGTGATGAGCACCGCCCCACGCGACCCCGCCGTGCCGTTGGCCTTATCATCCGAAGGCAGGCCATCGTTGCTGAAATTCTGGCTGGACACAAGCGCCCATGCATCATCCACCAGCGCAACTTTGGCGTGGATGTAGGCATAGCGGTTATAAATGCGCGCCGTCGTGTCGTGGTGCATGAACCAGCATTCACCGCCTGCCTGTTCGATAGCCTGACATGCACGCAAGGTCAGGGGATTCATGCCGCCCACTGGCCCACCTTCCAGCAGCAGGCGCACTGTCACCCCGCTCCGCGCCTTCTGCACCAGCAGCGAGGTCAGATCACTGTGCGTGAAACTATAGGCCTCGATGACGATGGATTCTTGAGCCTGTTCGAACAGGGAGCGCACCAGCTCATACGCATTGTCCGGGGCAATTCCCACCTTGAGCGTCGCTGTTTGCTCATCCCTGGCCGGCCAAAAGAACGCCTCATCATCCCAGCCGGGATACAGCACACGCCGCCCGTACCACGGATCAGCGCTATCCTGGCGCCAATCCGCTGCCGTATTCGTATCTGGCACGGGCAGACCTGTCGCCTCGTCCAGGCGGCGCGCGAAAACCTGATTACTCTTGCCGCGGCCCGCGTCGTAAGCCTGCAGCGCGCTGCCGCTCCAGCCCACGATGCTCGTATTGCCGGTTCCATAGACCAGCACATCCATCACCGTGCCCGACGCATCCTTGAGCACCACTTCCGCGCCCCCATCCGTCAGGGTGGGCCAGCTACTCAGCACCCCGTCCGCTGCAAAGCCAAAACTTGTCTGGAACGCCGTGGCGTCTTTAGTCAACCACACCTTCTGGCCGGGCGCAAGGTTCAACGAGGCAGGCAGGGCCTTGCAAGAATCCCCACCGGACGTGCACAGGCTCCAACCCGCCAGGCTGACGGGCGCCGTTCCCACGTTGATGAGGCTCACCGCCTCATCGGGCTGATTGAGCTGGTATCCCTGCGGGAAAACCGCGTAAAGCAGTACCTGCGTCGTGCCCACATACGTGCCCCATTCGGCGCTGTTATTCTCGCTATTGGCTTCGGGTGTACTGGTGCTGCAGCTTACGGTATTGGTGACGGGGCCGAGCGCTGCGGGATAGACCTCTGCGCTCAGGGTGATCCTTTCCGCGGCAAAGGCGGGCAGCGCCTCCGCTGTCCAGACCAGCACCGCGCCGTCCTGCACAAACGCGAACGCGCCTGTATGCTGTTCGCTCACGAACGTGACGCTCAGCGGTAGCGTATCCGTGATGCGCACTGCCTGCGCCGGCACAATCCCGCTGTTGGTGATCGCGATCGTGTACGTGATGCGCGTGCCGGGAGCCGCAACCGTCGGCCCGCGTTTGGTGATGCTCAACTCCGCCTGGGGTAGCTGGTAGCGTGAATTTTGCGCCTTCGGCGTCCCGTTGATGGGATTGCCGTTCGCATCCGTACCGTTGCGCGTGACGCCGTCGTTCGTGGCCCAGGCCTGTGGCCCATCCGCCAGCGACGGGTGGATGCGCTCCATGGTGGCGCGCTGCGTCGCGTCACCCGCGGGCCAGCTCCCGCCGGCGACGTTAGCCGTATCTATGATGAGCCCTTGCGCGTCGCGCAGCGTCAAGGTCTCACCCGTATTGCTCAAGGTCCCGCTGTAGAACTGGTCACCGGGGACGGACGTCGCGGCCTCACGGCGTTCTAGCAGGAAAAAACCACCTGCCGGGATCGTCCCGTTCAGCGTGATAGCGATATCCTCGCCATCGCTCAGCGTCCAGCCGCTCAGATCAAGCGCGCGTCCGGTGGCATTGTACAGCTCGATCCATTCGTCGCTGCTGCTGGCCGTCGTCCCCATCCACGCCACCTCGTTAATCACCACATCGCGGGGTTGGGGTTGGATGAAAAAGGTCGTGGTGAACAGCGCGCTGCGTTGCAATCCGGCGCCGCTGGCCTGCGCGGCATTGACGCGCGCGCCTTCCGTCGTGGGGGCGCTGCTGGTTCCTACCAGCACCGTGGCTACCTCCCCCGCTGCCAGCGTGCCGATGGCCCACCGTACTGTGTGCTCATCCACCACCGTATAAGCGTAAGGGGACTCTTGCGCCACAAAGCTCACATCCGCGGGGAGCGTATCCGTGAGGATGACCTGCTGGGCGGGACCGGTCCCCGTATTGGTGAGGGTCAGCGTGTACGTGATGAGTGCGCCGGCCAGCGCCCGTTCCGGACCGCGTTTGCTCAGCGCCAGATCGGGCACCGTCAGGATGGCGGTGGTCCACGTTGCGCTGTTATTGCCCGGGCTGGCCTCACTCTCGATGCCGCTGGCCGTCACCGTGCTGACGAGCTCACCGGTCAGTGTGGGCGGGAGCTGGACGCCCACCTGGAAGCTGGTCAGGGTGGTGCTGATGGGCAGAGTCCCCACCGTCCACACCCAGACGCCAGCCTGAGGCTGGCTCACGGGGAAGGGGGCCGTGTGCGCGATGAGGCTCACGTCCGCGAGCACGCTCTGCGTGATGACCACGCCGCTGGCAGCGAGATTACCGGCGTTGCGCAGCGCGATGGTGTAGGTCATGACGCTCCCTGGGTTCGCCTGCGCTGGGCCACTGTGTTGCACGGCCAGATCAATCGCTGGAGAGGCGACGGAGTTGCGATTTTTGGGCGTGCCGTTGATGGGGGCTCCTCCCGCGCTCAAGCCATTGCGGATCAGGCCGTTATGGCTGGCCCAGGCGCTATCCGTGTCTGGCAGGGCAGGGTCGCGGCGCTCCATCGAGTAGTAATTGGGGCTGGCCTGTCCCGCCGGCCAGGCTCCCCCGTTGCCATTGGCCGTATCTATGACCACGCCCTGAGCGTTTTTGAGCGTGAGGATTTCACCGCTGTTGTTCAACCCGGCTCCAAACGAGGCGGTCAGATCCGCCGGGATGTCGCTGATCGTGTTATCGTTATCCCGCTCGATCAGGTAATAACCGTAGGGCGGAATTACGCCGGAAAGCGTGAGATTGGGGCTGCCATCAGCCGCCGTCAGGGTCCAGCCGGAAAGGTCTATGGGAGCATTGGTGGTATTGTAAAGCTCAATCCACTCATCACTGGTATAGCCGCTGTGGCCGGCCCATGCGACTTCGTTGATAATCACGCTACCCACCTCAAAGGGGCGCGGTGCCTGATGCGCCTGCAGGTGCGCCTGCCAGCTTGCCAGTAACAAGGCCAGCGTGATGATGGGCAAAAACCATCTCTGTTGAATACGCATCAAAACCTCCTTACGGCTCAAGGTTGAAAATCTGGTTGTTGACCTCTAACGTTTATCATAGCATAAAAACAACGCGGGTAACTATCTACCTTGTCTCATCGGCTTAAGAAGTTCACACAAAGCCACAAAGATTTTTTTAAAATTTGTAACTGCTCACCGAGGTTTATTGGCTAGCGGTTAAAACCTCGCCTGCTGTGGGGGCCGGGACAAGCCCGGCCCCCTGGGCGGGATAAATCCCGCCCCCCTGGGCGGGATAAATCCCGCCCCTACTGCGCTTCGGGTATTCGCTCGCTTAGCGGGCCACCGTCCTCCCTTTTTAGGGGGGACTACAGGGGGGTCAGAGACGTCCGGCTATAAGCCCATCAGAGGCGATTTCAATCGCTATGAGTAGGCAGTTACTATCATAGGATAAAAACAACGCGGCAGAAATGGCCGGTGGCTTTTTGCCATGCCTCGCCCTCAACCCATAGGCTGGGGTTGACAAACTGGCTATCACGAGTAGTATTTTAATCAGGATGCGCGCGCAAAGCGCACACCATCATTTCATACTTGGGGAGGAAACCTATGGCAATCAGTGTACGGTTGGAACAGGCTATCAACGATCAGATTCGCAAGGAGATGTATTCCGCATACCTTTATCTCGCCATGTCGTCGTACATGGAAGAGCAGAACTTTCCCGGCATGGCCCACTGGCTCCAGCACCAGGCGAAAGAGGAGATGGAGCACGCCATGAAATTCTACGCCTATCTCCACGAGCGTAACGGGCATGTAGCCTTGCAGGCCATCGCCCAGCCGCCGGAGAGCTTCGGCACGCCGCTGCAGCTTTTCGAGCAGGTCCTGGAGCACGAGTTGAGCGTGACGGCTTCCATCCGCGCCTTGTATGAGCTGGCGATGGAAGAGAAAGACTACGCGGCACAGGTCATGTTGCAGTGGTTCCTCAATGAGCAGGTCGAGGAGGAGAGCAACGCAACGCAGATCGTCGAGCAGCTCAAGATGGCGGGCGGCCATCTCTCCGTCCTCATGATGCTGGATCACGCTCTGGGCGCACGCTCCTGATCCATGAGGCAAATGCCAAAGGGCCTGGACTGGTTCCAGGCCCTTTGCATACCGGGATAGCAACCGTTCTTCGATCTCAGACCGCTCATGCCGTTTGTCGGTGCACTGTCAAGGTTTCGGTGTACCCGGTTTCTAGAACTTACGTTCTAATTTTAAAACGAGTTTTGGTTTTGTCAAGCGGAGGTGGCTTTTGGGATACGCCATCTGGTGGGTCCGCCGCGATCTACGCCTGAGCGATAACCTGGCGTTGCAGGCGGCGTTGCGTCATGGCGGGGTTTTACCCGTGTTTATCGTGGACCCGTCTTTGTGGACGTCTGACTACGCGGATGCAAAGCGCCTGGTTTTTTTACGTGCCGGCTTGCTGGCGCTGGATGCGTCGTTGCGGACGCTGGGGAGTTATTTGTTGGTGCTGCGTGGCGAACCCCTCAAAGCCTTGAGCCGCTTGTGGGATCAGGCGGGTGCGGAAGCGATTTACGCCGAGGCGGATACCGAACCTTACGCCCGCCAGCGTGACGCGCAAATTGTCCGGCAGCTCCCGCTCCACCTGGTGGGATGGCCTACCGCGCACCCACCGGATGCGGTACACCGTGCGGATGGCCAACCGTATCAGGTATACACCCCTTATCGGCGCGCCTGGGAGGCGCTGCCCTTCCCGCCGACGCCTTTGCCCGCACCCGACGCTATCCCCACGCCGTCCGGCTGGAGCGGGGAACCCCTTCCCCCTGACCCCCTTGATGGGCCCGCGACGGTGTTCCCGGCCGGAGAAACGGAGGCCCAACGCCGCTTGCAGGCCTTTTGCGCCGGTCCGATCGCAGCTTACGCGGAGGCACGGGATCGCATGGCGGAAGAGGGAACGTCGCAGCTCTCGCCCTACCTGCGTTTTGGCATGCTTTCCGCACGGCAGGCGGTGTGGGCGGCGCGCGCCGCAATGGAGCACGCGGAGGCGCGCGCGGGCGCTCAGGCCTGGCTGGGCGAGCTCATCTGGCGCGAGTTCTATCACGCCGTGTTGTGGCACTTTCCCCATGTGCTGGAAACGAGCTTCCGCGCGGAGTTGCGCGCCGTGCCGTGGCGCGATGCGCCGCAGGATTTCGCGGCCTGGATGGAGGGGCGCACCGGCTATCCCATCGTGGATGCGGGCATGCGTCAGTTGCGCCAGACGGGCTGGATGCACAATCGCGCGCGCATGATTGTGGCTTCGTTTTTGAGCAAGGATTTGTTGTTGAGCTGGCAATGGGGTGAGCGTTATTTCATGTATCACCTGGTGGACGCGGAGCCGGCCTCGAACAACGGCGGCTGGCAATGGGCGGCGGGGACCGGCACGGACGCGGCGCCTTACTTTCGCGTGTTCAATCCCGTGACTCAGGGCCAAAAGTTCGATCCGCAAGGGGTTTATGTGCGGCGCTGGGTGCCGGAGTTGCGCGCTGTGCCCGATGCTTTTATCCATGCGCCCTGGCAGATGCCGCTGGCCTTACAAGACGAAATTGGCTGTCGCATTGGCGTGGACTATCCCGCGCCTATCGTGGATCATGCTATGGCGCGCGTACGGGCTTTGAGCGCCTACCGCGCAGCGCGCTCTCAATTTCAAAGTTAAGGAGGGGAAAAATGGCGTGGATTCGTTTAACAAAAGTGGAGGTTATTCCAGGCGGTACCATGCGCAAATTCGATTACGGCGCTTTGGAAATCACGCTGGCGAACATCGGCGGGGAGCTGTTTGCTTTTAACGATCGTTGCCCTCACATGAACGCAGCTTTGCATCAGGGCACGCTGGAAGGCCACACGGTCATGTGCGCCTTGCACAAAGCACGCTTCGACGTGCGGAGCGGTGAGAAGCTGGAAGCGCCGCATATCCCTATTCCTAAAGCCATCAAGATGGGCAGTCTGATGGCAAATGTACAGACTCACAACCTGCGCACATATCCGGTCAAGGTAGAGGCGGGAGAGGTCTACGTCGAGCTGGATGAGTGCGCTTTGCGTGAGGCTGGCGTGTAACGGGACCGGGGGAATCGGTCATGCCGACTCCCCCGGTTTTTGCGTAAGGTCCCTGGGTCTTAAGGCGTGAAAGCCTCCAGGCTGGAGACGTCGTATCCGCGCTCGCGCAGGTGGTTGACGATGCGGCGGTAGGCCTCATCTGCGGGTATGGGCGTGCAGTGAAGCGTGCTATCCTCAAGGTTGATGACAGTCCACCTGGGTGGTTTGAGTTTAAGCCTGTAAGCCACGTCGCACGAGATGAGACTGACTTCGCCGATGCTGTAGAAGGGTGGTTCTTCTCTGGCTGTAATGACTCCTGGCGCCGTGGTGGAAACCAATGCATGGTTAATGGCGATGGTAAACAGAGGGCGATCCCCGGTACTGTGACGTAGGGTCTCTTGTAAAAGAGATTCCCCCTCCATCCAGGCAGGAATGGGCATGCCCAGGTAGTCAAGAATCGTTGGCGCAATGTCAATGCTTTGGGTATTGGTGGTAATGCGCCCGCTGAATTTCCCCTCAGGGAAATGAATGAGCAACGGGATGCGCACCATGTTATCGGACCTTAAGCCATGGTCGCTGGTCACAATGAGAATGGTGTTGTTAAGCTTACCATTCTCTTCCAGAACCTGTAAGATCTCTTCTACCGCCTTGTCAAAGCCGTAAATCGTATCATCGTAAAAATCCAAATCGAAAGCTTCCTGATTTTTGAGGTCCTTTCCTACAGAGAAGACTTGTTCGGTAGGCAGAAAATGCGGCGGTTTATCCGCTGGATAGACGGGATGTGTTTTCATCCAGTGAATGTGGATGAAAACAGGATTTTCGGCATGTTCGAGAATGTCTATGGCCTGCCTTAGTTTATCAGCATCGCTGTATTCGGTGCGAGTTAGCGCTGTTTCTTCTGTGGGTAATAAAAATCGGTAATTGACCATAGGTTGGATAAAAGCGATGTGGAGCAGACGGTCGGCGAGCCGATGCGTGAAATCATACACGAAAAGGGCGCTATCGAGATCCATGCGTTGTTTTAAAAAACGCCGGTAAGGGGGTTCCTCCAAAAAATGAACCCCATTCACAACGTCAAATCCGCCCAACAGGCCACGTTCGGTCACATCGGCGTAATACGGGTGGCTGAAATGATAGGTTGTGTAGCCGTAAAGTTTCAAGAGAGAGGGTAGATGCTGGTACATAGCCTCCCCACGTAACATGGTGGGCGGAAAAAGTACGCGGGTTGTACTCGGATATTTGCTGGCCAGAATGGCAATCAACCCCCCGATGGTATGCGCCGAGTTGGAGTAGTGATTATCTCCCACCAGGGAGGTGGCGGCCAGCTCGCGCAGGGTGGGGGTGGTGTCCCGCTCGTAGCCGTAAACGGACATGTGGGATGCGTTGACGCCGTCCGGCGTGAGGAGGATGATGTTGGGCAGGGACTGGCGATTGACCTGGCCGGTGGCGAACGTTGGTTTGATGTCTCCCAACGGCGAGCGGTAGGTAAGAACGAGCAGCGCCATCAGTCCCACAACGGATGCCACCTCCAGCCAGGGGGTGCGTGTTGTAAGCGCGCGCTCTAGCGTGTGGCTTTGTTTGATAGCTTCACGGTACATGATGCCCAGCAGCGTCAGAAAGAGCACCAGATAGCCGGCGCGAATCACGCCGGTGCCGGTGGAGACTCCAAACGTGAACAGCGTGTAGGTGAAGTTGTCCAGGAGCAGGAAGGCAAGCGAGCCCTGCAGAGCGGCGGGAATCAACAGCGCAAGGGCTTTGCCTCCAGGCCACTTGATGAGGGATGCAGCGAGTTGCACAAGCTTTACGGCCACGTAGGCGCCCAGGGCCAGCAGCGCGAACGTGAACAGGCCGATGCGCACCTTGTCCGCCATGGAGATGGCACTTAACGCGGAAGGCTTGGTCATGATGAAAAGCCATTCCATCACTGTGTAGACCTGAGCTGAGAGCAATGTCAGCAGCGCAATCGTGCGCCAGCGCAAAGCGCTCACAGAATTCAAACTTGCAGACATGTGTAAGCCTCCTAACGCAATCCGATTAAAAACAGCGCTTCTCTGTCCTGAACAGAGAAGCGCGGTTACGTTTGGGTGCTGATGCTATAGCGTTTTGCTGCGCATCAAGAACAAAGTGCGCAAGCTACCTTCGATGGGTACTTCTCGCTCAATATCAAAGTAGCGCGCAAAAGCCTCTTTGAACCCCGTCACGTGGTACTGATCGAAAATGTCATCCCGTGAACGCAGGAGCTTTTGAACCTGCGAGTCCTCTTTGGGCACAAATTCAATCACCAGGTAGCGCCCACTGTGAGCAAAGGCGCGCGCAATATCCTCAAAAGGCAGGTTGTTGCTGATGGCCAGATGATGAATGAGGGCCAGGGCCATCACCAGATCCGCCGGGCCGCGCTCGAAGAAGGCGGAGCGTTCTTCGTTGAACCAGCCAATCGCCGGCGAGGGATTGGTCAGATCCAACACCAGGGGTAACATGCGTGGTGCATCGCCTTTTTTCAGCTCGCGGTAGTTCAATTCGACGGCCTCCGGATCAATGTCGGAGGCGACGACCAGCGCTTCTGCACCGGCTTCCATAGCGACGCGGCTGAACACGCCCGTGTTGGCGCCTAGATCCCACACCAGATGGGGCGCAACGGCGGCAACCAGTTCCCCGACAAGCTGCTGCTTGCGGGCGAAACTTTCCGGCGTGTAGTTGGTGTGATCGTAATAATCCGCCCAAAAGTCGCGGCGCAGGCGCACGTCCAGACGGCGCACGGTACTTTCCAGGCTGTCCAGCACTGCCAGCAACCCGATGCGACTGACGCGCGCGGTGCGCGCCTGCCCGGCCCTGGCTTCTGACTCCGCCCCCAGCTTTTCGCTGCGCGCGTGCACGTGAATGTGGCTTAACAACCCCACGTTGAAGCGCGTGGAGCGCGGCAAGAGCTGCGCGGCCAGATCGAGCGGCACGCCATCAATGTAGAGCGTGGAAAGACGCCCCAGGCGCAAATCCACCTTGCTCATCAGCGCCAGCGGTGCCAGGAAATGCTGGCAAAACTGCCGATACCCCACCCAGGGCTGTCCTTCTTCGTAACGCGCGAAGCTCAGCGTATCAATGAGCACCGGGCGCCCGTGATGGAACTGGATATTGTACGCGCTGGCATCCTTGAGCGTCATCCCGTGCTCCAGCGCCGCTTTCTGGATCGCCAGAGTAAGCAGCGCCGCATCCTTAAGCTGCGAAAAGCTCCATTCGTAGGGATACGAAAGAAAAGCGATGCGCTCGGGTTGAATCACCCGATAGCATCGCTCCGGCAGGGGGGCTGCCACATCCACCTCGCGATGGTGGATGAGCATCCCTTTCTGCACCAGGTGCTCATACAACCCCGATTGCATCAGGTGATCGTAATCCTCACGATAAACCTGATTGACCTGGCGATACAGCACCCCCTCGCGTTGAAAGACGAAACCGCTGGGATCGCGGAAAGAAGCGGCGAGGCGATCAGCCGGATTCGCTGCGCGGGTTGTCATGAGGCCTGTTCTTCCTTCCCCTTTTTCTTGAAAGCCGCTGTGATTTTGCCCCAGAAGAGCTTGGCCACCAGCCCCACACTGAAGATCGCCCCCAACACGACCTGCAGGATAACGCTTCCCGTTCCAGGATCTAAGTACATCTTTTTTCCCTCTCTTTTTGACTACTTATGTTAAGCGCTGCGATTATAACATCTCTAAAGGTTGTGTCAATCAAACCTTTACCCTTGAGCCACAAAAATCTGATGCCATTCCCGTAGAGTCCGGGCATGATGCCCGCGTACCATCACCAGATGATTGCCCAGTGGACGCGCCAGCAGCTCATTGACCGTGTAGGGCGCGCTCAATGCAATTTCGGCCTGTGTGCGGCAGAGATTCTCTTCCTGGGCAGTGGGGAGGAGCGTGCCCTCCGCGACCCATAGCGCGCGCAAGTCCTTGCCTCCAATGCGTAACACCGTCACCGGCCCTGGGGCTATGGCCCCTTGCAGCCCAACGCCTAGCCCTGACTCAAAATGCGAACGCACTGCATAGCGCGTGACCAGGCGACGTGGCACCGTACAATGTGCCAGCACCAGTGCATTGCGCGCCACGTTGATGCGCGCCGGATTCGCCATCCAGGGCGTTTCCTCCAGTAGCAGCGCAGCCCACAGCATCCCCAGCGCGCTGGGCAAATCCCCTTCACAACCGGCGATCAACCCGCTATCCGTGAGGCGTGAGAGCGCGTAACAGCCCGTCGTTTTGCGCGTCAGCACCAGATCGAAGCAGCGGATCGTCAGCGCGTCCAGCGCGTGGACGTGCGCCAGACGTTGCAGCGCCACGTAGACGCGCGCCGCCTCTTCCAGGTCGCTGCTTTGGGGTTCGGCAATGACCTGGGCCTCGCGGATCAGATCCGCCATCGCTTCGGCGCGGGCATCCGGTGGCACCTGCTCCAGTTCGGCGAGCAGCGCCGTCATATCGAGCGACACCACCGCCGGTCCCCACACCGCCGTAACCAGCTCAGGCGCAGGGCTGCTGGCCACCAGCCAGTCAGACGGTTTGCCGATCAGGCCCAGGCGCGTTTGCGTCAAACGCTCCCAGGCCCCGAATGCCCGCGTCGCCTCCTGAAGTGCCTGCCAGCCTGCCGTATCATCCGGGCCGGTCAGGTAGACAAGGCGCCCCGCGGCCCCTTCCTGCTGCGCCCGGGCCAGCGTCTCCAGCGCCGCCGGCAGGGAATTGTTGCCCGGATGCGCCAGCAACAGCAGCCCAGCGCGGGGAACGCGTGCCCGATACGCGCGCCAGCGCTCCAGGACCGCGGCCTCCGTCCCGCCCGTGAGCAAAAAGAACACCGGCGTCTGCCACGCCTCTGGCGCCTCGTGGCTCACCGTACCCCCGATCGAGGCCAGGCCGGCTCTGTAAGGTGCCAGCAACGCCGCCTCTTCCAATGCCTCGGTCAAAATGGATGCAACAGGAATGCAACTGAACCCCACTGCCCACCTCCGTACCTGAAACTTGCGTAAACTTTAGCCCCAAAGCCTCACTTGTCAACCGATGTGTGTCCATGCTTTCCTTTTGCACCTGCGGGCTTCGCGGTAACTCTTTTGGTGGGGAAGGTGCCAGGCGCATAGGCCTTAAAAACCCTCTGCATTCTCTGGCCGCTTTGCGCTGACCTTTTTTGCCGTCCATGCGGCGAACTCTTCGGCGGCCAGCCTTTACAAAACCCTTCTCTTGCGGTATAGTTTCCTCTACGTTATATCGCAAACCTTGCTGGAGGATACAAAGGGCTTATGGAAGTCCAACTGAGCCAACCGCGTACCACCGCGCAAATTACCCTGCCCGACGGGCGCTGCTACGAAGCGCCTGTGGGGACTCCCCTGGAGCACTACATTCGCGCGGCTTACCCACAGCCGCCGGTTCCCATCGTCGCCGCCCTGGTGGATGGGCGCCTGCGCGAGCTCACCTTCCCCATCACCCAGGATAGCAAAGTCACACTCCTGGACATAGCTGACTCCGAGGGCGTGCGCATCTATCGCCGTTCCCTCGTCTATTTGATGCTTGCAGCGGCTTACAACCTCGACCCGCACCTGCACCTGTACGTTGACCATTCCCTGCCGTTTGGGGCCTACTTCTGTCAGGTGCGTGGACGCGCGCCCCTTTCCGCGGCTGAACTTGCGGCGTTGGAAGCCGAAATGCACCGCCTGGTTGAAGCCGATCTGCCCATTGTGCGTGAAATGGTCACCCTCGAACAGGCGATCGAAATCTACGCCGCGCGCAACGCCACGGATAAAGTCGCCCTCTTGCGTTACCGGCGCTCCAGCCAGAAACCCCTCCTGCGCATGTACCGCCTGGGCGACTACGCCGACTACTTGCACGGCTACATGGTTCCGGCCACCGGCTACCTCAAGTACTTTGCCCTCATGTCCTGGGGAGAGGGCTTCCTGTTGCGCTTCCCGCGGCGTCACAAACCCACCGAAATTCTGCCCATTGCCCCCTCTCCGCAGTTCATGCAGGTCTTTCGGGAGTACGGACGCTGGCTTCAGCATCTCGGCATCGAAAACGTCAGTGACCTCAACGCCGCCATCGAACGCGGCAAACTCCAGCAAATCATCCTGGTCTCCGAGGCCCTGCACGAGCACAAAATCTCGGAAATCGCGGCCCAAATCGTCTCCCGTTTCCGCACCCAGGGGACGCGCATCGTCCTCATCGCCGGCCCGTCCTCCTCGGGTAAGACCACTTTCTCGCGACGCCTGGCCGTCCAGCTCCTGGCGCAGGGGCTCACCCCCTTCCCCCTGGAGATGGACAACTACTTCGTGAACCGCGAACTGACGCCGCGCGACGAAAACGGCGACTACGACTTCGAGGCCCTGGAAGCGCTCGACCTGGCCCTGTTCAACGCTCATCTGGCCGATCTGCTCGCGGGCAAGCAAGTGCAGCTACCGCGCTTCAACTTCCACACCGGCCAGCGCGAACCGGGCAAACTTGTGCGCCTTGGGCCCCAGCACATCATCATCGCGGAAGGCATTCACGGCCTCAACCCGCGGCTCATCCCGGCCCTGCCGGCCAATGCCGCCTACCGCATCTACATCTCGGCCCTCACCCAGCTCAACCTGGACAGCCACAACCGCATCCCGACCACCGACACGCGCCTTTTCCGGCGCATCGTGCGGGATGCGCGCACGCGCGGCTACACCGCCGCGGAGACCATCGCCCGTTGGGAAAGCGTGCGACGCGGCGAGAAAAGGCACATTTTCCCCTACCAGGAAAATGCCGACGTGATGTTCAACTCGGCCCTGGCCTACGAGCTTTCGGTGCTCAAACCCTACGTTGAACCGCTCCTCTTGCAGGTGGATCCGCACAGCCCGGAGCGGGTGGAAGTCAAACGCCTGCTCACCTTCCTGGAGTGGTTTGTACCCGTTCCGCCGGACATGGTGCCGGAGAACTCCATCCTGCGCGAATTTATCGGCGGCTCATCTTTAGAAAACTTCCATTGGGAGGAGTAACGCACATGCAATGCCCCTATTGTTTTTCATTAGTGGATGAAGGGAAGCAACTTTGCCCGGAATGTGGCGCTTTGCTCACCCCCGCAACTGGCGCGGCAGGGATGAGCAGCACCGCCGCAACGTCTGCCACCGCGCCTTCCTCCGCGGCGGAGACAGCCGCGACGCCTGCGGCTGATGCCGCTGCTCCTTTGGCTGGCGCGGATACGAGCGCGCCAGACGGTGCGCCCTTCGCGGCAGCGGGTCCACTTTCCCCGCAAGCCGGCGCTGCTCCATGGCCTGGCGCGGATACGCCCACGCCGGACGGTGCGCCCTTCGCGGCAGCGGGTCCACTTTCCCCGCAACCTGGCGCTGCTCCATGGCCTGGCGCGGATACGCCCACGCCGGACGGTGCGCCCTTCGCGGCGGCGGGCCCACTTCCCCCTGACGATACTTTGCCGCTGGAAGCGCCCCCGCCGCCTTTCTGGCGACGGCGCATGGGCTTGATCGCGGCACTGATCGCGTTTGTGTTGCTTTCGCTGGGCGTGGCTATCTACGCCGGCTATCGCTCTGGCGAGGGGGCGCGTCGCGAACGTCAACAAAAGGTCGCGGCGGAACATTACCAGCTTGGCCTGGAGGCCTTCAGCGCGGGGGATTACGCCAAAGCGGTGGCGGAGTTTGAGTACGCGCTCAAGCTCGATCCGAATAATCAGCTCGTCAAAACGGCGCTGGAACAGGCCCGCTCGGCGTATGAATTTTCGCTCACGCCAACGCCCGTGAACGTGGAGGAGCAACTGCAACGGCTTTACGATGAAGGCCGCGCGGCTTACGTCGCCGGTGATTGGGTAACCGCGGCGCGTGTGCTGGCCCAGCTCCGCGCCCTGGATGGGACTTATCGGCAGCCAGATGTCAATGATATGCTCTTTAATGCTCTCTACAATGCGGGTATGAGCCAGTTGAACCAGGACCAGATCGAAGCGGCGATTTTCTACTTCGATCAGGCTCTGGCCCTGCGCCCGGGTGATGCGATGGTTCAGGAACAACGCACGCTGGCCTCCCTGTACAGCGAGGCGATGCGCTTGTGGAATACCGACTGGCCAGGGTGTATCGCGCGCTTTACGGATCTGTACAGCCGCCGCCCCGATTATCGCGACACGCGCCTGCGCCTGGCTCAGGCTTATGAGGCTTATGGCGATACTTTCGTGGAAAAGGGCGAGTTCTGCCCGGCACTGCAACAATACACGGCTGGTATGGGCGTGCTGGAGACGCCTGCGCTACGGCAAAAGCAAGAGGTGGTTGGTCAGAAGTGCGCGGAGGCAACGCCGACGCCCGGTCCCAGCCCGACCCCAACGGTCACGCCGCCGGTGACGCCGACCGCACAGCCCGCGTTCTTGCCGGTAGGACAGCTCGCGTATCCGCGGTATAACGAGACGACGACCCAATACGATTTGTACGTGTTCTATGCCGGTGGCGAGGAGTTGACGGTGGCTGCTGGTGCCGATCATCCCTGGATGGAGTGGGGCGGGGCGCGGGTCTTCTACCGCGACCGCGTCCAGGGAGGTTTGTGGGTCGTGCAACCCGGCCTGGGTCAGCCCTTGCGCTTGCGCAGCGAGACAAATCTGGCCTGGCCGTCGCTCTCACCGGATCGTCAACGCCTGGCCTACGCGGCTGTGGATGATTCGAGCACGTGGCGCATCTACGTCGCGCCGCTGGATGAGAGCAGTGCGCCCCTGTTGATCGCGGACGGCTGGGCTCCTGCCTGGGGGCCAACGGGATGGCTGGCCTACTCCGGCTGTCTGCATGAAGAGTGTGGCATCTACATCATGCGCCCTGGGGGGGCGGAGGCGCCGGTGCGTCTGACGACCAGCGAGAATGACACCGCCGCTGCCTGGTCGCCTGCAGGGGATCGCCTGGCCTTTATGACGCTGGATAACGGCAATTGGGATGTGATGCTGGTGGACCTGGAGGGCAACATCACGCCATTGGTGGCAACGGGGGACGACGAGGGTCTGCCGACCTGGTCACCGGACGGATCGCAGCTTGCTTTTGTGGCCAGGCGTGAGGGCATCTGGTCGGTGTACCTGATCAGCGCTGCCGGTGGGACGCCGGTAAAACTGGTGGATCTGGGTGCGCTGCCGGGTAACTGGATGTATCAGCGCATTTACTGGGCGCCTTGACGGAATCCCGAAATCGGGTATAACCAGGGGGGACGGGGCGTAGCGCAGTTTGGTCAGCGCGCCTGGTTTGGGTCCAGGAAGTCCGGGGTTCAAATCCCCGCGCCCCGACGCGCACGGCGCGACGTGTTTCGTCGCGCCGTGTTTTTTGTGGCGTGGCAAAGCCTGCCTAGCATTGGGCGGACTTGCGGCGTGCAGGCGTAAACTTGCCAAAATTAACGGTTGTGGTATGATACGCGGCGTTCGGGGCGTAGCGCAGCTTGGTTTAGCGCGCACGGTTCGGGTCCGTGAGGTCCGGGGTTCAAATCCCCGCGCCCCGACACAAAGTCCGGTCTGCAGGCCGGACTTTTTTTGTGCCTCAACCCGTGGGGAGCGCGTGGTAAGGCCTGCCCCGCGGCTCTCCCTTCTCCCGCTCTCCCGTTTTCCCGCTCTCCCCCTCTCCCGCTCCAACTACTTTGCGCCTCTGCAAATTGCTGGTATCATGCTAGCGATTTGCGCTCAACGGAGGTGACATGTGAATATCTGGCAGGCCATAGTGATGGGCATTATTCAAGGGGCCACGGAGTTTCTGCCGATCAGCAGCTCGGCGCATCTGGTGTTGATCCCGTACCTGTTGGGGTGGTCCGATCCCGGCCTGGTGCTGGACACGGCGTTGCACCTGGGGACGCTGGCCGCGGTGCTGCTTTACTTTCGCCGTGAGGTGTGGATCTTGCTGCGCGCGGCCTGGCAGAGCGTGCGCACACGTTCCCTGGCGGATCCGCAGGCGCGCCTGGCCTGGGCGCTGGTGGTGGGAACCCTGCCGGCTGCGATCGGCGGCTTTCTTTTGGAAGATACGTTCGAGGCTTTATTTGGTATGCCGCGCACGGTGGCCGCTTTCCTGCTGGTGACCGCGGCCCTGCTTGCTTTGGCGGAGCTGCTCGGCAAGAAGCAGGGGGTGCTCACGGAAATCACCTGGCGCGACGCGGTGTTGATCGGGTTGGCCCAGCTCCTGGCCGTGACGCCTGGCATCAGCCGTTCCGGGGCGACGATCGCTGCGGCGCTGCTCCTGGGCTACCGCCGCGACCAGGCCGCGCAGTTCAGCTTCCTGCTGGCTTTGCCCATCATTCTGGGGAGCGGCGGCTATCAGTTACTCAAGTTGCTCGTGGGAGCGGAGAGCGGGGCTCTGGTGCCTACCCTGGCGGGAATGCTGGCAGCGGCGCTGGTCGGATTGGCGGCCATTACGGGCCTGTTGCGCTTCCTGCGGCGCCGTTCCCTGTGGCCTTTTGCCATCTACTGCACGGTAGCGGCCTTGTTCTTCCTGATTGTCGTATGAAACGCCTGGCGCTTCTGTTGCTCCTGTTGGTGATGCTGCCCGCTTGTACGCCGGCGCAGCTCCTCACGCCGCTTGTGCCTACGCCGACCCCCGTCGTGGTGCCGGTGGAGACGCTCCACTGGGTCTATCCTGAGGCGTATACGCCCCTGGTCAAGGTCTTGGCGCGCGCCTACCAGCAAATCCATCCCACCCAACGCCTGGACCTCATCCCTCGCGCGGAGGCGCTGGCCTGGGATGCGCTGGCGCACGGGGAGGCGGATCTCGCCTGGGTGATGACGGTGCCCGACGATACGTCCATGTGGACGCAGCACCTGGCGTGGGATGGCCTGGCGCTTATCGTGCACCCCTTCAACGGTGTGCCGGGCCTGACCCTGCGCGATGCGCAGCAGCTTTTGAGCGGGCAGGCGGTGAATTGGGCAAACCTGAACGGCCCGGAGGGCATGCCCCAGGTGATCAGCCGCGAGGAATCCTCTGGCGAGGCGGCTTGCTTGCGTCAGTACGTGTTGGGCGGCAATCGCATCACGCCGACGGCGTTGCTGGCGCCCTCAACGGAGCTGATGGTGCAGAGCGTGGCCGAAACGCCCATGGCGATCGGCTATGTTTTACAGTCCCGCCTGACGTCCGATGTGCGCGCGGTTGCGGTGGAGGGCATCCCGCCGACGCCGGAGACGCTGGCCGCGGGCCTGTACCCTCTGCGCGTGGATGTGTGGCTGGCAGCGCCCGCCGCCCCGCAGACGGGGGCGCTGCTCGATCTGGTTACCTGGTTGCAGGGGCCTGAAGCGCGCGCTATCCTGGAAGCGCACGGCCTGGTTGTCCCCTAGTGGCGATTGAAATCGCCTCTGATGGGCTTATAGCCTGGCGTCCCTGACCCCTCTGTAGTCCCCCCTAGGTAAGGAGGACGGTGGCCTGCTAAGGCGAGCGGATGCCCGAAGCGCAGCGAAGGGTACGGCCGCCCGGCGCGTAGCACCCTGCAGGGGCGGTTTTAACCGCTAGCTAATAAGCCTCGGTGAGCAGTTATGTCCCCTAAAGCTTTGACCTGGCCTCAACGGAAGAAGCGGTAGCACAAACGCCCGATTTCGGCGAAGGTCGGACCGCTTTCCGCGCTGCTCGTCCAGGCCGGCTGGTACAGGTAGGTTACGATCAAGTATGTGCTTTTGTGCTCCACGAGTGCCACTTCCGCATGATGCGGCGCTTCCCAGCCGTGCAGGTGATAGGCTTTGAGCGCTTCACTGGCGCCGGCCAGGGTGGGGGAGGCCTGCGTGGACGAAGCCAGATCCGCCAGCACCTGTCGGCATTCGAGCGCGGTGAGTTCTTCAGGGTAGAGCAGGCGCAGGGGGCCTTGATCCGCCGCGCATTGGTACAGGGCTTCCCACAGCACGCCGATTTCCGCGGGCGTCGTCTGGATTCCCTTGGGAGGCGCTGTGGCGAGATCCGCGCGGGTATTGGCGGGCGTTGCGATGACGGCGGAAGCGGCCTGAGGTTCACTGAAGGGCGCGCTGATGAAGCTGTTCTGCATCCCCAGGGAGCGCATGAAGAGCGTCACCGCCGCGCCGCCTGCGGCTACATCCCCTTCGCCCAGCAATGTCAGGAGCTGGTCAACGGCGTCGGGCGCGCTTTCCAGCAGCGCGGCGCGCAACAGCAGGGCCGTCTGAGGGTCGGGCGCCGCGTTCAGGCGACGGTACATTTCCAACACGACGGCCAGGCGCAGCGGCGCCAGTCCGGCGAAAGCCAGATCGCAGGATTCGCACCATCCCTGGCCGTTGTCGAGGTTCTTGATGTACACCCCGCGGATGCCGGTGAACGCGCTGAGCTGGTACTGGATTGCCTGCCCTAGGGCGTTTAGCGAAAAGTTGGGGTCGCTGGTGTAGCGCACGATCAGGCGCGCCTCGCGTTTCACGGGCGAAAGCAGCGCTTCAATCAGCACCGGACGTGAGGCGGCGATGTCCAACTCGCGCCCGCGCTGCATGGGACGGAAATCCCCCGCCTCCGGGATATACACCGGATCCTGGGGCTTTTGATTGTACTTTTGCGCTATTCGTTCCAGGAACGCATCTAGCAGGGGGCGGGAGTAGTCCAGCACTACCACCACATTCTGGGCTGGCGGCTGTTGGCGCGTGATTGTACGCCAGATGTAAGTCACAAAGCCGTTAAATCCCTGCTGGGGCATGAGGATTTTGTCGAAATTGGCGTTCGTCGCCTCGTAATTGATGTTCAAGTCCACCACTTCAGGCGGGAGAAGGATTTTCTCATCTTCGTAATACACCGTCACCGGCGCCGCGTAGACAGAGGCGATCGCTTCCAGGGCCTGGGTGCGCGTCTTGCCGGCCATCGGCAACCCGGCCACCGTTGTGCCGGGCGGCAAGACCTTCTGCAGGGACTGCCATCCCGAATAGAACCAGGCCAGTGCAAGCACAAGCGCTGTGAAGACTACAAATAAAAACCAACCCGCACTACCGCGTTGCATACGTCTCCTCGTGAAAAATCTGAAAAATCGGCAACTCCCATTTCGCGGAAATGTAAAGTGACTTTCGTGAATTTTTCATAACGTCAAGGGCACAGAAAGCATTTTGTGAATGCTTTAAAAGTCCGGTTTACCGGACGTATTATTTTGTAGCCATGCGATGTATCGCATGGCGATTTATCACCTGGCGGGCATTGCAGGGCGGATGTGCCGCGTTGCCCCTGCCCTACCCGTGGCGTTAGTATAACCCATTTTCATCAAGGCGTCCAGTTTTCTTAGATAGGCTTATCATTTTTGGAGTATAATGGCGCGGGGTGTCTGGCATGGTTTGGTGACCCTCGGATAGGCGACCCTATGACCGCCTGCTCCTTGGGGCGTTTTCCCATGCGTCTGCTCCCTGGTGACCGCCTGCCATGCGGATGTCCGGAACATGGGCAAAGCGGACGATTTACACAGAAAGCGAGGATGTTTACGATGTCACGTCGCACTGCGTTGGTGACAACCCTGGTGTACTACACGGCCTTTGTGCTTTTGGGATTGAGTTCTGCCATTTTGGGGCCGACTTTGCCGGCGCTGGCGGAGCTGTTGCACACGACGGTGGGCCGCGTCAGCGGTCTTTTGAGCGCGGTGGCCTTCGGCACCTTGCTCGGCTCCCTGTTGGCGGGACCGGGGTATACGCGCTTGCCGGCTCATCGCGTCATGGCCCTGGCTGTGTTGATGATGGCCCTTCTCATGGCGCTGCTGCCCTACATGCCGGGTCTGGCCTGGGTGTTGCTGGCCGGCCTGGGGATGGGCATCACCCACGCTCTGGTGGATGTGGGCGGCAATACGCTGCTCCCCTGGTTACACGGGGAGCGCGTCGGCCCGTGGATGAACGGGATGCACTTCTGCTTTGGTGCCGGTGCTTTTCTCGCGCCCCTCGTGCTGGCTCAGGTGTTGGCGCGGGGCGGCGATGCACGCCTGGCTTACGGCCTGCTGGCTTTGATGGCCCTGCCCGTGCTCATCGGCATCGCGCGTACGCATCCCCCCGCCGCACCGACACGGCTTGCCTCTCACACCGCCGATGGCGTGCCGTATGGCTTTGTGCTGGCCCTTTCGCTGTTGCTTTTTTTTTTTGTCGGCACGGAGGTGAGCTTTGGCGGTTGGATTTACGCTTACGCGCTGGCTTCCAGGCGTTTGCCGGATCCGGTGCGCGCTGCTTACCTCACGTCGGGGTTTTGGGGCGCTCTGACAGTGGGACGGCTGTTAGCGGTGTTGCTGGCGCGGCGTTGGGATCCGCCGGCCCTGTTGTTGGGGGATATGGCGCTGGCGCTGGTCAGTATGGGGGCGCTGCTCCTTTTGCCTGGCCTGGGCGGCCTGGTGGTGGGAACGGTGGGCCTTGGCCTGGCGCTGGCCTCTTTCTTCCCCTCAGCCATTACCTACGCGGGCAGGCGCGGCCCGTTGGATGCAGCTCAGATGCGCTGGTTTTTTGTGGGGAGCGGTCTCGGCGGCACGGTGCTGCCATGGGTGATGGGGCGCGTCTTTGATACGCTGGGCGCAACAGCCCTGCCATGGGTGATGTGGGCGACGTTAGGGGTGCTCACGCTGGGATTAGTGGCTCTGCTCGCCTGGAATCGCGATGTGTACCCCTGGAGGGACTCGAACCCCCAACGCAGGGCTTAGGACGCCCTCGTTCTGTCCGTTTGAACTACAGGGGCAGACGCGCGTATTATAGCACGTCCGCCTTAGGGGGCAAGCTACCACAGGCGCGGCTGATAGGCGGGACGTTTCCCATCCAGCAGGATGTAGGGCGCGGCCCGCTTGACGGGGATGCCCAGGGCGCGCAGGTCGCGCACGTCGCGCAGGGTGCCGAGTTTGCGCGCGTGCAGGATGCGCTCCGCGCTCTTCACGCCGATGCCGGGGACGCGCAACAACCACTCGCGCGGGGCCTGGTTGAGTTCGACCGGCGCTTCGCGCAGGTGCTGTTGCGCCCACGCTTCTTTGGGATCGGCGTCCAGCGGGAGCTGCCCGCTGGCGTCGAAGGGGAGTTCTTCCACCTCGAAGCCGTAGTCGCGCAGCAGGAAGGAGGCCTGGTACAGGCGCTGTTCGCGCCTGGGTGGACAGGGCGCCTGGTTGGCCAGGGGAGTATCGGAGACCGGCGCAAAGCCGCTAAAGTAGGCGCGCACCAGGCGGACGGTGCGGTACAGGTAGGCCGTGGTGCTGAGTAGCTCCAGGTCACTTTCGCCCACGGCGCCGACGACAAATTGCGTGGTGAGGCTGGGCCAGCGGCGCTCCGGGTGGGCGCGGCGCAGCTCTTCGACCAGGCGCAGGGGCGTGAGCAGCTCTTCTGTAAAGCGTTTCTGGGGCGCCAGGTGCGCCAGGCGCTGGGGATTGGGCGCCTCCAGGTTGAGCGAGACGCGGTCGGCGTAGCGCAGCGCGGTCTCGATTTGCGCGCGTTCCGCGCCGGGCATGAGCTTGAGGTGCAGGTAGCCGCGGTAGCCGTAACGCTGGCGCAGCAGCTCCGCCGTCGCGAGCAGGCGATCCTGGGTGCGCACGCCGCCCCCGCTGATGGATGAGCTTAAAAAGATGCCTTTGATGAAGCCGCGCGTGTAAAGTTGCATGCTGAGCGCGGCCAGCTCATCGGGGCTGAAGCTGACACGGCGGAAATCCCGGCCCGCGCGGAAGGGGCAATAAGCGCAGTTGCGCTCGCACGCCGAGCTGAGCAGGGTCTTGAGGAGCGGCATGGGGCCGGTGGGCGTGGCGGCGTGATAGATGCAGCCGGCCAGCTCCGGCGGCACGCTGGGGACAGGATGCGTTTCACCCGTGAGGCCCACTTCTTCCGCCGGTTCGAGCGCCGTGGCAGGCGCTAAAAGGCGTAACTTTTGCAGCGCGTCCATGCTTCTTTCCCCCCTGTTTCCACCGGCGCCGCTCGTGTTGTGACGTGAGAACGGCGCGCTGGTACTTCTATTTAAGCACGGATGTTCTAAAAGTCAATGGGGATAAGCCGGATTATCCCCGCTCCACGGGGAGGATGAGGCAGCTTGGGCCGCCGGTGCCCTTGACGAACTCCTCAAGATCGAGCGGGTGGATTTTGAAGCCCGCTGCTTCCAGAATGCGCCGGGCTGAGGTGTTGCGCTGCTCCACAATCACTTCACGCGGACCTAACGTGATCACGTTGCCGCTGATGAAGTCCTCACGGCGGACGGCGAAGACTTCAAAGCCGGCGAAGAAGCCCTGCGGGAAGAGGTCCACGCAGGCCAGGATTTGCTCCGGGCCCACCACGCTCATCATCCCGCCAAGGTGCAGGGAGGGGTTGCGCACCAGGGCGACGCGCACCTCATAACCCTGCGCTCTCAGGATGCGCAACACGTCCCAGGCGCCGTAGCTGTTGGTGCGGCGCGAAATTCCCACAAAAGCCACCTTCCCCGCCAGGATGATGTCGCCTCCCTCAGCGGTGGCGGGCGGATCGATGCGGCCCACCTCTTCCAGGCCCTGGGCCATGAGGAGCTGCGCCATCCAGGTGTCCTCACCGCGTCGGGTGGGCAATCCCATGTGCAGGCGGATGAAGCCGTGGCGTGTGACGACGGCCATGTCGCGCGTGAAGACGGAGTTGGGGTGGCCGGGCAGCTCGGGCGCGTCAATGACCTGGGCGCCGTAAGCGCGCAAGACCGCCACCAGAGCGCGATGCTGCGCCAGCGCGCGCTCTGCATCGGCCAGGCTGCTCAGGTTGTGCGCGGCCAGATCGTCGGGGTGGGTGTATTCCCACTCCGGCGTGCAAACGATCACTTTCTTCAAGGCTTTGCCTTCGTGCATAACATGTCCTCTTGTCTGGTGTGGGTATATTATCCTCCCCTCTGCACAATTTGGCAAAAGGGGGGACGCCCACGGAAATACAGAGGGGGCAATTAGAGTTGCAGCGCTCATTCCGCGTAAAATTTGCCCTACTTGCAGAGCATATCGTAGGGGCGCAGCAGCGCTGGGCCCCCTACGGTGCCCGCTACGCCGTTTGACAATTCAGCACCCCATGCTATACTTAGCTCATCTAAATTTACGAAAGGAGAGGCGCACATGGTTTTCATGAAGGTTTACGTGCGGATGCGCACCATCGAGGGTAACGCCCCCGCCGTACCTTGTCGTATTGCGCCTCGGAGTAGGTAGCTTTTCGCTAAGTATTGAGCAAAAAGGCCACGGGCGCGATACGCAGCCCGTGGCCTTTTTCATTGGGGCCACGGCATGTCAAACATCCGTGGCTTTTTTGATGGAGTTGAGGAGAGGATAGCATGAACGCGATTGTAGTGCAACAGGTCAGTAAGTATTTCGGGCACGCCACGCCGCCGCTCTGGCAACGTCTGCTGAAGCGTCAGGCGCAGGCGGAGCGCGGCCACAACAACGGCAATGGCCACAGCAACGGCCATGGCCTCGTTAAGGCCGTGGATAACGTCTCCTTCGCGGTTCAGGAGGGGGAAATCTTCGGCGTGCTGGGGCCGAATGGGGGCGGAAAATCCACCCTGATTCGCCTGATCTCCACGTTGCTGTTGCCGGATGCGGGGCAGGTGCTGGTCTTTGGCTATGATGTGGTGCGACAGCCGATGCAGGTGCAACGCCTTATCAACCGCGTCTCGGTGGAAGCGAGTTTCTTCAAGAAACTTTCGCCCATGGAGAACCTGATGTACGGCGCACGCCTCTACGGTTTGCCTGCCGCGGAAACACGCCGCCGCATCGTGGAGATTTTAACGCGCCTGGGCCTGGAGCGGCGCGCCATCTACCAGCCCATGGAGGAGATGTCGCGCGGCATGCAGCAGAAGGTCGCCATCGCGCGCGCCCTGCTCTCGCGTCCCCGCCTGCTGCTGCTGGACGAGCCGACGACGGGCCTCGATCCGCGCTCGAAGCGTGAAGTCCAGGCGGTGGTACGCGAGCTGCGTGCCGGCGGCACGACGGTGCTGCTCACCACCCATGACATGGCCGAGGCGGAATCCCTGTGTGACCGTATCGCCATCATGGACCAGGGCCACATCGTCGCCCTGGACACGCCGGATGGCCTGAAAGCCCTGGCGCGCGCGGACGCAGCGACGCACGCACCGACGCTCGAAGACGTGTTCCTTGCCCTGACCGGCAAGGCCCTGCGTGCTGACGACGCAGACGAAGCTTGAGGAGGAAACGATGACAACCCTGGCTAAAGAAGTAAGCGCTTCCTACGCCTTTGTGGAGCGCAATCTCAACCTGATTAAACGCTACTGGTCCTGGGAGCTGGTCTGGCTGGTCTATTCGACGGTCAACAGCCTTTCGGTCAGCTACATCGGCATGGGCATGGAGCGCATCAGCGGCAGCAGCAGCGTGGACGGGCGCTACCTGGTGCTTTACCTCGTGATCGGCACCCTGGTGTGGCGCTACCTGTCCTCGATCTTCTACTGGATCACGGACGTGATCGGCATGGAGCGCTGGGAGGGCACGATCGAATACACGCTGATGGCGCCGGTGCGCCGTCTGACGCACATGGCCGGCCAGACCCTGTTCGCCGTGGTGTACAGCCTGTTCTTCACCGCGGTCATTCTGGCGGTCACCGTGGTCCTGTTCGACATCAACCTGACGCGCGCCAACCTGCTGGGTGGCACCCTGATGCTGGTGGCGGGCAGCCTATCCTTCATCGGCGTGGGCATCATGGGCTCCATCTTGCCCATGCTGTTCCCGGAACGCGGCTCGCAGATGACCCACATCATCATCGCGACCCTGCTCCTGGTGTCGGGAGTGTACTACCCGGTGGACGTGTTGCCGCGCGGCCTGCAACGCCTGGCGGTCATCAGCCCGGCCACGTACGTCCTGGACGGCACGCGGCAGGCCTTGCTGGATGGGGTGCCAACCCTGGCCCTCTGGCCCTACATCTGGCCGGTCCTGGTGATGGGCCTGGTGGCCATTCCCGCGGGCCTGTGGGTCTTCCGGCAGGCCGAGCTGTACGCCAAGCGTACCGGTCGGCTACATCGTAACGGATAATTTGGGGAAAAGGGGGCCGTGCGTGGAGCAGCTTACGGCTGCTCCACGCTGCCGGTCTGCCCTTGTGTCCAAGGCCGACCCGCGCCGCCGTGCCGTTTCAGATCCTGCAGCCGGTTAGTTGCATAAATTTCATTTTGCGGTACCCTTTGAGGAGAATCACGGGGAGACGAGCCGAGGGACCATGGATGCGATACCCAAAATCTTGGCCAGAGCCATTGAGGAAGCCGACAACACGACTAGCCTGACCTTAGCGCATCACCGGCTAAGCAGCCTGCCCGAAGCGCTCGCGAACTTGCGCGCGCTGCGGGTGTTGGACCTCTCGTACAACGCGCTTGAGAGCCTGCCGGATTTTATCTTCGAGTTGCCGCAGCTCGAAGTCCTCATCCTGGATCGTAACCCGCTTCAGGCCCTGCCCGAGAGCATAGGCCGCGCCCAGCATCTGCGTTCGCTTTCCGTCGTGGCCGCGCAACTGCGGACTTTGCCCGAAGCCCTGGGGGACCTGATCCAGCTTGAGTCCCTGACCCTGGACGACAATCAGATCACGGCCTTGCCGGACACTTTGGCGCGCCTGACGCGCCTGCGGCGCTTGAGCCTCAACCACAACCTGCTCAAAACCCTGCCTGATGTGCTGCGGGCCTTGCTGGATTTGGAAGTGCTCCTGCTGGAGCGCTGCGGCCTTGCGGACTGGCCTGCGGATTGGCCTGACTGGCCGGGCCTGCGACAACTCGACTTGAGCAAAAACCGTCTTACATCTCTGCCGGAGACGTTTGGACGGATGGCCCATCTGGAGACCCTGCACCTGCGTGACAACCAGTTGCGGAGCCTGCCCGAGAGCCTGGGCAGCCTGACCGCATTGGTCACCCTGGATGTGGGGCAAAATGCCTTGACGACTCTTCCTGAAAGCATCGGTCACCTGGAGGCGCTGCGCGTATTACGCGCGGACCACAATGAGCTGACCAGTCTGCCCGCCTCCATCGGGCGTTTACACGCCCTGCAAACCCTGGACGTGAGCGCGAATCATCTGAACCAGTTGCCGCCTTCGCTGGTCCTGCTCTCCGATCTTCGGCAGCTCAACGTGGAACAAAACGATCTTACCGCTTTGCCGAAGGAATTGGGCAGCCTGAGCGCGCTGCGTGAGCTCAACGTGAATCGCAACCCGCTGCAAGACCTGCCGGAGAGCATCGGCGAGCTGCGGCAATTGGAACATCTCTATCTCAGTGGCACAGCCCTGCGCACCCTGCCGCACGCCATCGGACGGCTGCAGCAGCTTCGCAGCCTGGACCTCTCAAATTGCAGCGCGTTGAGCGCTTTACCCGGCGAGCTTGGCAACCTGGAACGCCTGGAAACGCTGGACGTGAGCAAATGCGCGTTGACGACGTTACCGCAAGCGCTCAGGCAGCTCACTGCGCTGCGCGTCTTGCGCGCGCAACGCACGCCCCTGGAGTGGGTACCGGCGGATATGGATCACAGCCTCATCAAGGGGCTGGATCTGCATGCCGTCCCGCACGTGCGCTCCTACCGCTTTGTTGCCGATCCGCCCGTGGATCCGCATTTGCGCACGGGCTTTGCGCGCACCCCGCTGCACAGTGTGGCACAGGCGGCGATCCCGCCGGATCTGGCGGTGCGCCTGGCCGGGGTCCTGCTGGCGCGCGGCGCCAATCCCAATGCGCAGGACACCTGGGGCTACACGCCCCTTCATGAGGCTGCCCAGCAGGGCAATCTGGAAGTGGTGCGGCTGCTGTTGTCCGCGGGGGCGGATCCCACCTTGCGCGTGCGCGAGGGGCCACAACGCGGGGCCACCGCGCTTGAGCTGGCCATCTACGAACAGCGCCGCACCAGTTTCGAGCACGAGGTGCGTATCTATCAAGAAATCATGGGCCTGTTGCGCTCCATCTCCCCGTCGCCCGGAGCCTATCAGGGGGATTGGTGGCTTAAGGTGTTGCGCAGCCCCCATCTGGATAAATCGGCCAGCAAAAAGAGCTTTCTCTACGCGCGCGGCACCAATCTGCGGCATCCGCGCTGGGTCTGCCTGGACGCGCTTTGCCGTGGTTTTGGCTTACCCATTCGCGATTGCACCTTGCCTTTCCTGAAGTATTGGCAAGGCCCTTATCCGGCAGAGGAGGGATGCCTGGTCTGTCACAGTCACGATGTGGTGATTGTGTATCAGGAAGGTCTGTTCGAGCCGGAGGATACTTATCTCGATCTTGAGGCGTATTGCAATGACTGCGGCTGGCATTCCCAATGGAATTACGATGAGTGAGTTGACCATCCCGGTTGTGGATGGGACCTTGTTTTGTCGCCGTGTGGGTGCTGGCGGTCCCACTGTGGTGCTCATCCATGGGTTCTCGGATGATGGGGCCTGCTGGCCGCGCCTGGTTGCCGATCTGGCGGCGGAGTACGACCTCGTGTTGCCCGATGTGCGTGGGCACGGCCGCTCGTCACGGGTGACGCCGCAGGCGGCACCGGACCTGGCGGGCGATATTCTCACGCTGCTGACGGCGCTGGGCCTGGAGCGCCCGGTGCTGCTCGGCCATTCGATGGGGGCGAGCATTGCCGCTGAAGTCGCGGTACGTGCCCCCGACCTGGTGCGTGCCCTTATCCTGGAAGACCCCCCATGGCGCGCCGCCGATGACTGGGCGACGCTGGAAGAGGAGCGACGCGACCAGTACCTCACCTGGATCAGCTTCGCACAATCCCAGCCGATTGAGGCTTTGGTGGCTCAGGTTCGCGAACAACACCCCACGTGGGATGCGAGCGAATATCTCCCCTGGGCCGAATCCAAGCACCGGCTGGATCCGCACTTCCTCGATCATCCCATGCCGTGGTGGAAGCCCTGGCGTGAGACGGCGCTGCGCATCACGTGCCCGCTGCTGCTCATCACGGGCGATGTGGAGGCGGGGGCCATTGTCACGCCGGACGTGGCGCGTGAAGTGCTCCATGTCCTTCCCCAGGCAGAGGTGGTGCACTTGCGCGGTGCCGGTCACAGCGTGCGTCGCGAGGCGTATGTGGATTATCTGCGCGTGGTGCGCGATTTTTTGCAGCGCGTGTGAGGTTTACTCCTGTTTGAGCGGTAGGGTGAACACAAAGCAACTGCCGACGCCACCCACGCCATCTTCCACCCAGATGCGCCCTCCGTGGGCCTGCACGGTGAGACGACAGTAGTTCAAGCCGAGCCCCAGGCCACCGTGTGACGTGTCGAGCTGGACATGCAGCTCGAAGATACGTTCGCGCGCTTCCGCCGGCACGCCTGGGCCGGTGTCGGTGACGCATATCCTCACGCAAGGCTTCTTCGCTTCGGCTGTCGGATCGAGCTGGGCCCGCACCTGAACGGTTCCGGCATAAGGCGTGTGCTTGAGGGCGTTATCCAGTAGATTGATTAGCACCCGCTCGATGCGCGCGCGATCCGCCGTGATGGCGGGTAGCTCCGGCGCGAGCAAGGCTTCCAGCGTGATCTGTTTTTTGTGCGCGATGCACTGCTGCATGGCGACCACGTTTTGAATCATCTCCGCCAGCTCAAACGTGCTGAATTGCAGGACCAGTTGCCCGGCCTCGTAGCGGGCCAGGTCCAGAAGGGATTCAATCAAATTCAGGCTCTGCTTTACGGCTTGATGGCCCATGCTGAAAAGGTCCTGGTTTTCTTGGGCCGCCTCATCCGGCATGAGCATTTCCAACATTTCAAGCACGTTCATGATGACGTTGAGAGGATTGCGCAGGTCGTGAATAATGAAGTTCAGCATCTGGCGGTTGGTCTCCAGCGCGCTTTTTGCCTGGGTCAGACGTTCTACCTGACGCCTTACCAGGCGCTCACTGCGCTGATCGGCGCCGCGTTGCGCTTCGGCCTGACGCAGGCGCAAACTCAGGCTTTGCATGAGTCGCAGGTTGAGTTCTGGCATGGCGCGCAGCATCAGGTTAAAAGCCTCCCGCTTAATGAGCAAGGCGCGGACGGGCTCGATGGCGACCACGTTGGCCGAACGCGGTTGGTTGTCTATCATAGACATTTCCCCGATGAATTCCCCTACACCACGAACGCCCAACACCATGGGATTGCGCAAATTGCCGCTAAAGGCCAGTACGCGCCCTGAGAGGATGAGATACATAAAATCACCCTGTTCCCCTTGACGTAGCAACAAGTCCCCAATGCTGAAGGTAACGCTTTGAACCAGTTGGCGCAGAGTAGTTTGACCAATGGCTTGCAGCAGCTCCTGAAGGGCCTTCTGGAATGTTGTGGGAGGCGATGGCGGGACGCCTGTGCATTGGGCTACAAGGCGCTGGACGTCCTCTGGTTTTAAAGTAATGGTTTTTTCTTCTGCAGTCATGATTCCTCCTGGCCAGAGGCCTTACTCACTTCATGAGTGAATGTTGTAACACAGGATCCTGAGTTGTCAATGTCAGAGATGTCAGACAAGGATGAGTATCACGCGGGTTATTGATATATGTCACTTTCGCCACGCCCTATTCGTCTATACAATCAGAATTGTCTTCAAGGTTGTCTTTTGGTTAGCGCGGACAAACCGCTCAGCACGATCCATGTTCCCACCGGATACGCAGAGCGTAGGGATGCAGGGCAACCAGCATCGGCCTGGACTTGACCATCTTGTCACAGTCCCTGTGACCCCCGCGCCTTAACCATCCTGATAGTCGGGTGGTTTGACTTGCCCGAACTTGTCGCATTTGACCCTCATGGGATTAGAGTGTGAGACAGCGAGCGTTGGTTTTGAAGGCGAGTACTCCTCTCCTGCAGGGGTTGCAAGCGTTCTGTCCACCCCAGATGTTTGTGGTGGGACGTTTTCGCCGCGCCATCAACCTGGCCTGGGATGATGGCGTGCTTGCGCTGGTAACCTCCGAGCTCGATGTTGGCCCCTTTCATCTCGTCGTGGAAACCCTGCCGGACCTGGAAGCGCATATTGCTCCCGTATGGGAGCAGCCATCCGTGTTACGTTTGGGCGCTTGCCTGCTCGATTGCAGCGCAGTGCAACCCTGGGAGCCTCTGCCGCGCTGGGCGGCGCTGCGTCCCGCGCCGGCCCTGTGGGCGTATTTCACCCAACGCCTGGCAGATCTGACCTGTCCAGCTTATTTACGTCCCCATGTGGTCGCCCTGCAGCGCGCCCTGGACAGGGGAGCGGTGGAGGCGTTGGTGGAAGCGGCGCGCGCCCTGGCCGGCCTGGGCGTTGGCCTGACGCCCTCCGGCGATGACGTGCTTGCCGGCGTCATGCTGCGCCTGCATCTGGAGGGCCTGGCGCATCTCACCCCGTTCCTTTACGCCGCGGCAGCGCCGCGAACCACACGCCTCAGCCGCGCTTTTCTCGCCGCGGCACGCGATGGCCTGGTCAATGCGGCCTGGATGCGTCTCTTGCACGCACTGCACGCCGGGACACCATCCACCCTGGAGGAGGCGGTGCAGCGCATTCTGGCTTACGGCGCCACGTCCGGTGCGGACATGTTGATGGGCTTTGCCTTGCCGGGCGCCGGTACGTTCGCTGCGGCATGGCCCGCATCCACCGTGCAGCACAAGGCAAGGGTTTGTTAACCTCTGATGCCGCCTTGCCGGCCTTTCTTGACTTACCGAGTTTTTGACATGCAGATTTTCTCAGGAGGTATACGGGTGATTACCAGGACTTACATCAAAAGCGGCGAGTATTACGATTCCATCACCCTGTTACAAGTCGCCCAAGGCGTGCTGGCCGTGCCAGGCATCGCCGATGCGGCGGTGGTGATGGGCACCCTGGCCAACAAGGGCCTGCTGGCTACGGCTGAGATGTTGACGCCGGAGGCAGACGCGGCCACACCTGACGACTTAATCATTGCGGTGCGTGCGCAAGATGAAGCAACGGCAGAAGCTGCCTTTAAAGAGGCGGAGCGTCTGCTCAAGGCTTCGCGTCAGGCGGTGGTGGAAAAAGGAGGTATGGAGGCCCCGCCCAAAACGCTGGCAGCGGCACTCGAGCGCCTGGGCGGCGAAGCGAACATCGCGCTTGTTTCCGTGGCTGGGCGTTATGCCGCGGGTGTGGCACATGAAGCGCTGGAGCGTGGCCTGCATGTATTTCTTTTCAGCGATAACGTGAGCCTGGAGGATGAAATTGCCCTCAAGACCATGGCGCGTGAGAAGGGCTTGCTGGTGATGGGGCCGGATGCCGGTACCGCCATCATCAACAACGTGGCCCTGGGCTTTGCTAACGTTGTTCCTGCGGGGCCGGTGGGCGTCGTCTCCGCCGCGGGGACGGGATTGCAGGCGGTAACCAGCTACCTGGCGCGCGCGGGGGTCGGCATCACCCAGGGCATTGGCACGGGAGGACGCGACCTGAAGAGCGAAGTTGGCGGCATCATGATGCTGGAGGGCTTGCAGGCTTTGCAGCGCGATCCGGCGACGCGCGTGATCACGCTGGTATCCAAGCCGCCGAGCGCGGAGGTGGCTCAGCGCATCCTGCAGCGCGTGGAAGCCAGCGAGAAGCCCACCGTGGTGCTTTTCCTGGGTGGGGACCCGGCGCTGGTGGAACAGGCCGGGGCCTATCCCGCTCGTGACTTAGAGGAAGCGGCGACCCTGGCCGCGGCGCTGGCGCAGGGACGCGAGCCGCAGGCAGCTCTGGCGGCCCTGGCGGAGCAGCGCCGGGCGCTGGCACCGCGCGCGGAGGCCTTGCGCGCGAAGCTTCAGCCCCAGCAGCGCTTTTTCCGTGGCCTGTTTAGCGGCGGCACCTTCTGCTACGAAACCCAGCTACTCCTCAAGGCAGCGGGCCTGGAGGTGTGGTCGAACGCTCCCGTGGATAAGCACCTGCGCATGGCCGATTCCAACCGCAGTGCGGGGCACGTCGCGGTGGACCTGGGCGAGGATGAGTTCACGGTGGGGCGCCTGCATCCCATGATTGACCCGGCCCTGCGCAACCGGCGCATCCTGCAGGAAGCGCGTGACCCGGAGACGGCCATCATCTTCCTGGACGTGGTCATCGGCTACGGCTCGCACGATGACCCGGCGGGCGAGGCGGCGAAGGCAATCCAGGAGGCCCAGGCCATCGCGCGTGCCGAAGGACGAGAAATTGTCTTCATTGCTTCGGTGTGTGGGACGGAAGCCGATCCGCAGCGCTTGAGCGCGCAGGAGGCGAAACTGCGCGCCGTCGGTGCGGAGGTGCTGCCCAGCAACGCGGCTGCTACTTTGCTGGCCGGGCACATCCTGCAGGCCCGCTAGCGCGCTTTTTGCATTCAACTTTACATACGGGGTGATGCCATGCCTGTTCAAGATCTGTTCGGTCAACCATTACGGGCCATCAACGTGGGCCTGGAAAGTTTTGCGGAAAGTCTCAAGGCGCAGGGGGTAGTGGTACAACATGTGGACTGGCGCCCGCCGCTGGAAGGGTACGTGCCGCTCAGTACCACCCGCACTGGCCTGGACATCGAGGCCATCAACGCCGAGGCGATTGAGAAGGTGCGCCGTGGGCGCCCCCTCATCGTGGGGATGGGGCCGGCGCGCGAGGTCATCCCCGGCTTTGGAGAGCGCCTGTTGTTGCACGCAGGACCGCCCATCACCTGGGAGCGCATGTGCGGTCCGATGCGCGGTGCAGTGATGGGCGCTGCCGTCTATGAGGGCTGGGCGAAAACCTACGAGGAAGCCGCGGAGATGGCTGCGGCGGGTGAGTTTCAATTCGCCCCCTGCCACCACTACCACGCGGTAGGCCCCATGGCTGGGATTATCTCCCCTTCGATGCCGGTGTTCATCATCCGTAACGACACTTTCGGGAACCTGGCCTATACCAACCAGAATGAAGGTTTAGGAAAGGTGTTGCGGTACGGCGCGTACGGGGAGGAAGTGCTGCAGCGCCTGCGCTGGATGGAGACGACCCTGTATCCCGCCCTGGCGCGCGCGCTCGAGGTGACCGGCCCCATTGATTTGCGCAGCCTCATCGCTCAGGCCCTGCACATGGGCGATGAGGGGCATAACCGCAACCGTGCGGCAACGTCCTTGCTGATTCGCCAGCTTATGGTAGCGATCATTAAGACCTCGCCCGCGGATGTAGCGCAGGCCGTGCTCAAATTCATTGACAGCAACGACCACTTCTTCCTGAACCTTTCCATGGCGGCGATGAAGTCCATGTTGGAGGTGATCGAGGGGACGGAGGGCTGTAGTGTGGTCACGGTGATGGCGCGCAACGGCACAGACTTCGGGATCCGTGTAGCAGGGTTGCCAGGTGAGTGGTTCACGGCACCCGCCCCGATGGTGGAAGGCTTGTGGCTGCCAGGCTTCAGCGAGAAAGATGCCAATCCCGATATTGGCGATTCGAGCATCACGGAGACGGGCGGCATCGGCGGGTTCGCGATGGCGGCGGCGCCGGCCATCGTCAAGTTCGTGGGCGGGACGGCCGCGCTGGCGCTTAACGTGACCCAGGAGATGTATCAAATCACGGTGAGCGAACACGAGGCTTTCACGGTACCGGTGCTGAACTTCCGCGGCACGCCTTTGGGGATTGATGTGCGCAAGGTGATGGCGAGTGGGGTGCTGCCCTTCATTAACACCGGCATTGCCCACAAGGAACCGGGCATCGGCATGGTGGGGGCCGGTCTGACGCGCGCCCCGAAGAAGTGCTTTGAGGATGCTTTTGCCGCGTTTAAAGCCCGCTATGCCTGAGCGTGTGCGCGCAACGTCGCGCGTCGTAAGGGGTTATGGTACCTGAGCCTTGCGCGCGCTGCGTGGCTGGACAGGCGGTGGTCAAATCGAGTTCATGATAGGTTCATTATTTACATTCCATTTCAAGGAGGTGACTTGTGAAACTGATAGACCTGACCATTCCCTTGGGCATTGCCACGCCCGCCTGGCCGACTTATGAGCCGTTGCAGGTGAAGTACTTCAAGCGCCTGGCTCCCAACGGTGCGAACGGCCAATTGCTGACCCACTCCAACCACTTGGGGACCCATCTTGATGGTGAGATTCACTTCTACACCGCCGGCAAGGACATAGCCGATCTCGACCTGGACTTTCTGGTTCACGATGCGGCGATTGTGGATCTTTCCGATGTGGTGGCGGATTACGACATCTACACCTCGGAGATGATCGAGTCCAAGGTGGAGGTAAAGGAGGGGGATATTCTCATCATCCACACCGGCTTCCATCACTTTGGGTGGGATATGCCCACGGCGGATGAGGTGCGCTACATGGTGCAGCATCCCGGCCCGGATCGCGAGTTCGCGGAGTGGGCCAAGCGCAAGAAGCTGCGCTGGATCGGTGTGGACTGCGGCAGCGCCGACCATCCCATGAACACCATCATCCGCCAGTGGATGCCGCGCCAGGCCAAACAGGCCGAGCTGCACTTCCAAAAGAAGTATGGGGCTGGCCTGGCCGAGATCTTCGATGACACCAAGTACCAGTTGATGCACATCGAAATGTTCCCCGATGGCATCATCCATGCCGAATGCCTGGGCGGGGAGATTGACTTGCTGGTGAATCGCCGCGTCAAGGTTGGCTTCTTCCCCTGGCGCTTTGTGGATGGCGAATCGAGCATCGGGCGCTGCGTGGCCTTCGTGGACGATGATGAGTACGAGGAGCTGATGGCGAAGCGCGAGAGCCTGCCGAAGACGAAGTTCGGCGATGCTTACGATCCGCAGCATGTGGAGAATCTCAATGCGCAGGTGAGGGCCAGAGGGTAAGGCCTTTGCCAGGTTTTTCATCTAACTTTTAATTCCTGAGGAGGTTGTTATGTATTTGGAGCCACCCGAAAAAGTTTCGCAGGAAGTACTTTCGATTCCGGTGACGGAAATTGAGCCTTTATTGCAAGGTCCGTCCATGGACATACCGCCTTTCCCACCAGCTATGGTGCACTTAAAGGATGGGCGTACGCTGGTGATTCGCCCGGCGCGTCTGGAAGAGGCCCCGCTGATGCTTGAGTACATGGAAAAAGTGATGAAAATTGATCACGATTTCTATGACATTGTCGGCGCGCGGGTGTATGCCGAGATTTTGGGCTGGTATCGCAAGCGCTTGAAGGACCCCTATACCCTGGTCGGCTTGATTGATGGCGTGTGGGCCGGGTTTGCCAACGGGCGTTTGATGAATGAAAAGATCAACATCAGCCTGCATACCATGGCGCTGGTGCGAGGCGGACGGATCGGAGCAGTCATGTATTACGCCAAGGCCGCCTATGCGTTCGACATCCTGGGACAGGAAGAGTGGTGGGCCACGTATGAGAGCTACAATGGCTGGCATCGTTGGGGCCTGGGGATGGCCCAGCCCTCTTACCCCTGGCCTGACGTGCAGCATGAATTAGGCGGTGCGCGGGTGTATTACATTACGCGCGATTACTGGAACACCACTGTCAAGAAGTATCTCCAGCAGATGATCGGGGCAGACCTGATTCGGCCCGTTCCTGAGGAACTGCTGGAAAAGAACGCCGAAATCAAGGTCGTCCCGCCGGTGGAGGAAATCTAAGGTGATTGGGAGGCAGCCGAAAGCCTGTGCGGCGTTTTGTGTTGCCTCCACACACATCTTAAGGTAGGAGGTGACGGCAACTGATTAGAATTACAGGGTTGTTTTTCGTCGTCCGAAGATTTTTTCAGTAAGCTCATTTTAGTTTTTTAAATCGCAGGAGGTTTCCATGGCACAGAAAGAGTCTGCACCCAAAGTCTTCGGCTACATGCCGCAGGACAATCCCCCACCGCTGGGCATGCTCAGCCTCGGCTTCCAGCAAGTCCTCACCATGTTCCCGGCCACGGTGCTGGTGGCTATTTTGACGAAGTTTGACGTCGGCGTGACGCTCTTCTCCTCCGGCCTGGGCACCATCATCGCCCTGTTGGTTTCCAAGCGCCGCATCCCGATGTACTACGGCTCGTCTTTCAGCTACATTACCGTTGTCATCACGGTCATGTCCAAATTTGTGCCGGATTGCTTCAACAACCCGGCCATGGTGTACTGTCCGGAGGGCGTGCGCCTGGCCCAGGTCGGTATTGTCCTCACCGGTACCATGAATATCCTCTTTGGCCTGCTGATCCAGGCTATTGGTAAGGATCGCCTGGATAAGGCCCTGCCTCCCATTATCACCGGCAACATCGCTATTGTCATTGGTATTGCCCTGGCCGGTGCGGCTCTGAACATGGCTTCGGCGAACTGGGCCGTGGCCTTCATCACCCTGGTCCTGACCGTAGCCTTCTCGGTCTACCTGCAGGGTAAGGGTCTGATCGGCATGTTGCCGATCCTGCTGGGTGCCATTGCCGGCTATCTGGTCTCCCTGGCCTTCGGGATTGTGGACTTCTCGCCGGTGCAACAGGCGGCCTGGGTGCGTGTGCCGAACTTCACCTTCCCCGCCTTCACGGATCCGCGCGCCTGGAGCATGGCCATTAGCGTGGCCCTGATCGCGATCGCCACCATCCCCGAATCCACCGCTCACCTCTACCAGATGAGCCTGTACATTGACCAGCTCGCCAAGGAGCTGGGCCGCGAGCCGCTGCAGATCAAGAAGCTCATCGGCCTCAACCTGGTGGCGGATGGTTCGAACGACCTCGTCAACGGTCTGCTGGGTGGGTGCGCGGGCACGAACTACGGCGAGAACAACTCGCTCATGGCCATCACCCGCAACTACTCCACCGCCGTGCTGATGACTGCGGGCGGCATCGCCATAGCCCTGGGCTTCATCGGCAAGCTGGCGGCGCTCATTAACACCATCCCCGTGGCAGTGACCGGTGGCCTGGCCATTTACCTGTTCGGCGTCATTGGGAAGCAGGGTATTGCGCTGCTCATGAGCGAACGCGTGAACCTCTTCGATCCCAAGAACCTGGCCATCGGCGCGACCATCCTGGTATTGGGCATCGGCGGTAACATGGGCCTGCCCAACGGCCTGTTCCCCTTCAAGGTCCCGATCTTCTTCCCGGATGGCATCCCCGCCATCGTCTTCGCGGCGATCGTCGGCATCCTGATGAACACCCTCTTCATCGTGCTCCCGCCCTCGATGTTCGGCGTCAAGGAGCGCGAGGACATCAACACCTACGAAGACTAAAGCCGCTCTCGGCTAAAGCTCTTCTTGACCAGGTCGCCTGGCACAGGCGGCCTGGTCTCTCCCTGAGTGAAGGTTTTTTAACATCGTGGAGGTCATGGAAAATGCGACCCTTTGACTATTACAAGCCTGCGACGTTTGAAGAAGCCTTTGCGTTGCTGGCGCGTCCCGATAAGGTGGTGATGCCCCTGGCCGGCGCTACAGATCTGATCCCCATGGTGCGGGATGAGCGCTGGGAGCCGGATGTGGTGGTGGACATCAAGGGCCTGCCGGGGATGCGCACCATCGAAGAGACGCCTGAGGGGTTGCGGGTGGGCGCCGCGGTGCGCATGGCCGAGCTGGTGCGCTCCCCCCTGGTCAACAACACGCCCTGGAACTTGCTCGCCCAGGGCGCGCAGGCGATGGGCCACGAGCAGGTGCGCCATCGCGCCACGCTGGGCGGCAACCTTTGCACCGCCTCGCCCGCTGCGGATACCGCACCGGCGCTCTTCGCTATGGAGGCCTGGGCCTTGATCCGCGGCCCGCAGGGCGAGCGCCGTCTGTCCATCCAGGACTTCTTCCTTGGGCCGCGCAAGACGGCTTTGCAGCGCGGCGAGCTGTTGCTCGGCGTGCTCATCCCTCCCTTGCCGGCGGGCAGCGTGGGCACTTACGTGAAGCTGAGCCGCCGCAAGGCGGGTGATCTGGCGATTGTGGGCGTGGCGGCGCTGGCCATCCCCGCGGATGGGGGCTACACCTGGCGCATCGCGCTGGGGGCGGTGGCGCCCACGCCGATCCGCGCGCCACGCGCCGAAGCGGCGCTGGCTCAGGGGGTGGATGAAGTGACCATCGCGTCCGCCTGTGAGCTGGCGCTTGAGAGCTGCAATCCCATTGACGATTTGCGCGCCAGCGCCGTGTACCGCTGCATGATGGTCAAGCAAATCACACGCCGCGCAATCGAAACCACCCTGCAGAAGCTGCAGGGCGCGTGACGGGGCGAAAGGAGGCGAGATGTTACACGAAATTACGCTGACGATTAACGGCGAAAGTTACCCTGTGATCGTGAAATCCCACTACACCCTGGCGCGCGTGTTGCGCGAGCAGTTGGGCCTCACCGGCACCAAGGTGGGCTGCGAGAACGGGGAATGTGGCGCCTGTACCGTCCTGCTGGACGGGGAACCGGTCAACAGTTGCCTGGTGCTGGCGGTGGAGGCGGAAGGCCACAGCATTGAAACGGTGGAAGGCCTGAGCAAGGGCGGCGCTCTCCATCCCCTGCAGAAGGCCTTTATTGAGCGCAACGCCGTGCAGTGCGGCTTCTGCACCCCCGGCATGCTCATGTCCGCCAAAGCTTTGTTGGAACGTAACCCGCACCCCACGGAGGAGGAGGTGCGTTTTGCGCTGGTGGGTAACCTGTGCCGCTGCACGGGCTACCTGCGCATCATTGATGCCATTCTCGATGTGGCCGAAAAGGGAGGTGCCCAATGACGGTTCAGACCCCCAATCCCGTCGGCAAAAGCGTGCCGCGCGTGGATGCGTTTGAGAAGGTTACCGGCGCGGCGAAGTATGTGGATGATATGGCCTTTGGGCCAACCTTGCTCTACGGCAAGATTGTACACAGTACCCGCGCCCACGCGCTTATCAAGAAGATTGACGTGAGCAAGGCCCTGGCTCTGCCCGGCGTCAAGGCCGTGGTGACGGGGCAGGATAATCCCACCCGCCTGGGCCTGTACATGAAGGATCGCTTTATTTTCGCCTACGATCGCGTGCGCTACGTGGGCGAGTCCGTGGCCGGGGTGGTCGCGATCAGTGAGGAGATCGCCGAACAGGCCGCGAAGCTCATTGAGATTGAGTACGAGGACCTGGCACCGGTGTTCGATCCCTACGAGGGTGCCCAGCCTGGCGCACCGCTCATCCATCCGGATATGGCCAGCTATGAGGTCGTGCCCTTCATCTTCCCGGAGCCGGGCACCAATATTTCCGAGCATTTCAAGCTCCGCAAGGGTAAGGTGAGTGAGGCCGGCGTGGACGAGGAAGTGTGGGCGCAGTGTGCGGCCATCGTTGAGGATACCTACACCCTGCCTCAAATCCAGCACGCGCCGATCGAGACCCACGTCGCCGTGGCGCAATGGAACCCCGACGGTCAGGTAACTTTGTGGGCGGCTTCGCAATCGCCCTTCGCCCAGCGCGACCTGCTGGCGCAGAGCCTGGGCATCCCGCATGGCAATCTGCGCGTCATCTCGCCCTACATCGGCGGGGGTTTTGGCGGCAAGGCTGGCATCTCGATCGAGGCTAATGTGGTGTTGATGGCCAAAGCTGTGCCCGGCTATCCCGTCAAGGTGCGCATGACGCGCGAGGAGGAGTTCGTCGCCACCAACGTACGCCAGAGCCTGGTGGCCAGATACAAGATCGGCTGCGATAAGGACGGCAACCTGCTCGCCATGGAAGTGGCCTACTACTTCGGCGGCGGCGCCTACAACGACTACGGCGTGAACATCGTGCGCGCGGCGGGATATTCCTGCACCGGCCCCTACGACGTCCCCAACGTGAAGGGCGATTCCTACTGCGTCTACACCAATCACCCCATCGGCTCGGCGATGCGCGGCTTTGGCATGCCCGAAATCCACTGGGGCCTGGAGCAGATTATGGATCGCCTGGCGCGCGAGATCGGCATGGATCCGGCGGACTTCAAGCGCCAGAACTGCGTGCGCACTGGCGACATCATCCTCACCGGCATGAAGATGCCGCAGATTGACCTGGTCCAGTGCATTGACAAGGTGACCAAAGCCATCCAGTGGGGCCACAAGGACCCGCCCTCCGCGCCGCACAAGCGCCGTGGCAAAGGCCTGGCCATCATGTGGAAGGCGCCGGCCATGCCGCCCAATCCGGGCAGCTCGGCGATCGTGCGCTTTAACGAGGATGCCACCGTCAACGTCTATGTCTCCGGTCAAGAGATCGGCCAGGGCGCCTTCACCGTGGCCGCGCAAATGGCCGCCGAAGCCCTCGGCGTCCCCTTCGAGTGGGTGCGCGTCTCCGCCAACCCCGTGGACACGAAGTACAGCCCTTACGAATGGCAAACCGTGGCCAGCCGTCTGACCTGGTCCATGGGCAACGCGGTCAAAGCTGCTGCAGAGCACGCTCGTCAGCAAATCCTGGAGGTCGTCGCCAAATACTGGAACGAGGATCCCAAAGACCTGGACATTAAAAACGGCGTCGTCATTTCCTACCGCTCGGAGCGCGAGCAGCCGCTCAAAAAGATGGTGGTGTACGGCCTGCCCAACGAGAACTATGAGGGCTGGCAGGGCGGCCCCATCATCGGCGTGGGCAAATTCATGCCCACTTACGTCACCGGCCTGGATCCAGAGACAGGGCAGGGGACGCGCGCCGTTGTGCACTACACCGTGGGCGCCCAGGCCGTGGAGTTGGAGGTGGACACCGAAACCGGCCAGATCGAGATCCTCAAGATTGCCAGCGCCTACGACGTGGGCAAAGCCATCAACCCGGACCTGGTGTTGACGCAAATCGAGGGTGGGGCGGTGCACGGCCTGAGTTCCGCCTTTGAGGGCCTGCGCTTTGACGAGCAGGGCCGCGCCTTGAACGCGAGCTTTGTGGACTACAAGCTGGCGACAGCTCTGGACGCGCCCAGGGAGATCCACGGCGACATTGTGGAGACGCCGCTGGAGG
>FWWL01000921.1_pt1 | contig 75891 bp, 62 predicted proteins | sample 2228331 | NCBI WGS metagenome assembly FWWL01 (sample SAMEA103939775, study PRJEB20133) | metagenome
CAATTACAATTCAAAAATGCTAATAAGAATGCCATAAATCAGCGGTATAACTTCCATAAAGTAAGTTCTTTTGCAGTATATCATTACTTATTATACAACTTAATTTATCACGAATGCTTGCACGAATTTTATATATTTTTGAATATTTAAAATTTACACTATCTTTGCATGATAAACCAAAAAAAATCATACTATGAAAAAACTATGTATTTTAGCGTTATTTGTGTTTTTTACTCAATTAACATTTAGTCAGACAACTGTATTGTTTTCTGACGATTTTGAGAATGGACTGGGTAATTGGGTTACAACCGGGCAGTGGAACACCACAACAACCCAATCGCATTCTCCAACTCGTTCGTTGACCGAAAGTCCTTCGGGAAATTACGGCAACAACTGGAACACTTTTTGCACAATGGCCAATGGAGTTGACTTATCTGCTTATCCCAGTGCAACGTTGTCGTTCTGGGCGACCTATAAAATCGAAACTGGTTTTGATTACATGTATGTAGAAGTTTCGACCGATGATTTTTCTACTTTTGTAAGAATTGCCGAATTTTCTGGCAACGAAACCTCACCGCTTCCTCCTTTTCAGGAATATACTTTCGATTTAGGCGGTTTTTGTGGAAATAACAATGTAAAAGTTCGTTTCCATTTTTTCAGTGATGGTGGATATGTAACCGACGGAATGTACATCGACGACTTTACCATCACTGGCAGCAGCGTTGATCAATCGGCACCTCTTATCGTTCATACACCAGCACCTTTTTATGAAGGCACGTTAGACGACAAAATTGTAGATGCTCAAATCATTGACTTTTCTGGTATAAATACTAATACCTCATATTTAGCCTATTCTGTTGATGGCGGTCCCGAACAGCAAGTAGCCCCCGTTAGTCTTGGTGGAAACAATTATCAATTTACAATACCTGCACAAGCTCCCGGAAGCAAGGTAGATTACTATATTTACGCTGAAGACAATTATTCAACACCTAACTCTTCTACTTCGCCAACCTTTACTTACATCGCTGGCAACCATATCATTCAAGATAATGGGCAGGTTGATTATTTTAGCCAAATTGGACCAGGCGTAACCAGTGGACCCAGCATAGGTGTCGCAGTAAAAGTGTCATTGGGCAATACCGATTTAGTTGGTATGCTCATAAGAAATTATACCGACATCAACAATCCTAACGATAGTATGGAAATTCACGTATGGAACGATAACAATGGTTTACCTGGTAACGATGTGATTACTCCATTTAAAGTATATCCAGCTGCAACACTAACCAATACCAGTGCTATGACCTGGATAGATTTACGTCCTTTTGCAGCTCAATTATCTAATCTTACTGGTAATTATTATATTGGCTTTACTGTCCCTTCAGGCATAGTCAACATTACACTAACACAACCTGGTTCATTTGGCCGTTCTTATATTCAAACATCCAGCGGATGGTTTTTAAGTCAGGGAACAAATGGCATTAACGATTATCATTTCCGAGCTATTACTTCGTTAAATCAGGATTTAGAAGGACCCATTATTGTAAATAACACAGTACCTGTACATTGCGAAGCATCTTTATCGAGCCAGACTGTAAATGCTACGATAACAGACATGACAGGCGTAACCAATGCAACATTGTACTACCAGGCCGACAATGGTGCCATTGAAAATATTCCAGGTACCAACACCAGCGGAAACAACTGGACATTTACTATTCCCGCTCAACCAGCAGGAACTTGGGTAAAATACTGGATTTCTGCTACTGATGCTGTTACACCAACACCTTTTACCTCACAAACCGATACATTCCTTTACATCAGTGGATTATATCACAAGTTCGATAACAATCAACCCGACGTCTACATTCCGGTTGGCACATTGGCACAAAACTATGCAGCCATTGCACTTATGCTAGATTTTGGCAACCAATATACAAATCTTACAACTTTACTTATAAGAAATTACTACAACACTACCAATCCGTCTAACACACCCAATAATCCTATGACCATACACGTTTGGGGCAACAATAATGGCTTACCCGGAAACGACCTATTTACACCCTTTGTTGTAAACTCAGAAGCAGGACCAAACAACCCACTTGGATTAACAAAAATTGATTTACGAAATATCCCGGCACTTCAAAATATTACAGGAACTGTTTATGCCGGATTTACTGTTTCTAATGGAAGCTGTGCCGTACTCGGAATTCAAAATGGAACTAATTACAAAACCTTTGCTAACGATGGAACACAGTGGCAAATAACACAAATGGACGCTCAAATTCGTGCCATTACTGATCAGTTAATCACATCAGTTAACACAATAGATGCAAACAACATCATTGATATCTACCCCAATCCTACCAGCGACCTTGTTAACATTTACATTGATCATTTCGAAGGTGCTCAAATAAACATTTACAACATTCAGGGACAATTAATTCAAACCATCCATACAACACAATCCAATACTTTAATAAATACTTCCGAATGGAATAAAGGCATATATCTTATCCAAATTATAAATGAAAAAGGCACATCAAATCACAAGCTGATAGTAAAATAAACCAGCCATACACTAATAAAAAGGGCTGTCTCCAACGAGATAGCCTTTTTTATTAAAATTATTGTTAATTTTGTATTCCTTTAAACATGAAAACTAACGGAAAACTATATCTTATTCCTACCCCTTTAGGCGACAATGTTGCTGATTTGTTTTTCTCATCTTATTACCTCAATATTCTGAAAAGCCTAAGATTTTTCATCGTAGAAGAAACAAAAACAACCCGTCGCTTATTACGAAAACTAATCCCCGATTTTCCTATCAACGATTGTCAATTTATGGAATACAACGAACACAGTATAAACAGTCAGGCAGAAAGCTATTTATCTCCGTTGTATCAAGGAAATGATGTGGGATTTTTAAGCGAAGCTGGTTGTCCTGCAGTAGCTGATCCTGGCTATCCTATCATACAAATGGCTCATAAGAAAAATATTACAGTCATACCACTAATTGGACCATCGAGCATCATTTTAGCTCTTATGGCGTCAGGCTTGCCAGCTCAGCAATTCAAATTCAACGGATATCTGCCTGCCAAAAGCGATGCACTGATTAAAGCAATTCAAAAAATTGAAAAACAGTCTTCTCAAGAAAATCTTACTCAGCTCTTTATTGAAACACCTTACAGAAATCAATCACTATTTCAGGCATTGATAAAGCATTGCTCACCCAATACTTTGCTCTGTGTTGCCTCAAACCTCACTCAACCCAATGAGTTCATCAAAACACAAAGCATTCAACAATGGCAAAAAAATGGCATAACGTTTGAAAAAATACCTACTTTCTTTGTTTTATATTCAGGAAAGCTATGAAATACCTTGCATTTTTTTTACTAACATTTTGGTGTCTCTATTCATTTGCACAAGAAGAAATTCTTTCTTTACCTTTTAAACACGACGATGAATTAGTAAAACTGCAATATGCCCCCGACAAACGGTTTTTATATACTGTTTCTAAAGACTTAACCATTCGTTTATGGTATATCAAGGATAACAAAACGGTACGAACTTTTTCAGGACTACAATCTGAAATTACTGATTTAACTGCCCTTCAAAACAACTCTATGCTTTTTGCTGCCGATAAAAATGGAAACATTTATCAATGGAACACACAAACCGGACAACTTGTTTATCGTCTTACCTGTAGCTCATCTGTTACCAGTCTTTGCATTGATGAAGCAAATCAGTATCTTATTGCAGGAGAAAAAGCTGGAAAAATCATTTTCTATCAACTATCCGATTTGAAACCCATAAAAACTATTGAAACAACGCCCTATTTTCCAGTTACCATCTTAAAATCCAAAGAGCCCTACAGATATTTCGTAGGCTTTTGTAAATTAAGCGAAAACAACGAACCGTCAAGACTTGAAAAAGGTAATATTCAGTTTTACGACCTACAGGAAAACAGATTTTTTCCCGTCAGTTCAAATAGTGAAAACATCTCATTAATCTCTTTCAGCCCTGATAGTAGCAAACTTTTAGCAGCATCGGCTGAAAACAAAATCATACGAATATTCGATACAAACAAACTCATAGAAGAAACAACCATAAAAGTTCCTTTTAGACCTTCCACCGTATTTGCTTCACGAACCAACAAAATGATTGGCATAGGTTCTGCCGAAAGCAGCATTTTTAAAGGATTCCGACACACAGGCGAAGAGATTCTTTCTTTCTCCATGGACTCCGGAACCATAGTGTTTGGTGAATTCAACTACGACATTACCCGTATTCATCTGGCAAACACATTTGGAGTTTTCAATATATACGATTTTCAGGCCAATAAAAGAGAAAATATTGGAAATTACACAAACATTCAACCCAAAGTAACTGTTTCTGCATACAATCAAACAAATAAGCTCTTAGCTCTTGGATTTTCAAATGGCAAATCACTGCTTTTTAGCCTGACAGAAAACAAGCTCGAAATGCTTAAAGATAGCTTTAATACCCAAGTTGAAAGCATATGTTTTGATTCATCTGCCAATCTGCTTGCATTGTATTATCAGCCCTATTACAAGTATTCCGAAAATAATTACGCACCTGATATTTTATCAAAACTAACTGTGTTCGATTTATCTAATAATAATATAGTAATTTATACAAAAACATATCAAGACGAATATATCACTTCCATCGGCATATTCAACGGATTACTCTTCACAGGTTTTAATACAGGCAAATTAGAAATATATCATACACAGCAAAATAAAAAAATCGTTTCTACACAGGTAGTACCTTACGATATTACTCATATCTACCTGACAAGCGATAAAAAGCTCTGGCTTCAATGTATTGACCAAAATCTTTATCAATTCGATATGACGGAAAAATATCAGTTTACATTAAAAAACAAAATTTCACTTCGGCCCAATGAAAACATTCTTGATATAAACAATCAACAACTTATTACCAATCAACGTCTTATTGATTTTACCTCTACAAATTCTACCCCATTTCCCTCGCAAAATGCTTTTTTTCTATCCACTAGTTCCTTTCTTTCGCTAAACAATCATCTGTTAACTTTTTATGAACAAGGAAGCAAAAAATGGGAAACAACTGTTTCACTTGCTCATATTAAAAATATACATCTCGACAATCAAAATCAATTCATCGTGTTTATCAATCAGTATGCCGACATTTTGTTCTGCCGATTAACAGACTGTTCAATTATTGGAAATTTGAAGATCTCGCCACCAGGGTCATGGGTTTATACTTCTAATCTTCAATTCGACGGCACACCAGATATTTTAAACCAAATAAAAGTGGTAAAAGGGATTTTATACTCCAAAACTCATCAGATTGAAGCACTAAAAACATCCAATTTATTGCAACAAACTGTCGGATTAATTAACCATTAAAATTTTTACTGAAAATATCATTAGATTTGCAGAAAAAATTGAAAAAGAATTTTCACATAATAATAGTTGTCTTTCTATTGTCTTCATCTTGCTCTAACAAACTAGAAACAGTAAATTCTATTAAAGCCATTGATACTATTCCCACTCTGTTTTCTCGCAGCTTTTATTTACAACGTAGCGAAAATGGAAAAATCGTATTGATAGCCAAAGCCCCCATAGTAAAATATATTGTTCAAAAGCTTGACACTATTACCCTTTTTCCTGAGGGCGTTGAAGTACAAACCTTTAGCAACTATCCCGAGGTTGAAAGCATGATAACAGCCAAATATGCTAAACATCATCAAAGCCAAAAGCTCTGGGAAGTGAAAAATAATGTCGTTGCCAGAAATTACAAAGGCGACACGCTTTACACAGAACTACTTTATTGGGATGAAAAAGCTAAAAAGATTTATAGTAATAAACTGTCACGAATCATCACAGAAGATGGTTTGCTTATTGGACGAAACGGATTTGAAGCCGACGAAAGTTTAACAAAATGGAAAGTAATTAATACTCAAGGAACTGTTAATGTAAAAGATGAATAAACGTAGCATTTTTCTGGAAAGAATGTGGCTTTTTATTGCCATCATAACTTTAATCATGGCAATCTATGAAACTAGCCGAAAACCTATCGCCGAAACTTACCCACTTTATATTATTTCGGGTATAAGCATTTTGATGTATTCGCTTCGTAGAACAGTAAGAAAAAACAATAAAATATGACAGTCTATCTGATTATCATATTCATTATACTGCTTTCAGCAATTTTTTCAGGATTAGAGATTGCTTTTATAACTTCCGATAAGTTACGCCTTGAAATTGACAACAAACAAGGTAAATGGTATGCCGCAATCATAAGTCGTTTTGTAAAAACTCCTAAAAAATTGCTGGCTACATTTATTATAGGTAACAACATTGTTTTGGTTATTTATGGTATTTTATCGGCAAATATTTTGGAAGAACCTATCTCTACTATTGCACAAAACACTTTTCTTTTACTAATCATACAAACTTTTATCTCTTCTATCGTAATACTCATTTTCGGAGAATTTCTTCCTAAAGCTATATTTCGATTAAAGGCCAATAAACTATTATATATTTTTTCAATACCTATTTTGATGATATACTATATGTTATATCCAGTTACCATTTTTTTCATTTTCTTTTCAAATGCTTTTGCTAAACTAATTTTCCCGAAACAACACCATAAACACCAGGAAATCATTTTTAGTAAAGCCGATATACAGGAATTAATCAAGCAAAATATTGAAAATCAAAATCAAGAAGAAGACCATAGTTATGAACTAAAGATTTTTCAAAATGCCTTAAAATTCGATAAAGTAAAAATCAAAGAATGTATTATTCCGAGAACGGAAATTGCTGCTATTGATATTTCTGCCTCTATTCAGGAAGCAAAAGAAGCATTTATCGAAACTGGTTATTCAAAACTGATTGTATATCAGGATAATATAGACCACGTAATTGGATATATTCACATCGGTGACATATTTAACGAACCCTCTGATATTAAAAGCATTATTCGTGAAATACTGATTGTTCCAGAGACACTACCCGCAAACAAACTTTTATCGGAGTTCATTCAAAAGAAAAAAAGCATTGCTCTGGTTGTTGATGAATTTGGTGGAACTGCTGGCATAGTTACCATTGAAGATATTTTGGAAGAAATTTTCGGCGAAATAGATGATGAACACGATACTAATCAATTTATTGAGAAAAAAATAAACGACAATGAACTCCTTTTATCCGGACGACTTGAAATTGACTACATCAATGAAAAATATCAATTAAATATACCCACCTCGGCAGAATACGAAACATTAGCCGGATATATTTTATATCACCATCAAAGCCTGCCAAAAAACAACGAAACCATTAACTTAAAACCCTTCCAGATAAAAATCATTAAAAGCTCAAATACAAAAATAGACCTGGTGTTGTTAAAAAAAATACCCAATGATTAATTTATTCAAATTTTATCTACCTACACTTTTCATTCTTTGCGATCTTTTTTCTTATTCACAGAACAATACACATATCGCCATTTCTACACGTTATGGTTTTATCTATCCACATCGTCCTTCCATCGCCTATTTAGTCAATAAACATATTCCAGCATTCGATCTTACATACTCCAAACAACTTCACACAGAAAAATGGCATGCGCTCTACCGTTATCCATACTACGGTGCAGGAATGTATTTTGCTAATTTAGGAAATAAAACATACACAGGACAAGCAATAGCCGTTTACGGCTTTTGGGATATACCTATTTATAGCCGTCAGCATCATAGCCTGAATTATTCTTTTGCACTTGGAATTGCTTATTTAACAAAGTCATACGATTTTAAAACCAATTATTACAATTTAGTCATTGGCTCACCCATTAATGCCTTTGTAGATTTTGGACTTTATCAATCTTTCTACATAAAACACATACGAATAAATGCAGGTATTTCTTATACGCACTATTCAAACGGGGCAGTAACAAAACCCAATTTAGGTTTTAATATACCAGCTTTTAAACTCAGTCTTGGCTATGTCAAACGGCATTATGCAATAGCAAAAGATAGCCTTCCTGAAAAAAAATGTCCGCCAACATACGAATATACAATATTTCTTGCTGGCGGTATTCGTCAAAACTCCACAACTGACCCCTTTTATTATTTTGCCAACACACTTTCGGTAAATGCAGAACGTTATTTTTCAGTAAAACGAAAAGCTGGTATCGGTTTCGATTTATTCTACGATCCATCCATCCCGCAACGCAATTCATTCTCCTACAAGAATCCATATACTCCATACACTCGAGGCGGAATACATCTGTCCTACGATTTAGTAATCAACCGTATGAGCATAGGTATGCATGTTGGACGATACATTTGGGATCGTTATTTACCGGATGGCTGGATATACAGCCGCGTTGGAGTTCGTTACAGGCTAAACCGCTGTCTTCTAGCAGGCTTATTTATTAAATCTCATTTTGCCAAAGCCGACTTGATTGAATTTGGTCTTGCATACTTTGTTATACAATAAAAAATCCCGTTACGCTTTTTTTTACATAACGGGAAATCAATTGAAAATCAAAAAAGCTTAAAACCTAAATCCTAACGTTGCAACTATGCCAAAACGTTGATTGGTTATTGATGCCGGAGTATTAAATACAACAGAAGGATCATATAAAAAGTACTTTTCCTTTTGCTGAGAATAAACAAATCCTATATCAAGATACGAATCCTGACCTTTGATACCTAAGCCAAAAGTATAAATCAAGCGATGCGAATCTTCGTTGGCATAACCTTTTTTATATGGGCTTGGATAATAGCCAAAACCACCCCGTAAAAAGATGGAACTTAAACGGAATTCAGCACCTGCTCTGATATTACCAACGGCAGTGTACGCTTTCTCAATAACCATATTCTCGTCTCTAAACGTATAATCGCTTGCTCTTAATCGTGCCATAGAATAATCTATATATTCATATTCGACCGAAATGCTTGCCAGTGGCACATTAGTACCATTTTCCTCTTTATAAAAAACAAAACCTGTACTGGCTATTGCTCTGAAAGGAGTTGTAAGTTCATAATCGTAGAAACCATCTTTTGATTTTACTATTTTACCATCGCCATGCAAAGTATCGTTAAACGACGATTTCATAGAACTGCTGTAGCTATCGCTTAAATTAAAAAACGTTGGTGTGTGCAATGCCATTCCCATTTTAAACCATGGAATGGGAGAATAAATCAACCCAAATTTAAAATTAAAGCCCGAACCTGTTGTTTTAAGCTCATTGTGATAATCGAAAGAATTAAAAGAAGGTATTGTATCTTTATCGTCTATTTCGGAATAGTCGGATATTTCACGATACCGAACCGACTGAATTCCCAGGCTCATACCTAATTGAAGTATGTTTTTATAATTTCCACCGATAGCAAAAACATATTCGCCCATACCACCCTTAGTATCTATGGTTTTTATTTGTCTTGCACCATAATTTGGCAATGCCGAACGATACCTGAAGCTTCCGCTTGTATCAGGATCTATCAAATAGGTTTCCCAAGCTAAGCCTTCAACAAATCCATTAAACTCATCTGTTTTTTTACCATTAGCCAGTGCTGCAAAATAATCAGTCATGGATGATTGACTGTTGTAACCATCAATACTAATGTTTCTGTTAAAATCATTTAACCTGTTATATGTAAAGCCAAAGGAAACACTTCGCCAGTCAACATCTTCGCCATTGTTGTGAGTAGCCACAATACCAAAATTGCTCATCTGAAAGCGAAACTTAAAATCATCTGTAATGCCGTTCATATAAGTTGCTGAACTTTTATTATAAGTGAACATTGGTGAAATGGTTAACTCCGAGCCTTTATATTTACCTAATGCAGCAGGATTAATGCTTATAGCCGACATATCGGCAAATATACTACTCATGGCACTTCCACTAGAAACGAAACGTGTTGTTCCGCCAAAATAATTTTGAGAATAACGCAAGGCATCGTTTTCGTTTTGCGAAAACAGCACTGCCGGCATTATTGCTGATACAAGAACTATTAACTTTTTCATATTAATAGATTTTATTATTAAACCATAGCATTAACGACGATGTCTACTGCTTCCAGAACTACTTCCCCCAGAACCTCTCGAACTACCACTTCCTCCAGAACCTCCTATATTGATAGATCCTCCTGATGGTCTGCTGTTATATGTAGGGGAAGTAGAAGGGGCAGAAGGTCTGCTATAAGATGGCGATGAAGAGTTGGATGGTCTATAATTGTTATTACTTCTCGAAGGCTGTGGAGCAACTTCTCTGTTATAATTATTCTGTTCGGGCTTTCTGTATTCTATTGTTGAATTCTGACCTGGTCGTTGTGGCTGGTTATACGAAGGACGAGCGTTTTCCTGATAAGACGGTCTGCTATTTTCTGGACGTTCTGACGGCGATACCGAAGGTGAAGAAGGACGACTTTCATTCATTTCTGGTCTTGACTGTATGGGCCTTTCGGGCTGCTGATAGGCTGGACGATTGATTTCTGGTCGTCTGTCATTTACATCAGGCTTAACATTTGACGGGCGATCGAATTGATTATTATTTGTTCTGCTCACATCAGGACGAACTTCATTATTTTGAACATCAATGGAAGGTCTTTCTGGTTTTCTATTATCATTTACTGAACCAGGTTTTTTTGAATCATCATTAATATTGATTCCATTAGAAGGTCTTTCATTTACATTGCCTATTGAGGCAGGTTTTCTTCCATCATCGGGTCTTTTGTTAGGTTCTGGACGTGACAATGATGTTGAAGATGCAGTAAATACTGGTCGGCTCAGCACCTCATTATTCAAATGAGCTGATTGATAATTTTGTACGAATGAGTTGTAATTTCCGTTGCCACGCGAACCGCTATGCGAACCATTCTCACGATGACCGTAAAAAACTCCGTCATTGCTGTTGTAGTAATAATTATGTGCGTAGTGTCCGTTATAATATCCGTTCCAGTAGCCATCCCAGTAACCGTTGTGGTAGCCATGCCAATAGCCATGATGATAACCATGCCAGTAGCCATAACCATAATAACCTGCGTAATAATGATACGGATGCCATCCCCACCATGGATCATAATACCATGGATAATAAAATCCTACTGCATAATAAGAAGGATAATAGTAGTAATAATAGAATGGCCACCAACGATAGCCAAAATAAATGCTTACACCCCAATAAAGCGGATCGTAGGTATACCAGTATAAATTGGTGTAGTAGCTATCGTAATAACCACAGCCAATATAAGTATGATGAAAACGGCGAATTCTTGAACTATAAGCATAGTCGTAATAATCGTCAGGATCGTAAGAGTAATAATTATTGGTTACATAAGTATCTCCATTGGCAGAAGTAGATTTTGTTTGCTCCGAAGAGCTATAACTATCAGTAGATTCTGTTTGATGTTGATAAGCTGACGAACCTGCATCGTAGTAATGGGAACTACTTTCTGTACTTTCAGACGAAGTACTTTGAGAAACAGCCGAAGAATGATATACATCGTCGCTGTATGTTGCCGAAATATGCTTTGATGAAGAACAACTCATCAGCATTAAAACTACGGCTACCGAGAGGATAAATTTTGTTTTCATAGCTAAACCTCCTTTATTTTTTGTTGCATAAAAATACTAATTTTGCGTCGTTTTTTAAAAGACAGAAACAAATACCATACCAAAATATATTTTTATGGCAAAAGTTTTAACACCAAAAGAAGAAGATTACGCACAATGGTACAACGACCTTGTATTGAAAGCAGATCTTGCGGAGAACTCATCGGTAAGAGGCTGTATGGTTATAAAACCTTATGGTTTTGCAATATGGGAAAAAATACAGCAAACTCTCGACAAAATGTTTAAAGACACAGGTCATGTCAATGCTTATTTTCCGCTTTTTATTCCCAAATCCTTTTTTAGCAAAGAAGCGAGCCATGTAGAAGGCTTTGCAAAAGAATGCGCTGTTATTACCCATTATAGACTTAAAAACGATCCCAATGGCAAGGGTGTTATTGTTGACGAAAATGCCAAACTCGAAGAAGAGCTTGTTGTTCGCCCTACGTCAGAAACCATTATATGGAATACGTATAAAAATTGGATTCAATCCTATCGCGATTTGCCTTTACTAATCAACCAATGGGCAAATGTAGTTCGCTGGGAAATGCGAACCCGTTTGTTTTTAAGGACAGCCGAATTTCTCTGGCAAGAAGGTCATACCGCCCATGCCAGCAAAGAAGAAGCCATGGAAGAAGCCATGAAAATGATTAATGTTTATGCTACCTTTGCCGAACAAACATTAGCTATTCCCGTTATTAAAGGGGCAAAAACAGAAAATGAACGTTTTGCTGGTGCCCTTGACACCTACACCATCGAAGCCATGATGCAGGATGGAAAAGCACTACAAGCAGGAACGTCGCACTTTTTAGGACAAAATTTTGCAAAAGCCTTCGATGTAAAATTTCTTAATTCAAAAGGGGAACAAGAATACGTGTGGGCAACTTCATGGGGAGTATCTACCCGCCTCATTGGTGCAGTTATTATGACTCACAGCGACAACAACGGGCTGGTTTTACCACCCAATATTGCACCATTACAAGTTATTATTGTCCCCATTTATAAAACCGACGAAGAACGAGCTACTGTCTTAGAGTATGGAAATCAAATATTACAAGAATTAAAATTAAACGGTATTTCTGTAAAATTTGACGACAGAGACACACACAAGCCCGGATGGAAATTTGCAGAATACGAACTAAAAGGAGTACCTATAAGAATAGCAGTAGGACCAAAAGATGTTGAAACAAATCAAGTAGAAATTGCCCGAAGAGATACTCTTCAAAAAGAATTTATTAGCAGAAATCAACTTCTTTCGCACATCAACTTTCTTTTAACTGATATACAGCAAAATATATACAATAAAGCAGTAAAGTTCAGAAACGAACACACCTATACCATTCAATCTTACGAAGAATTAAAAGAAAATATAGAAAATGGCGGATTTTTCTTAGCATATTGGGGTGGAAGTAAAGAAGATGAAAAGCGAATGAACGAAGAAACTAAGGCAACCATTCGCTGTATTCCTTTTGAACAAGACCAAAGCGAAGGAAAATGTATCATAACAAACAAACCAACGAAAAAAAGAGTAATCATTGCAAAAGCTTATTAATTTTTTTATTAACTTTAAAGCTGATTTTTAAGAATTTATTTTCTGCTGATGAAAACCCAGGAGTCAAAAACCAAGTCGTTGATTTTAAACACATTACAAGAGAAGAGTAATGTTAAAAAAAGTGTTTTCGACTCCATCTCTTTTTCATTTGAAAAATTCAAAGAAGCTATTCAGGAAATCACAAACGAACTTAACCAGGAACTTTCAAAAGAAAATTATGAGCCTGTTGAATATTATGTTGGCTCATCGCATATTGAATTTTATTTTGGCACTGATGTAATTGTTCTTCATTTTCAGCACAATGTCTATGAAATAGACAAAAGCCATTCCATCTGGTCGCATTCTTATATTCAGGATGACCCACTCAATGCTTTTGTTGGCATAATTCCTGTGTATAATTTCATGAAAAGTTCTTATAAAAATAACGAAGGTGAAGACTTAGGTTATTTAATTGCCCGTATTTTCGTAAATAAGGAAAAACACTATTTTGTCGAAGGTAAAAGACAGTTAGGCTTTCTTTACAATGACTTTTCAGCTAATGAAATAACCAAAACAGATTTTAAAAAAATTATTCAATCGGCAATTCTGTATTGCTTAGATTTTGAGATGTTAGTACCGCCTTACGAAGATGTAAGCATCATTAGCATTGAACAATTAAAACAGATGCTCAGTAAATCTAAATCTCAAAATGCTAAACGAATGGGGTTTCAGTTTTATAAAAATGATACAAGTATATAATGAAAAATGTTATGATAAAAAAACTAATTTTTGGGACATTTGTAACAGCAGGATTCATGATTTCTTGTTCCGGACCACAAGAAAATCAAACTATCCAACCTTCTGAAGATTCTACAACAAAAGTAATATTAAGTATTGAAGACAGGCTTAACCAGTATGCTGAATTTACATTAAAAAGCGACTTATCTTCTTTTTCGTCTCAAGAAAAAGAAATGTTAAAGCTTTTAATTGATGCCTGTAAAGAAATTGATGAGATTTTCTGGTACCAGTCCACTGGAAAACCTAAAGACAGCACATTAGCATTAGCACAAAACGAAAAAGAAAAAAGGTATTGCATTATCAATTATGGACCGTGGGATAGAATTCAAGATAACGAACCATTTATAGAAGGTGTAGGCAAAAAACCTATCGGTGCAGGTTTTTATCCACATGATATAAAATATTTTCCTTTCATTGACATGAAATTTGAAGATAAACTTAGCATGTACACCGTTATTAAACGTGCCGAAGATGGAAGCTTATATACCGAACCCTATCACAAAGCTTATGAAAAACACCTAAAAAAGGCTGCTGAAAAATTAGAAAAAGCTGCCTCTTTGTGCCCCGATAAAAACTTTTCTAAATTTTTAAAACTCAGAGCTCAAAGTTTATTAACAGACGACTACTACAGCTCAGATATATACTGGGTAGATAATGTTCAATCACGTTACGACCTGGTAATTGGACCATCAGATTTTGAAGAAGACAGGTTTATCAATACAAAAGCTGCTTATGCTGCTTATCTTATTATTAAAGACATTGAATGGAGCAAACAATTTGAAACAATTTCAAAATATTTGCCCAAAATAAAAGACCACCTTCCCATACCCGATGAACATAAAAATCAAATTGTAATCTCAAATCCGAATATAGGTGTTTACGATGCCATTTACTATGCAGGATGGGGCAATGCAGGACCTAAACAAATATCTATCAACTATCCTAAAGACGGACGCATTATTTTAGAAAAAGGAAATCGAAAGCTTCAGTTTAAGAACAGCATGAAAGCAAAATTCGACAAAATACTTCTGCCTATAGCTAACATACTTATTGATTCATCAGAAAGGAATTACATTAAATACGAAGGATTTTTCATTAACAATGCAACGTATGAAATAGCTGACGCCATAATGGTAAGAACTACCATAAACGGCAAAGGACCTGTAAAAGATGCATTGAAAGACTATTTTCCAACTATCAATTCGTTAAAAGCTGATATATTTAACTTGTACTTACTTACCAAACTTCAGGAACAAAAGCTTATACCCGATGTTACTTTAATGGATAATTATGTTGTGTTTGTTGCTAATGTTTTACGTTCTGTTCGTTTTGGAGCTGCTTTTGCTCAAGGCTCATCCAATCTTATTGCCTTTAACATGCTATACAAAATGAAAGCATTCGAACGTAACGATGCTACAGGCACATACAAAGTAAATTTTGAAAAAATGAAAGAAGTTGTTCAAAAAATTTCAAAAGATATACTCACAGTTTTGCTTGAAGGAGATTATGCAACAGCTAAATCATGGATTGAAATTTATGGTAATATGTCGGAGGAATTACAAAAAGATATTCAAAAAATAAGCAAAGCTGGTATTCCTATTGACATTACCTTTGCACAAGGCAAAGAAGTTTTAGGTCTTGAATAACAAAAAAAAAAAAAAAAAAAAGAAATATTATGAGAATATTTGTGCTTTTAGTAACTACTGCATTGCTTATATCGTGCAGTCAAAAAGAAAATGTAGAAAACATGTACCAAACTTATTATGGAAGTTATTACAAGCTATCTGCCGATAACAAAATGGTAGAGCACGACATTACTATTGATTTACAAGCAGACAGCATCGTCATTAAAGAATTTGATTCTATTATTTACCAAGGCAAATATTCTGTTAAAGAAAAAACTATTAACCTTGAAGATAACAACTTAATAATTACCATAAACACTGAAAAAAACTCGCTTACATTGCTCAATTATGTTGATGATCCTATCAATTTAATTACCTACACCGATTTAATGAAAAATAAAGTTAATGAGTATGCAGTGGTTAAATTAACAGCCGACCTCACAAATCTTTCCGAAAACGATAAAAAACTCATCACAAAACTTTTTGATGTAGCTCAAATAATGGATGAACTTTTCTGGCAACAGGTATGCCCAAACAAAGATAGCTTATTAAATGCCATAACTGACGAAAACGCACGTAAATTCTTCTTAATCAACTATGGCCCTTACGAGCATTTACGAAACAATAAGCCTTTTATTTCAGGTGTTCCTGAACACAATCCAAAAGCCACTTTCTATCCTGCAGACATGACTCTTGAAGAATTTGAACAATGGAACGAACCAAGTAAAACCAGCTGGTACACAATCATAAGAAGAGACGAACAGGGAAAACTGATTTCCATCCCTTATAGCGAATTTTACAAAGAAAAATTAACCAAAGCTGCTATAATTCTAAACGAAGCAGCAGAGCTGGCCGAAAATCAAAGCTTTAAAAAATATTTATTAGAACGTGCCAAATCATTTCAAACCAATGACTACTTCCCTAGCGATATGGCATGGATGGATTTAAAAGACAACCATATTGATTTTATTGCAGGACCAATTGAAAACTATACCGATGAATTTTTAGGTTACAAAACAGCATTTGAATCATTCATTTTGCTCAAAGACCTCGATTGGAGCAAAAAATTATCTAAATACGCTGAACTTTTACCACAAATTCAACAAAACTTACCCGTAGAAGCAGCATACAAAAAAGAAAAGCCAGCCAAAGGCAATGAATTGGCTGTGTATGAAGCCATTTATTATGCAGGCGATTGCAATGCTGGTAGTAAAACTATTGCCATTAACTTACCAAACGATAAAAAAGTAAATGAACTAAAAGGTAGCAGAAAACTGCAGCTTAAAAATATCATGAAAGCAAAATTCGATAATATTCTTGTTCCCATAGCAAAAGAAGTTATTGACGAATCGCAGTTAAAACACATTAATTTTGATGCATTTTTTGAAAACGTTATGTTTCACGAAGTTGCTCATGGACTTGGAATTAGCAAAACTGTAACTAACAACAAACTCGTAACAGATGTTTTAAAAGAAACACATACTACTCTTGAAGAAGCAAAAGCAGATATTGTAGGATTATTCATTGTAACATGGTTATACGATAACGGTCATCTTACAAAAGAATCACTGTTAGACAACTATGTAACTTTCCTGGCAGGCATATTCCGCTCTGTTCGATTTGGGGCTTCCAGTGCACACGGCAAAGCAAATATGATTGAATTCAATTATTTAAGTAACCACCAGGCATTCAATTTCAACGAACAAACTGGCAAATACACCGTTAACCTGGAAAATATGCGTAAGGCAGTTTCCGATTTAGCCGGCGAAATATTAACTGTTCAGGGCGATGGCAATTATACCAGAGCCAAAGAAATGATAACTAACCAGGCTATATTGAAACCACAACTTCAAGCAGTACTAAACAAAATAGCTCATGCTGGCATTCCCAGAGATATTATTTTTGAACAAGGGAAACACCTGGTAAACTTACAATAATTCATTTGTAATTGCGTTACTGGATAAAAAGTCTGGGATGAGATTTCCGATAATCCTTCTTTTATTAATCATAAATTATGCTTGCCTTGCTCAAACATGTATAATAAAAGGTAAAATAATTAATTCTAAAAACGAACCCATTGAGTTAGCAAATATTCACCTTAAAAATAATCCCAAAATAGGGACAACGTCTAATCAAAAGGGAGAATTTGAACTAAGTATATCCGACCAGCAAGTTATTCAGCTCGTAATTTCTCACGTTGAATATTCAGACACCACAATCTTTATTAACCCTTCTGCAAACAAGTATCTGTTGCTTACCTTACATGAAAAGATTCAGAATTTACCTGGCTTTACCATCACAGAAAAAGCTGAACAGAAAGATAATATCGAAAAACTCAATCCAAAATTAATTAATATTATCCCCGACGCTTCGGGAGGAATAGAAGCAACATTAAAATCTATGCCTGGAGTAGCCAAAAGTAACGAACTAAGCTCACAATATTCTGTTAGAGGTGGCAGCTTCGACGAAAACCTTGTTTATGTAAATAACATTGAAGTTTATCGTCCGACTCTTATTCGCAGTGGTCAACAGGAAGGGCTGAGCTTCATCAACACTGATATGGTTTCGAGCATCTACTTTTCGGCAGGTGGATTTAATGCCAATTATGGCGACAAAATGGCTTCTGTTCTTGATGTTACCTACAAACGCCCTAATAAACATGCTATACATTTTATGGGAAGTTTGTTGGGAACAAATGTAACTATTGAGAACTGCAGCAAAAATTACCGATTTACTCACATAAGCGGCTTCAGATACAAAACATCGCAGTACCTTCTGAATTCTCTTGATACAAAAGGCGATTATAAACCTCGCTTTTTTGATTATCAAACTTATCTTACCTACGATATATCTGAAAAAACAGAACTTAGTTTTCTTGGGAATATCGCTCAAAATGAATATCGCTTTGTACCAGAAACTCGCGAAACGTCATTCGGAACCGTAGATGAAGCACTTAAGTTAAAGATTTATTTCGATGGTCAGGAAAAAGATAAATACACTACCACCATGGGAGCTTTTTCCATTAAGCAGAGATTAGCCAATAAAATTCAGCTTTCGCATACTATTTCGGCATATTACATTCAAGAAAAAGAAACGTTCGATATTTTGGGACAGTATTTTCTGAATGAGCTTGATAAACAGCTTGGCTCTAATTCGCTTGGCGACAGTTTAATGAACATCGGAGTTGGCACTTTCTTAAACCATGCACGTAATAAACTTAATTCAGGCATTTTTTCTGTTCAACACATGGGCAGTAAAGAAATCAATGCCTCATCTGCAATAGAATGGGGATTTAATGGAATATACGAAAAAGCGCACGATAACCTTCACGAATGGGTTATGATAGACTCAGCAGGCTACTCACTTCCCTATACCGATTCAATTGTTGGAATTTATTCGTTGATATACGGCAAAAATATTTTTGAACAGCAAAGACTTTCCTTATTTGTTCAGTACAAAAACTCTTTGGAATTTAACAAAAGTGAACTAAATTATGTTATTGGTATAAGAAACACCTATACTTCCTTTTCAAAACAAAATTTAATAAGCCCACGCTTTGCTCTCTTTTTTAAGCCATCTCAAGAAAAGCAAACAACATATAAGTTATCTACCGGATATTATTTTCAACCACCATCTTACAAAGAAGTTCGTACTCCAGATGGTAGCATAAACGAAAACATGATTTCACAACAATCTATCCACTGGGTATTAGGCAGCGACTATACTTTTACAGCCTGGGGAAGACCATTTCGCTACATAACAGAAATGTTTTATAAAAAATACAATCATCTTATTCCCTATCAAATAGATAATGTTCGCATCCAATACCTTGGTAAGAACAATGCAAAAGGCTATGCTATTGGTTTAGATATGAAAATAAACGGAGAATTCGTTCCGGGAGTAGAATCTTGGATTAGTTTGTCTCTGCTAAAAACAAAAGAAGATATTCTGGACGATTATTATTATCGTGATGAAAACGGAAAAGTTGTCAAAGTTGAACCAGGCTATATTCCCCGTCCTACAGACCAATTGGTTAATGTAGGGTTGTTCTTTCAGGATTATTTGCCCATGGACACTACTTTTACTATGCAGCTCAGTTTGTTGTTTGGCAGTGGTTTGCCATTTGGCCCACCAAAATCAGAACGCTATCAGGCAACCTTCAGAATGCCTCCTTATCGTAGGGTAGATATTGGTTTTGCAAAAATAATCAAGTCGTCGAGCCAAAAAGTAGAAGAAGGATTTTTCAAATACATTGATAAACTCTGGATTGGCGTAGAAATCTTCAATTTACTCGATGTAAATAATACCGTTTCATACCAGTGGGTTAGTGATATCAGAGGACATGAATATGCCGTTCCGAATTATTTGACCTCGCGCCGTCTGAATATTAAAATAATTGCTTCGTTTTAACTATTTTTGTACCCCCTTTATAACCAATAAAATCATACATAATGAAAAGTAAAGCCACTCCAATTTCAGAACTAGGTGAATTTAAACTCATTGAACGCCTGACCTCTAATTTACCAAAATTTCACTCCGAAACACTTATGGGCATTGGCGATGATACTGCTGTAATTAAAGCGGATTCTGATAAATATCTGTTAATAACTACCGATTTGCTAACCGAAGGCATTCATTTCAACCTTGTGTACACTCCCCTAAAACATCTTGGTTATAAAGCAGTTGCAGTTAACTTATCGGACATTGCTGCCATGAATGGAACGCCTAAGTATATTACTGTTTCAATAGCAGTTTCTTCAAAGTTTTCAGTAGAAGCTCTGGAACAATTATACGAAGGCATTTACACAGCTTGCGAACGATATAAAGTTGAACTTATTGGCGGAGACACCTCCAGTAGTCTAACAGGAATGACCATCTCTATTACTGCAATTGGAGAAGTTTTACCGCATAAAGTGTGTTATAGACACTCAGCAAAAACTAATGACCTTATCTGCGTGACAGGAAACTTAGGTGCCTCTTACCTGGGATTACAGTTACTTGAACGGGAATACCGTTTATTTAAAGAAACACCGGATATTCAACCCGATTTTAGCACAAAAGAATATTTATTAGAACGTCAATTAAAGCCCGAGCCAAGATTTGATGTATTAAAAGAGCTTGAAAAATCAGGCATACAGCCTCATGCAATGATAGACATTTCCGATGGACTTAGCTCAGAACTAAATCATATTTGCAAAGCTTCTAATAAAGGAGCAAAAATATATGCACACAAAATCCCTATTGATGCGGTAACTGCCATTACAGCAGAAGAATTTAACATGTCGCCAGAAACGGCCGCATTACATGGAGGCGAAGATTACGAACTTCTATTTACAGCTTCCCTAAACGATTTAAACAAATTATTAGCCATCCCTTCTATTAGCATTATCGGAAAAATAACTGAACCCGAAGAAGGCATTCATCTGGTACTTAACGAAGGAAACGAAATTGACTTAAGTTCAAGAGGATGGGACGCTTTTCTGCCTAAGAAAGAATAGTTTCTACATAAGTCATTATCTTTTTCGTTGCCCCGGCTTTACTACGAATATAATTGAAAGCAGCTTTTGCCGCCTGTTGTCTTTTTTCTTCATCGTGTATGAGCATGTAAAAAACAGATTTAGCCTCCATTGTATTTTTTACAACAAAGGCAGCATTTTTGTTTATCATTTCGATAGCTTCATTAAATTTGTGATATTTAGGTCCAAAAACAACCGGAACGCCATATACGGCTGGTTCCAGCGTATTGTGTATTCCCTTGCCAAACCCACCACCAATGTATGCTATTTTTGCAAATTGATATAAAGAGGAAAGTTTTCCGATATTATCTACCATCAAGACATTTGCCCGACTTTTGTAATCATTCAGTTCCGAAAAACGAATCCTGGGCAAAGTAATTTGCTGTTCCAACATAGTTATATACGAAGGCTCAATATTATGCGGTGCTATTATCCATGCAATATTGTCTGATGAACGATTAACAACTTCTTTAATCACCTGTAAATCATCATTCCACAAACTTCCCAATACAATTGTATATCGCCCATTGATAAATCCTTGAACTTCACTTAAAGGAAGCGGATTTTCTGCGATCTGGATAACCCTGTCGCAACGCGTATCTCCTGCCACAATACTTTGAACACTTATTTGCCTAAGAAGCTCAAACGAATGTTCATCCTGCACAAAGATTTGACTAAAAAGACATAGCATTTTCCTATAAAATCTACCATACCATTTGAAAAATACCTGCTCAGGTTTAAACACTGCAGAAATTAAAATAATAGGTATATTTCTTTGCTTTGCTTCTTGAATGTAATAATTCCAAAAATCATATTTAACAAATACAACAAGCTTTGGTTGTATATAATCGTAAAACATTTTTGCATTTTTGGGAGAATCTATTGGTAAATAAAAAACGGCATCGGCTAATGGATAATTTTTTCGTATTTCATAACCGGAGGGAGAAAAAAAAGTCAACACCACAGATACTCCCGGATATTTTCTTTTTATTTCTTCTATTAATGGTCTGCCTTGTTCAAATTCGCCTAACGAAGAAACATGAAACCAAACAACCTGTTTATTTAACTTTGCTAATTGAATGGTTTGCCAGATATTTTTTCTTCCTTTTATCCAGAGTTTGGCTTTAGCATTAAAAGGCTGCAAAAGCCAGATTAATAAAGCATAAACCTTAATGACTATTCTATAAAGCAGCTTCATTCTAGTAGAAGTAATAAGGCTGTGGCGTTTTAGCATAAATAGGTATTATCCAACCAAATTTGATTGAATATAAAACATCAAAGTACTTTTTGTCGTCTTTCTTCATCAAATTAAAGTCCCAACTTCTGCCACTTTGAGTAAATGCTTCATAACATTCCATTCCTACATAAAAATTTGCAATCTGCGACTTGCTGAAATAAACATATCCAATAAACTGGCTCAATCCAAGTCCGTAACGCATTTTATCGTAGCCCTGTTTATAGTCGTTAATTATTTGAGGGGCATTGTTTCCATCATTTTCAATACGTATTTTATGTTGAAAATGTCCTACACCAAATGTAACCAGCAATCCACTATTGGGATTTGGTTTTTTAAAAGAAAAAACATACCCTGCTTTAGCTCCAACAAAAAAACCCCTTTCAAAAGTACGGACCTTTGCATATTCTCCATGCATATTAATAATCATTCCGTTAGAAGTTTCTATGCTGTCAAAAAGATGTGCAGCATCTCCTTTTAACTTAGAACCAAACAGAAAATTCGAATTTATTTCGAGCCAAATATTATTGTTCAGTTTCCATGAAAAAGAAGTCCCCACATTGGAATTAATACCATATTGCCTGGCCATATCAGCAACGGGAAACTGGAGCATATAAGCTCCCGATATCATGGGGAAAGAAACTTTTTCGTCAATATTTTTTTGGGAAAATAAAAATATTGGTACAAATAATAATATAAGTATTAACCTTGCCATTTTTTTGACAAAAGTACTAAAGCTTTTCATATAAAAAAAGTCCGTATTGCTACGAACTTTTCATTATTTAATGAAATGCAGATATGTTAAAACACAACGGCTCTGATTAATACATATAATAATCCAGAAACTATCATTGTCATAGGTATAGTTAAAATCCATGCTCCGATAATTTTCTGAGCAACCTGCCAGCGTACAGCCGAAACTCTATTAGTTACGCCCACACCCATAATTGAACCTGAAATGGTATGAGTCGTACTAACAGGAATTCCCATAAAAGCAGACATTGCTAATGTAATAGCACCAGAGGTTTCAGCACAAAAACCATGAACAGGTTTTAAATCGGTTAAATGAACACCCATTGTTTTAATTACTTTCCACCCACCCGTGAGTGTTCCCAAAGCTATTGCAACATAACAAGAGATAACAACCCACTCAGGAACATAAAACTCAGGTCCTAAATAACCGGTGCTAAATAACAATACAGCAATAATACCCATTGTTTTTTGTGCGTCATTGCTTCCATGGCCTAAACTAAAAAAGGCAGATGATGCTAACTGTAACACTCTAAACCAGGCATCAACCTTATGTGGATTGGCTTTTTTCAACAAAAGTTTGGTTAAAATCATTAAAAAATAACCTAATATAAAACCTACTATAGGAGATACAAATATAAAAATCACAACTTTAATGATACCTGAAGCAATAACTGAATTATATCCAAAAACAAACCAGGCAGGTCCTACCATTCCACCTATTAAAGAATGTGAAACACTAATTGGCAATCCATAGTGAGTACAGAAATATACCCACAAAGCTGCCCCTATTAATGCTGAAAAGATAAACCACGGCTCAACAACATGTGGCTGTACAATCCCCTTACCCATTGTATTGGCAACATGTAAACCAAAAATAAAATATGCAGCGAAATTAAAAAAGGCTGCCCATAATACTGCCATAAACGGCGATAGCACCCTTGTTGCAACAATGGTAGCAACAGAATTTGCTGCATCATTCATGCCGTTTAAAAAATCGTAAATAAGGGCAATTGCTATAATAATAATTACAAATGTTGTCATAATTACGATTGTTTAATTAAAATGGATTTAATTACATCCGAAGCATCTTCGAGTAAATCGGTGGCTTTTTCTAATGTTTGGTAAATTTCTTTTTTCTTTATTAATTCAATAGTATTGGTTTCCTTTTCAAACAACTGCGAAATGCCTAAATGATAAATATCATCGGCTATGTTTTCTAATTCATTAATTCGGATACAGGCTTCCTTAATAGTTTTAGGATGTTTTAGATTGTCAATTTCACCTAAAGCATCACGGAGCAATTTACAGCCCTCGTAAATAAGTTCGGCAAATTTCATAAAATCAGATGGAATTTCCTGAGGCTTGTATAAAAGTAAACGCTGGGCCGAACCATTTATAAAATCGAGCACATCGTCAATTGAAGAAATTAAACTATGTATATCTTCACGGTCGAAAGGAGTTATGAACGATGCATTTAACATATCAAACATAGTATGTGTTAAATCATCGCCTTTCTTTTCTGTTTCTTTTATTTTTATGATAATTTCTTTACGTTGCTCCCAGTCAGTAGCCTTCATTAAGCCAATCAATTGCTCTGCACCAACAATTAAATTGTCTGCTACCTGTATAAACATCGGATAAAATTTTTTATCTTTTGGAACTAAAAACTGAAAAAAACTATTTACTCCCATAAAAAAATGATTTTATAACTTTGGCAAAATTCTAAATATTATCAATAGGCAATGTTAAGAAATTGTTAAGTTCTGTTATTGATGATTAGTATGAGTTGGCTTAAAGACTTTTTAGAATTATTAATTCCACTTACTTGTGGAGCATGTGGTAAACCATTAAATAAAGGCGAAAAAACACTCTGTACCAAATGTTTTGCCGAACTTCCTTTAACAAATTACCATCTTTACGAAGATAATCCTGTTGCTCAGATATTTTGGGGAAGAATTCTTGTTGAAGCAGCTACTGCCCTGCTTTACTTCCACAAAAAAGGTCGAACTCAACACCTATTACATAATTTAAAATACAAACAACGCAAAGATGTAGGCATACTAATGGGCCACCTGCTTGGCAATCAAATTATACATCATAAAATTTTTTCGGATGTAGATGCAATTATTCCTATTCCCTTACATCCCAAAAGGCTCAAGCAAAGAGGCTACAATCAAGCAGAATGCTTCGCACAAGGCATTTCGGAAGTCATGCAAAAACCTGTTGAAACTACATTAATCATTAGAGCCAAAGAAACTTCAACTCAAACTAAAAAAAACCGAGTAGAACGGTGGAAGAATGTATCAGAAGCCTTTAGCCTTCAAAATCCACAAAGCTGGGAAGGAAAACATCTTTTGATTGTTGACGATGTTATAACAACTGGAGCTACTATTGAAGCCTGTGCTCAAACATTATTAACTATTCCTGGCCTAAAAGTGAGCATTGCAGTTATCGCAAAAGCTTAATTTTCAGCCATATATAACTATACTTGTTATTAACAGTCAATTGTTTATATTTCAGATAACGAAGAACATATTTTTTTTGACAAAGAACATAAATTCGCAGTAGCAAACTATGAGAAATGCCATATAGAAGATTACCAACGACCGATAATGCTCGATTAAGAGCCTTGAAAAAAGCCCTGGAGGTAGCAGAAAACATACCACAACATGAATTAGCCTTTTCTTTTCAAACACATCAACGATTGAAAAGCCTTACCCCCTATTTCGAACAAATGTTACATCAGCAAAAGCAAGCTATGGCAATACAGGCAGCTAAAAGTAAAGAACTTGCAGCTTACACCAAAAAAGCCCGAATGTACATTTCTCATTTTTTCCAGGTGTTGAATTTTGCTATCATGCGAAATGAAATTCCAGCTTCATCGAGAAAATTTTTCGGTCTCAAAGAAAACGATACAAAGATTCCTAACTTACTAACAGAAAAAGACATTTTATATTGGGGCGAACAGCTAATAAAAGGAGAAAAAGAAAGATTAGCCAAAATGGGAGGAAATCCTATAACAAATCCCACGGCTGCTGTAGTAAAAGTTAGGTTTGACCAATTCGTTGAAGCCTTACACCAACAAAAAATCTATCAAAAATCAACCCGTTACGCAACCGACAAAATTGCTGAAATGCGTGCCAGCATTGATGAGCTCATTGTTAAACTCTGGAACGAAATAGAAGAACACTTTGCACACTTAAACGATGAAGATAAGCGAAATGAATGCTCAAAATACGGTGTTTTTTACGTTTGGAGGCCCAATGAAAGAGAAATTAGCTCAGACGATATAGAAAACGAACTGGCTAGTGAAAAAGAATTGATGGAAAATATTCAGGAAGAAGAGTTTGAAGAAAAGCCTACAGACAAACAATTACAATATTCTATTAGTTTTTCGGGCAATTAGCCATACACATAAAAACCCAACCCCACCCCCAAGAAGAGCAAAAAACCATTCTGCTATACCCAAAGATTCATTAACCTGATTCACAACTTTCTCTGAAGAAATAAAATACGCCATCAACACACCTGTTAAATTATTTATAAAATGTGCAATAATAGGCAACCAGATAGTTCCTGTTAATTCTAACAAATATCCAAACAAGACTCCCAAAAACAATCGGGGAATAAATCCAAAAAACTGAAAATGAATAGCACTGAATAAAATAGCAGAAATCCATATTCCCCAGTGAATGCTTTTAAACCACTGAGTAAACAATCGTTGAAATACTCCTCTAAATAATAACTCTTCGCCCAATGCAGGAATCAGAGCAATTAACAAAACATTATACAACAGCCCTCCTAATGAATCAGCATGAAGGAAAAGTTTTGTCAACTCATTAGCATTTTCCTCAGAAGTTCGCATCCAATTTTCTACACCACTTAACCAGGAAGGAAATACAATTAAATTATTCAAATACGAAAGTAAGTTAGAAAACGGAATGAACGACAACACTGAAAAGATTGCCAAAATGATTATATAAACCGAATCAATCTTTTTAAATCTTAAAAAATCACTTACGGAGTAAAACAAAAAGTAAGCTATTAAAAATGACGGCAAAATAAACAAACCGACTGACTGAACAAGCTGAAGAAATTTTAGCAACTGAACATCGGTTCTGTCTTGCAAGATTTCAGGATGATGAATAATATCTATACCAAATGCGAACTGCACGGCAACGATTCCTACCACATACATAAAAAGAAATGAAAAGAAGATAAAAAACAGAGCGATAAAAAATTTTGTCGTTGCAGATGACTGGTAAAATAATCCTTTTATCATAAACAAAAAAAGGAGGTTTAGCCCTCCTTCTTGCTCCCCAGCCAGGACTTGAACCTGGGACCCCCTGATTAACAGTCAGGTGCTCTAACCAACTGAGCTACTGAGGAATTTTTTGCACGTGCAAAGGTATATACTTTAATTGAAAAAAACAATACCTTTGTGAAAATTTTTTATTCAAAATTTCATGAACGGAGTTATAGGCGTAGGGAACGCCATTACAGACATGCTGGCAATATTGCCTAACGACAACATTCTTAGCGAATTAGACTTTCCAAAAGGTAGTATGCAATTAGTTGATAGCACAACCATATCTACTATACAATCTAAAGTAGGGCAATACATTCAATCTGTCAAATCGGGCGGAAGTGCTGGTAATACTATGTATGGTATTGCTTCAATGGGAATACCTGCTGCATATATCGGAAAAATTGGAAACGACGCGATTGGTGAGCTCTATTTTAATGACATGAAAAATCAAGGCGTGCAGTGTTTTTTCTCACATTCAGATATAAATTCCGGTTTAGCTGTTGCCATGATAACGCCCGACTCAGAACGTACATTTGCCACCTTTTTGGGAGCAGCTTCTGAGCTTTCTCCCTCCGAAATAAATAACGAATGGTTTTCTGATTACCAAATAATTCACATAGAAGGCTATCTTGTTTTTAACCCCGACTTATTAATTCGCTTAGGCGAAATTGCCATCAAGCATAAGCTCAAAGTATCTTTCGACATGTCGAGCTATAATATTGTTGAAACAAACAGAACTTTTATCACTGATTTTGTTAAAAAATATGCTGATATTGTTTTTGCTAATGAAGAAGAAGCCTATGCTTTTTGCGGGAAGAAACCAGAAGAAGCAATCCACGAGCTTGCCAACTATTGTGAAATTGCCGTTATAAAACTTGGAAAAAAGGGCTCATTGATGAAACATCAAGGGAAAGTTTATACTATATCTGCTATTGATTCAAAAGCAATAGACACCACAGGTGCCGGCGATTGGTATGCTTCGGGCTTTTTATATGGTTTAAGTATGGGATACGACATGGAACGCTGCGGAAAGATTGCTTCCCTGCTGGCAGGAAAAGTTGTTGAACATATTGGTGCAAAAATTCCCGCCGATATATTACATAATGTAGTAAAAATGGCAAAAAATTTGTAACCTTAGTAAAAAACTTTCGTTTAAATGATTAAATGAAACGACTAATAACCATATTGATTTTAGTATTTTTCGCCACAGTTTTATATTCGCAAACTGCCGACACACTGAAATTTCAAACAAGTTTCGATAATATTACTGCTTATTACGATAAACTCAATGCAACGGTTGTTGTTTCACCCATTCCTGAAAACACAAAGCTTTCTATTGAAATATTCGACATTACGGGTCTTTCTGTCATAAAAATTGATGTATTCTCAACAAACAAAAGACTTGAACTTCCTACCTGGCTTAAACAAGGTGTATATATCCTGATTATTGGAAATAAAAATTTTTCTGTAACACGAAAGTTCAGGGTTAATTAAACATCACACGCAGTTTTTTATTTCCTTTGTGTCCAAAAGTTAACCTATGAAAATTAACAAATGCTTACAATCCTTTTTTCATTCATTTTATTTTAAATATATTATCCTATACGCTTTTTTCTTCCTTGCCTTTAGTATTTTCAGACTCATCTTTTTCATTTCTACCCAACACTTTCTGGAAAAAAATGAACCCTTGATTAATGTATTGAGAGCTTTTATTAAAGGAATTCAGTTCGACGGAGTTGTGATTTCTTTCGCTATGATGATTGTGCTGGTGCTGTTTTTCCTGTATCATATTTTTCCCAAAAAATTTATTCTGACTGTTTTTAATATTTGGCTCTGGATTATTACTGTTTCGTTCTTTTTTATGCTTTCGGCTTCTTCGCCATACTTTAACTACAATTTTTCGCATCTTACCATCGCTCTCTTCAACTGGATAGACACTCCGTTGATGATGACAAAACAAGTTATTACCGACTGGCAATACATTATTTATCTTATACTGTTTATCATTTCTCTTTTCGTTGCACAAAAAATTTACCGAATAATGTTTTCTTCTTCAACCTATGCAAAATTAAGTTTCTATATCAACCTTTTGTTTTTTTTGGTGTTAGGCTCTTTAACTTTTCTGGGAATGAGAGGTAGAATAAGTGCCCCACTCAAAGAAAGCAATGCCAGCATTTCTCAAAGTCCTTATATCAATCAACTACCACTTAACTCTGTTTTTACGTTTATCAAAAGTATAGATTACAGTGTTCGTTTCTTTTCTGATGAAGAAGCCATAAAAATGACAAAGTTCTATTTAGGCTCAACCAACAATCAATTATCTATCCAAAGAATTCAGGAGCCTTATCGCACAGAAAACACTGCTAATATTGTTGTTATACTCATGGAAAGCATGACCAGCTGTAATTTGAATAGTGGATTAACACCCTTTTTAGATAGCCTTTCGAACCACAGCATGTTTTATTCGAATGTATGGTCAGCAGGAAAGCATACATCAAACGGCATTTTTTCAACACTATACGGCTATCCTGCTATTTGGAGCCGCAGGGCGACAAGCACTTCCAACAAAACATCGTACTGCGGACTTCCCGGTACACTAAAACAGCATGGCTATTTCAATATTTTCTTTTGCACACATGATTTAAGTTTCGACAATCTGGCAGAATTTTTACCCATGAACCACTTTGACTCTGCCATCTCACAACCTTTATACCCGAAAGAAGAAATTATTGGCATATATGGTGTTCCGGACCACATTATGTTTCGCAAAGGCATTGAAACCCTAAACAAATTAACACACAAACCCTTTCTGGCTGTTTTTCTCACTTCCAGCAATCATGGACCTTATGCACTCCCTCGCAATATTCCATTTAATTCAACTTCATCGAGCATTGAACATCAAATGATTGAATATGCTGACTGGGCTATAGCAGATTTTTTTCACATAGCAAATCAATGCGAATGGTTTAACAATACCATTTTTGTACTTATTGCCGACCATGGCTTCCTGGTAAAAAAGGAAACATCTGCCGTTCCATCCTGCGTTCACCACATACCATTATTTATTGTTACACCAGAAAACATTTCTAAACCTTTTCATTCAAATAAACTAGCCAGCCAGATGGATGTGTTTCCAACAGTCATGGGACTTCTTGGCAAGAAATACATCAATAACTCCTTTGGAATTGACCTGGCAGTTGAAAACAGACCTTACGTCTTTTATTCGGAAGACAATAAGCTTGTTTGCCAGAACGACAGCTTCATTTATGTTTATGGCAAAAGCAAACAGGAAGCACTTTATTTTCGAAACTCAGCTAACAATGTAATAGCCGATTATCCTGATGTTGCTCAAAAAATGAAAATGTACATGCTTTCTCAATTACAGACAGCCGCATGGCTTAGCGATATGCGTAAAACCGGTTGCAAACGAAATTAATGCAACTTTTGTCCTATTAAATGAAGAAATTCTGAACGTGTTGGTTCTTTAAGAAACACACCCGAGAAATCGCTGGTAGTCGTTACACTGTTTTGTTTTTGAATTCCACGCATCATCATACATAAGTGCTGTGCTTCAATAACAACACCCACACCTAACGGATTTAGTGTGTTTTGAATACATTCTTTTATTTGTGTGGTAAGGCGTTCCTGTACCTGCAAACGTCGAGCAAAAGCATCTACCACACGGGCAATTTTGCTTAAACCTGTTATATAGCCATTGGGAATATAGGCAACATGAGCTTTTCCAAAAAACGGTATCATGTGATGCTCGCACAATGAATATATCTCAATATTTTTAACAATAACCATCTGACGATAATCTTCTTTAAACTTTGCCGAATTTAAAATTTCTTCAGGGTTCAAATGATAACCGTGAGTAAGAAACTGTATGGACTTCGCAACTCTTTCCGGTGTTTTTTCAAGTCCCTCGCGATTCGGATCTTCGCCTATTAAGCCAAGTATCCACTTATAATGCTCTGATAATGAATGTGTAAGCGATTCATTATAGAGTTCTATTTTTGAAAACCCTTCTTTTTCAGTTGGATCAAAATCTTCCAGTTTCATAGATTTTTTTGGGCAAAGGTAAAGCAAAATATTCAAATAAATACTTACATGTTCTCGAATAGTTTTCTTGCCTTATGCGGATTTTGCTTAAAATCACTTATTGTAATTCCTGTATATTTTTTAAAGGTATTGGACAGATGATGAACGCTTGAAAAGTCCATTATGTAAGCAATTTCGCTTACCGTATATTCACCTTGCAAAACAAGCTCTTTAACTCTTTCAATTTTGTGCAACAGAATATACTTTTCTAAGGTTATTCCTTGGTGTTTTGAAAATATTCGGGATATTTGCTGGTATTGCATTCCGATTTTCTCTACTATATACTCTGACTTTCTTACAATAGAATTAACGTTATTGGAATAATGAACAAGCTCAACTACAGCTTGCTTAATTTTTTCTACCAATAGTAATTCTTTTTCCCTGATAACAGAAAGGCCATATTTTAACAATAATTGCTCAAATTCTTCTTCGTTAAATTGTTCTTTGAAAACAGTAATTTTAGGTGGATTTAGCTCAAGAATAGTATATTGATGCTGTTGTAAAACCAGTTCAACTAGTTGTTTACAACAATCGCCAAGCAAGTTTTTTAAAAAATAGGTATGTGCTTCTATTGTATTCAAGTTATAATCCGCTTATTTTCTTAATTTCATTCAATATGTTCAAGGCTTCTATGGGTGTTAGATTGTTGATGTCCAATTTTTTAATTTTATCTCTTATTTGAATCAAAACTGGGTCTTCGAGTTGAAAAATAGACAGCTGATAACCTTCTCTTTGCTGTCCTATAACATTTACAGGCTTTTCAAGCTGATGTTGTTGACTTGCTTGTTCTAATTGTTTCAATATTTCCTTACTTCTATTTACGATACTTTTGGGCATTCCTGCCATTTCGGCAACATGTATTCCAAAGCTGTGTTCAGTGCCGCCTGGCAGAAGTTTTCGCAAAAACAACACCTGATTATTAAACTCTTTGACGCTTACATGATAATTCTTTATTCGGGGAAACGACTTTTCCATTTCATTTAGCTCGTGATAATGAGTAGCAAATAAAGTTCGGGCTTTGCCAAGTGGATGTTCGTGTATAAATTCAGCAATAGCCCATGCAATGGAAATTCCATCGTAAGTACTGGTTCCACGTCCTATTTCATCGAGCAATATTAGCGAGCGTTCAGAAAGATTGTTCAGAATGGTAGCAGTTTCTATCATTTCTACCATAAAAGTACTTTCGCCTTGCGAAATATTATCGCTTGCCCCAACTCGGGTAAAAATTTTATCTACCAGTCCAATGGTAGCTTCTCTGGCTGGTACAAAAGAGCCCATTTGGGCTAATAACACAATGATTGCTGTTTGTCTTAATATAGCCGACTTTCCAGACATATTTGGTCCGGTAATAACAATTATCTGTTGCTGATTAGAATCCAGATAAATATCATTGGGAATAAATGGTCTGTCGGGCGGTAGCTGCTTTTCAATAACCGGATGACGTGCATCTTTCAGATCTATGATTAGAGAATCGTTGATAACTGGTCGTCGGTAGTCATTGTCTATGGCAGTTTTTGCCAGCGACTGAAAGCAGTCTATCTGAGAAAGAAGCATTGCATTCAACTGAAGTGTTGGGATGTAGGTTAATATTTCATTAATAAGATTCTGGAAAAGTCTGCTTTCAATATCAAGAATCTTTTCTTCGGCACCTAATATTTTCTCCTCGTATTCTTTTAACTCCGGCGTTATGTAACGTTCCGCACTGGTGAGGGTTTGTTTTCTTATCCAGTCACCGGGAACTTTATCTTTATGTGTATTCCGAACTTCTATATAATAACCGAAGACATTATTAAAGCCTATTTTAAGTGAAGGGATTCCTGTTCTAAGGCTTTCCTTTTGCTGAAGCTGATTCAGATATTCTTTGCTATGATAAAGAATTTCACGTAATTCATCAAGTTCTGCATCAACCGAAGGAGCAATAACACCACCTTTTTGAATAGTTGCCGGACAATCAGGATTAATGGTTTGAGAAATTTTTGAATAAAGAAGTTCACAATCTTGTAATTGCTGAACAAGCGAATATAGCGGAGAAGTAGCGTCCAATAAAAGTTTTATTCTTTTTATTGCATGTAATGCGTGAGCTAAATGCAAAATATCTCGAGGTCCTGCTTTACCAATTGATATTTTGGAAACCAGTCGTTCAAGGTCGCCAACATAGTTGAGCTCTGTAGCTATATCCTGTATTATGTCGGGACGATGAAACAAAAATTCTACGATATTCTGACGGTTAATAATTTGCGACAAATCTTTCAATGGAAAAGCCACCCAACGACGAAGCAACCGTCCACCCATGGGTGTTATTGTTTTATCAATAACATCTATTAAGGTGCGGGCATTTTCATTCGCCGAATATAATAATTCCAGATTCCTTAAAGTAAACTTATCAATCCAGACGTAATCTTCATTTACTAATCTTGATATATGGGTAACGTGCTTAATTTTATCATGTTGTGTCGAATCGAGATACTGCAATATTGCTCCTGCTGCCGATATTCCAACCGAAAAATCGGCAATACCGAAGCCTTTAAGCGATTGAACCTGAAAATGCCTGCATAGCCTTTCTATAGAAGTTTCTAACGTAAAGTACCAATCGTCAAGTTTATACAAATAATAGGTATTGCTCAACCATTGATTAAAATGTTCATGTTGACTGCGTTCGTACAAAATTTCTTTTGGCTGAAAGCTTTGTAAAAGTTTTTCCAGTTCATCTCTTCCAACTTCGGTTACTAAATATTCTCCTGTTGATATATCTAAAAATGAAATACCATACAACTTCTTTTCATAATAAACGGCACACAAAAAATGATTTTCTTTGGTTGATAAAACTCTTTCGTGAGTCACAATGCCCGGTGTAACTATTTCGGTTACTCCTCTTTTTACAATTGTTTTAGCAAGTTTAGGGTCTTCGAGCTGATCGCAAATAGCAACTCTTTGCCCTGCCCTAACCAGCTTGGGCAGATAGGTATCAAGTGCATGATAAGGAAATCCTGCCAGCGGAACTTCAGACGCATATCCATTGTTTCTGCTGGTAAGTGTAATTCCAAGAATAGACGATGTTTTAATAGCATCTTCGCCAAAAGTTTCGTAAAAATCGCCTACTCTAAAAAGCAAGATAGCATCGGGGTATTTTGCTTTAAAGCTATTGTATTGCCTCATTAAGGGAGTTGTATCATTGCTCGTGTCCTTCATAAAATAAAAAAATGCAATTGACAAAGTTAACGAATTTAGTTTTTATAGAGAAGTATTTTGTAATTAAGAAAGTTTCTATTAACTTTGCGTCGAATTTTAGTTTCATGCCCGGATGGCGGAATTGGTAGACGCGCTGGTCTCAAACACCAGTGGGATCAAACCCATGCCGGTTCGACCCCGGCTCCGGGTACATGCAACACCCTCACAAAAAGAGGGTTTTTTTATGGAAAAAGACAAGCAGTTTAAACTTGATCGCCGTTATTTACAAATGGCTAACATCTGGGCCGAAAACAGTTATTGTAAACGCCGTAAGGTCGGTGCACTCATTGTAAAGGATAAAATGATTATTTCCGATGGCTACAACGGCACACCTTCTGGCTTTGAAAATCAATGCGAAGACGAAAACAATGTTACCTACCCCTACGTACTTCATGCAGAAGCCAATGCCATAACCAAAGTTGCCAAATCTACCAACAACAGCGAAGGTTCTACCTTATATGTAACTACCTCTCCCTGCATGGAATGTTCAAAGCTCATTATACAATCAGGAATTAAACGCGTAGTTTTTAGCGAATTGTATCATAATCAAGATGGCCTAACCTTGCTAAAACGCGCAGGAATTGAAGTTGTTCACATACCTTTAAACCACAATAATGAATAAAAAATATTTCCTTTATTTACCCATTCTTTTATCCATTGTGCTTGTTGTGGGAATTTATCTGGGTAAGCTTTACTTTACCGATAATTTTTCGCTTAACATTGATGAACAGTGGTTTAATAAAAATTTTTACGAAAAAAGCAGCAGCAACAAATTATTAATGTTGTTAAATTACATCGAATCTGAATATGTAGATAGCATAGACAAAGATAGTCTAACCGAAAAAGCAATTCTGGCACTTTTAGAAAATCTTGACCCGCACTCTGTTTATATACCTGCATCTGAGTTTAACGAAATGAACGACCCCTTAGAAGGAGAGTTCGAAGGCATAGGAATTGAGTTCAGCATTCAAAGCGATACCATTGTTGTTATGCAGACCATTCTTGGCGGACCGTCTGAAAAAGTTGGTTTACTGGCTGGTGACAGAATAATTAAAGTAAACGACAGTATTGTAGCCGGAGTTGGTATTACTAACAACAAAGTATTTCGATTATTAAAAGGTCCCAAGGGGACAAAAGTCAAACTACACATAAAACGAGCAAAACATAACAAATTACTCGAATTCACTATTGTTCGCAACAAAATACCTATGCACAGTGTAGATATTTCCATGAAAATAGCTGAGAATATTGGATACATTAAAATATCACGATTTGCAAAAACAACTCCGGAAGAGGTACGCGAAGCCATTCAAAAATTACACAAGCAAAACATCCACAACTTAATCATTGATGTAAGAGGAAATGGTGGTGGCTACATGGATGCTGCTATTGAAGTGGCCGACGAGTTTCTCGACAAAGGAAATTTAATTGTTTATACAGAAGGCAAATCTCAACCACGAAAAGAATATTGGGCAACTGAAAAAGGCATAGCCCATAACGATAAAATAGTAATTTTACAGGATCAATGGTCGGCATCGGCAAGCGAAATATTAGCCGGAGCGATTCAAGATAACGACAGAGGATATATTGTAGGACAACGCTCATTTGGCAAAGGATTGGTACAAGAACCAATATTTTTCAATGACAACAGCTCAATACGTTTAACCGTTGCCCGCTATTATACACCAAGTGGACGCTGCATTCAACGAAATTACAAAACTTCTATCAGCGAATATTATACAAACTTAATTCTACGAACAGACAGTATTGATAGTCTTGATATTAAAAACGCACCAACATTTAAAACAAAAAAAGGCCGCATTGTTTATGGCAATGGTGGTATTTTCCCCGATATTAAAATAACACACACAGATAAACAAAGCGATTTATTTTATAAAGCGGCAAGCCTCTCATTAATTTATCAGTTTGCTTTTAAATATACCGACCAACAGAGAGAGTTTCTAAAAACTTTCAAAAAATGGCAAGACTTAGACACGTATTTACAAAAATCAACCATCTATAACGAATTCATACAATACATAAACAAACAAGGAATACATGCAAGCCAACAGGAAATAGAGCAATCAAAAAACATTATTATGAATCACCTGCGTTCCTATATAGTTAGAAACATGTTTAATGATGAAGGATTTTATGCTATAAGTTTAGAAAATGACAAAGAAATAAAAGAAGCCATCAAACTTTTATCAAAAAATGTTCATGCAACTAATCAATAAATTTTGTAGTCTTATAAAAAATTATTTTCTTTGTGGTCAAAATTATGTCTAACTAAAATTTAAGTACTATGAAAAACATTTACTTTTTATTAAGCTTTTTGCTTATTGCAGGTATGCTTAATGCACAAACCAAGCGTACCAGTTTTGATGCAAAATTAAAACATCAGGTAACTAAATTAACTTTTACATCAGCTAATGGGATAAAATTACCTGACACTGATACACTCGAAAACATTCTCGATTCTGACACATTAACTGTTTACACTTTACAAGGACAATGGGGGTATTTCCCTGGTCATAATGGTTACCAAATCAATGCTTTTGCAGAAAAATTCACCAACACTATTCCAGGTGAAATAAATGGTATTTTTGTTGGAGTAGCCTTAGCTTATGCTGCAGATCCTAACAGAACCATTTCATTTAAAGTATATGCTGATGGTGCAACTCCAGGTGCTGCTCTCGCAACTAAAACAGTTCCTATCAACACACTTCAGGAAGGAACTTACAACGAAATTATTTTTGACAATCCCGTTCCAGTAACAGGCAATTTTTATGTAGGCTACGAAATTACTTATAATAGCCCTACCGATACAATTGCTACTTATATAGCACAATTTAACAATCCCGCAAGAACGACCAATACTGCTTATTGCAAATACAGCAATAGTTGGTATTCCGTAGAAAACCTCTTCCAGGGAGCTCCTAAAACAGCTATGGCTATTGCTGTTCGCTTTGCTGCAAACACATCATCCAATCCAACTGCTGTAGTAACTCCAAACACTTATGACTTTGGCAACGTTAGTGTTGGCAGTTCAGCATTATCCACTAACTTTACTTTAACCAATGCTGGTGGTGGTACTTTAACAGCCAGTGCTGTAAATGGTTTAGCAGGAACACCTTTTACCTGTTCATTAAACCCAGCTAATGTTAATTTAGCAACTGGTCAAAGTGTTACTTTTACTTTCAGCTACATTCCAACTTCAGCAGGCACTCACACAGCAACTGCTACTATTGAAACAAACGGTGGCAATGTAACTGTAACACTCACCGGCAATGGTATTACTTGCTCCACTATTAGCCAATTTCCATGGCTAGAAAGCTTTGAAGGAACAGATTTCCCTCCTGCTTGCTGGGAAAACTTAGATGTTGATAACGATGGCAAAAAATGGGAAGTTCGCGATGTTTCGCAAGGATGGAGTACTTATGACGGAACAAAATGCGCTGTATCTGCTTCATGGGTTCAAACTCCTCTTAATCCAAACAACTATTTAATTACTCCTCAAATTTCAATTCCCAATGGCAACATGGTATTGAAATTCTACGTTGCTCCTCAAGATCCCGATTGGCCAAGCGAATTCTTTGGTGTAGAAGTTTCTACAACCGACAACCAACCGGCCAGCTTCAGCAGCATCTATACCTATACTTTAACCATCAACGATACTGATTACAAAGAAGTTATTCTTCCATTGGCAAATTATAGTGGTCAGAACATTTACATTGCTTTTCGTCACTACAACTGCACCGACTGGTTCTATATGAAACTCGATAAAGTCAGTGTTGAAGAAAGCTCGGGTATTGATTTTAGCAATCTCAACAACAATGTGTTCGTTTATCCAAATCCGGCTTCTACAACCTTAAAAGTTGCTAACGAAAAGGCTTCACGCATTGAAATTTACAATCTCAATGGTCAGTTAGTTGCTGAATACAGCAATACTTATGAAGCTAACGTTGCAAACTTAGCTCAAGGTACTTATATGGTTAAAGTTGTTACCAAAAACAACGTATTTACCCAAAAAATCAATATTGTTCGTTAACAATATTTAAATAGTTTTTAAAAAGGGCTGTCTTATTACAGGCAGCCTTTTTTATTTATCTTTGTGGCATGAACATTCTGGTTAACACACGACTTCTTTTACATGGGAAACTAGAAGGCATTGGTTGGTTTACACACGAATTGCTGCGGCGTATTGTAAAACTTCATCCAGAACATACTTTTTATTTTTTATTTGATCGTCCTTTTCACGAACAGTTCATTTATGCAAAAAATGTAAAACCTCTTGTTTATGGTCCACCAGCCCGCCACCCTGTATTGTACTGGATTTGGTTTGAAAAAATAATCCCTCGTGTTGTTAAAAAATACCATATAAACTTGTTTTTCTCTCCTGATCATTATTTATCGCTTAATGTCAAAATTCCTACTTTATTGGCTGTTCATGATTTGAATTTTCTTCATCATCCGGAAAACTTGCCAAAACTCGAAGCATTATATTACAAAAAATTTGTTACACGCTACATTCAAAAGGCTACCCGTTTGATAGCCGTTTCTGAACATACAAAAACAGATTGTATCAAAACACTAAATATAGAACCCGACAAAATTGATATTGTTTACAATGCACCTAATCTGCCCAAAATAATACTAAATGAAGAAGAAAAACGACAGGTAAGAAAAAAATACACAGGTGGCTGTCCATATTTTGTTTACATAGGGTCGCTTCATCGCAGAAAAAACATCGGGAGAATGCTTCAGGCTTTTGATGCCTTTGTTGAGCAAACCAAAGCTGATGTTTTTTTTGTTTTTGTTGGAAAACCCATGTGGAAAGACAAACAATTAGATCATATTTATCAACAAATTAAACATAAGGAACGCATTATTTTTACTGGTTATTTAGACTCGAACGAAGCGGCACAAATATTAGCTTCCGCTTTAGCCCTTGTTTTTGTATCCTTGTTCGAAGGCTTTGGTGTTCCTGTTGTTGAAGCCATGAATATGGGTGTACCGGTTATTACTTCTAATATTTCTTCTATGCCCGAAGTCGCAGGCAATGCAGCATGGCTCGTAAATCCCTTTTCACAGGAAGAAATTCAACAAGCTATGAAGCGTTTATATGAAGACGTAACCCTACGACTGGAAATGGTTAAAAGAGGATATCAGCAAGCCAGCAAATATTCCTGGGATATTTCGGCTCAACAATTGTGGAAAGCCATTGAAAAAACAATAACTGAACAAAATTAAAATTTTTCGTATGAACGAATTTCTAGAAATTGTACAAAAAACATTATTAGTATCTGGTTTTGTCCTTTTATTAATGATACTTATCGAATATCTTAATGTAAGAACTACAGGGAACTGGAATAAAGGGATATTAAAAAACAAATGGATACAGGTTATCATTGCTGTTTTACTGGGACTATCTCCGGGCTGTGCCGGTGCATTTGCTGTTGTATCACTATATACGCATAAACTTATCTCCTTTGCTGCACTATTGGCTGTTTCGGTAGCAACTTTTGGCGATGAAGCTTTTGTCATTTTTGCAACTAACCCCGATACAGGCATTAATTTAGTCATTTCATTATTAGTTCTTTCAATTCTACTTACTATACCTTTTATGTTTATAAACATTCAAACTGGTAGTCAATCCTACCTTCATTTACAAATACATCAAGACGAATGCTGTTCAATAAATGTAAAAGAAATTAAACATCAACTTAGAAAAATAACTTTTCAAAGAGCTTTACTGCTAGGTGTTTTGCTTTTAGTTGCGTTAAACATGTTTTTACTACCACATGGGCATGAAGACCATCACCATGGTAACCACCTGTCTCCAGAATCAATAGTTTTTATCATTTTATTAGCCATTAATCTGTTTGTTATAATTACGGTGCCAGAACATTTTCTTACCGAGCATATTTGGGATCATGTGATAAAAAAACATTTCGTCCGTTTATTTATCTGGACATTATCAACTATTGTTATTGTTCATTTTTTAGAAAAATATATATCCATCGATTCTTTTGCCAGAGAAAACAAGTGGTGGTTGTTTCTGATGGCAATCGTCATTGGAATTTTACCCATTTCTGGTCCGCATTTAATCTTTTTCACACTTTTTATGGAGGGATACATACCATTCAGTATTTTATTAACAAATTCCATTGTACAGGAAGGACATGCAGGAATACCTTTGCTAGCAGAAGACAAAAAAGCTTTCTTGTACATAAAAGCCATAAAAATAGCGGTAGCTGGGGTTGTGGGTGCAAGCATGTTGCATGTTAACTGGTTATAAAATGATTCATTATAGCATAAAAATTAATTGGTTATGAAAAAAAGACTCTCCTTATTGCTGTTGCTGCTTTTTGTATCATTGGTTCTTTTTTCTCAATCGAATAAAGAAACAGAAGTCGTGATTATGCATGTCAACGATATGCATGGTAAAATAGACAAATTTCCTTATCTGGCCACTCTTGTTAAAGAAATAAAGAAACAACATCCGGATGCCTTGTTGTTATCAGCAGGCGATATTTTCAGCGGAAATCCCATAGTTGACCGATATCCGGAAAAAGGCTATCCTATGATTGATTTAATGAACCTACTTCCTTTTAACTTATCAACACTTGGAAACCATGAATTTGATTTTGGTGGCGGAACATTAGCAAAACGAATAAAAGAGCTAAAACACCCTGTTGTAGCTGCAAATATAAAAACAGCACCCACCTATTTTCCAAAGCTTAACAGCTATGAAGTATTCACCATACAAGGCATCAAAGTAGCTATTTTAGGTTTGACACAGGTTGGAGAATCGGGATTTCCCGACACCCATCCCGACAGAGTTAAAGAATTTTCGTTTGAAAAAGGAATAAACGCTGCTATGAGAATACTGCCACGCTTAAAACAATATCCGGTTCGCATTGTGCTTTCTCACATGGGATACGAACAAGACTCTATTCTTGCAACACGAAACTCTTCCATTACAGCAATCGTTGGCGGGCATTCTCACACTAAAATTCAGCCCATGAAAAAAATAAACGGCGTAGCAATTGTGCAGGCAGAAAATTATGTGAAATATTTGGGAGTTCTCACCATAAAACTTTCTGGGAACAAGGTCATTTCTATATCAGACACCTTATTACCCATTTCCAAAAACATTATTCCAGATTCAGTTATCCTGAAAAAGGTAGAAGAATACAACAACAACGAAGAGTTTAAAAAAATTGCTGGTTACGCATCCGACACTATCCATGGCATACAAGCATTAGGATGCATGATGAGCGAAGCATACCGACGAATTACAAAAACAGACATTGCATTGCAAAATAGCGGAGGTATCAGGATTTCACAAATCCCTCGTGGAGAAATTACCTATAAACAAGTTTATGAATTAGACCCTTTTGCCAACGAATTGATTGTTACAAAAATGAAACCCGAACAGATTAGGCAAATTATTCTCTATGGTTACGAAAAAGAAGGTAGCCTTGATATTTTTTCATCAGGCATGAAATCGAAAATCTATGTAGATGAACAAAAGAAAATCAGAAAAATTGAATTGTACGATATGTCGTTGCAGTTGCTCGATGAAAACAAAACGTATTCCGTCGCAATGGGCAGTTATTTGTTTAATGCCTACCATTTTTCTAAACTTGATAACGGCACAAAAACTGGTATTACAACAACTGATGCGTTATTGCAATTTCTTTCACAAATCAAAGGAGCTGCTTTTAGCGGATGTCAAAGTTCGGAATATATTTTTAAATAAACAGCTCAGGTATGTAATTCACGATAATAGTTAACCATTGTTTTCAAACTTTCTTTTACAGGAATGAAAGAATATTGAAGTGTATCTTTTATTTTGCGATTACTATACGAAAGTTCTTTATTCAACAATTCTGCTGTATATCGGTTAATCAGTTTTTTCTTTGATACAACTGAAAATATTTCTCCCAGATATCCTAAAAAAACAAGCTTTTCTTTACTAATTCTTTTCAATTCCTTATGGATGTCAAGTATTTCGCACAGATTTTGATAAAATTCCCTATAGGTAAGATTTTCAGCAGTTAAAATAAACCGCTGGTTGGTTATGCTTGTACAAAATGCCAGATGATTTACAATCTTTACAACATCACGAATATCAATAAAGCTTCCTTTTCCTGATGGATAATACAACCAGCCCGATTCGAGCCGTTTTATAATAGATTCGAAAACATGCCATTGACGACTATATCCAAGAATTACCGATGGATTGACGATAACAGCCGGCAAGCCTTCCTGTATTCCTCTCCAAACTTCAAGTTCTGCCAAACATTTTGAAATTGTATAAGGATGATCTGTCGTAAGTATTTCAAACGGAGAGTTTTCTTTGCCTTCACCATTAACATAATTTGTAATGGTTGCAATAGAACTTATATAAACAAAACGCTTAACATGCTGCAAAATAGAAGCATTAACGATATTTTCTGTTATACGCACGTTTTTTTCTATCATTCCTTGATTACCCGTTTCGTTTATATTTACCTGAGCTGCAGCATGAATAACAACCTGTGCACCATTTAATATTTCTACAACATCGCTGTACTTAGACAAATGACAATCTGCCCATCGTATCTTATTAAATAAATGAAAAGCTTTGTGCAATTCAAAAACCCTTTTAGTGTAAGAAGTGTCAGAATGCGAACGCTTTAAAGCAAGAACTTCTCTGTTGTTTTTAAGCAACTCCAGCAAAATATGCGAACCAACAAAACCAGTTGCACCTGTTAAAACTATCATGTAGCAAAAGTATGTTCTTTTTTCGTATTTTTGAAAATTATTCAAATAAAACTGTGAGAATTAAATTTTTCTTAATATTACTTACCACAACAGCTTATGTACAAGCTCAAATGCTGGTATTTCCTTTTCATCATCGTTTTCAAACCACTATTGAACAATATTTTCACAACGATAGCAGTCTGCATCCTTCTATTAAGCCCTACTTAACTAATGTTCAACTTTTGAAAAACAAATTCAACTTCTCTTTTCAGTCAAGCCACGACACAACTAAAGGCTTTTATATTGAGCCACTAATTCATTCACATTATCAATCATTTAACCATTGGTACTTTTCTGGTGGATTTGAGGCTGGTGGTTTCTGGGGCAAAAAGTTAAGTTTTATAGTACAGCCACGATATTTTTCTATAAAGCCCGATTCGATAATGATGGAAAAATATGACAGCATTGGTATTTTATCGGGCATAGGCAAAATAAACCGCACATCCGGTTGGTGGCAAAAGCTTGCAATTACAGGAAATATTCACTGGCAAACTTTTTCTTTTTTAAGCTTCGACGTTGGTATAGGCAAACATTTTCTCGGCGAGGGCGACAGGTCCCTGTTTTTGTCGGACAACTCAGCACCTTATCCTTACATCAGAGGTATGGCAAAAAAATGGAAAGTACAGTATATTGTTCTATACAGTTTTTACCGGGAACCCATCTGGAAAAACTTTAACCAGCCTTATACAAGAAAAAACAGCACCTTGCATTATATAAGCTGGCATATTAACAAACGCTTTACACTTCATGCATTTGAAACGGTTATCTGGCAAGTAAGGGACAGTATCGGTAATCGTGGTTTCGACATCAATTATTTGAATCCTATTGTTTTTTACCGTCCTATTGAATTTTCGCTGGGTTCGCCCGACAATGTTATGATGGGAGCCGGGTTTGCTTTGAAAGTTTTTAAGCAATCTTACATTTACGGTCAATTTTTACTCGATGAATTTAAACTATCTGAATGGAAGGCAAAACAAGGGTGGTGGGGCAACAAATTCGGATTCCAGACAGGAATAAAAACCTATCAATTATTTGACATTTCCTCGTTGTTTTTCAGACTTGAATGCAATGTCGTAAGACCGTTTACATATGCTCATTCTGATTATTTAAGTACGTGGGGAGCAATGCACGAACCCCTTGCACATCCATTGGGAGCTAATTTTATCGAATGGTTAAGCCAGATTTCATACTCCTACAAGCGTTGGTTTGTCGCAATATATGCCAATTATTATCGTCAGGGCGAAGGCAATACGTTGTTCAATGCCGGCAATAATTTATATCAATCGTATAATCAAAACAGACAAGAATATGGCAATTATTTGCTTATCGGAAGTAACACCACAGTTAAATACGCATCTTTTATCATCGCATATACACTAAAACCATCGTGGGAATTGAACCTTTTTGTTAAAACAGAATATCTTACAAAACATCAAGAATCAAAAGGCACAAATGATTATTTGTTTGTTCAGTTAGGCATTAACACACGCAGATTATTTCCTAACAGATGGTAATTTCTTACTATCATAAGAAACTAAAATCATGAATTAACCATATTTACTTTCTTTTCTGTAACTTTACCAAAAAATATTGATATGACAGAAGAATTGAATAAAAACATAAAATCCATTGTAGAACAACCTATCTTAAATGAGCCTGTATCGCTAGAATCGTACAAAACATTAATAGGTGCCAATTATTTTAGCGGGGCACAAGTAATACGTTTCAGAATCAAGTTAAACGAATATGACGAAGTTTTTTCAAACCAGATAGAAGGCTTTAACGATGCTTTAAAATCAACTATTCCCAGTCTTATTGAACATCAGTGTTCGCTTAAAAAACGCGGAGGCTTTTTTGAACGCATTGACGAAGGCACTTTATTGGGTCATATTATTGAACACGTAGCCATTGAATTGCAGAACCTTGCCGGCATGGATGTAGGATTTGGTAAGACCCGCGAAACAAAAGTCAAAGGCGTATATAATATTGTCATTCGATTTCTTGATGAATTTGCTGGAATATATGCCGGTAAAATGGCTATTCACATTATTAATTGTTTGCTAAAAAAACAAGAAGTTCAGGTTCAGCCCATTATCGATAATCTTATTTTTATTCGCGAGAAACGCTTATTGGGTTATTCCACTCAACAAATAGTAAACGAAGCTAAACGCAGGGGAATCCCAACCCTTCGACTCGATAAATTCAATCTTGTACAATTAGGAACTGGCTGTTACAGAAAAATTATCAGAGCTACAATCACCCAAAACACAAGCTATCTGGCTGTAGAAAACACCGACGACAAATATCTTACTTATAAGATGCTTGAAGAAATGGGGATTCCTGTTCCAAAACGCATATTAACTTCTGCCGTTAATGAAGCATTACAATTTTTTCACGAAACAGGCTCGCCCATTGTCATCAAACCCATCAATGGTTATCGTGGCAAAAGGGTCAACGTAAATCTTGATACCGAAGAAAAAATCATTAAAGCATTTTTCTGGGCAAAAACATACGAAGAAGATGTTATAGTTCAGGAATTCGTAAAAGGCAATACTTACAGAGTTTTAGTCATTGACGGAAAATTTGCTGCGGCTGTTCAATTGATTGCCCCGTTTGTTGTTGGCGATGGTGTTCGCACTATAAAAGAATTGATTGATGAGCTGAATGCCCAGCCAGAACGCGAACTTGGTGATAAAGGTAAATTATCAAAAGTTGATATTGACGAAGACACCCTTAAAATCCTTGATATTAAAGGATATCAGCTCAACTCAATACTTGAAGCAAACAAAAAACTCTATTTAAAAAACACTGGCAATATGCGGCTTGGAGCTACTTCTGTAGATGTTACCGACAAAGTTAATCCATACACCCGATTTGTTTGTGAGCGTATAGCTAAAGTTTTACATCTGGATGTTACCGGAATTGACATTATTTCGGAAGACATTTCGGTTTCGCTTCATGACAACGGTGGAAGAATCATCGAAATCAATGCTGCACCCGACTTTCGCATGCACATCAACCCAACCATTGGGACTCCGCGTCATGTAGAACAACCTTTTGTAAGTATGCTTTTCCCTGAAAACTCTTCTTGTAAAATCCCCTTTATTTCTGTAACAGGTAGCAGAGGTAAAACATTACTTACTGAATGGCTCAACGAAACTTTTACCAATAAAGGAGAAATAGTAGGATTGTTAAACAGCAAAGGAATATTTATCAACAACCGGTGGCTTAAACCTATTGACCCCATCAACAGTCAAAATGTTTCCATTATTCTTAAAGACCCAACCACAACCATGGCTATCGTCGAAACTCCTGTTGAAAGCATTCTGGAATATGGATTAGGTTACGAATCTGCTCATATCGGCGTTTTCTTAAACCTAAACGACGATTCGAAATACTTAGAATACGATCATATTCGCGATATTGACGATATTGCTTATGCTAAATCAGTTGTAGTTGAAGAAGTAGAAAAAGACGGATTCGCCATTTTAAATGCAGACCATCCTTTGATTTTAGAAGCACAAGAACGTATTGATGCTCAATTGATGTTTTTTTCTACCAATTTAGATTCACCCATCATTCGCTCTTTGTTAGGAAAAGGCAAAATTTGTGCAGCGATTGATATAGACAGAATTGTAATTTACGATCGCCGCGATCGTATTTTACCTTGCTACTTTGATGAAATTTCTGGAATAGAATTAACAGAAGATTATCAAAAGCACGTTTTACTTGCCTATTGTTTAATACTTTATGCTTTAGGATGGAAAGAAATTCAAATACGTGAACAATTACAATATATTCAAAAAAATGTTAAATGATACACACTAAATTTTAATATTTGGCATTTTAAGTTTTTATTGTATATTTGCAAATAAATCTGATTATTAACTAAACCTTTATGTATATGAAACATTTATTTATTACCACATCGATGCTGTTCTGGGCTATAATTACCTTTGGACAGCTTACTGGAATTAAAAACATTCCAGGCGATTATGCTAACTTAGAAGTCGCCATTAACGATTTAAACTTACAGGGCGTGGGACCTGGTGGTGTAACACTTAATTTAGTTGCCGGTAATCCACAGACAGCACCAGCCGGTGGCTATGTTATTACTGCTTCTGGTAATCCCAATAGTCCTGTTTTAATTAAGGGAAACGGAAACACCATTACTTCAAGCAATGCGTTAACTATTGGTGCCATCAATGATGCTTTTTTCAAAATTATTGGCGGCGACTACATTACCATTGAAGGTTTTGTAATGCAAGAGGACCCTGCCAATACAACAACAGCAGCAAGCACAAATAATATGACCGAATTTGGCATAGCGCTCTTTTATGCATCGCCAACCGATGGTCCTCAACATTGTACCATTCAAAACAACAGCATTACTTTAGGTGCTGATTACCAAAATGCTATGGGCGTGTATGCTAATAGTCGTCACAATGCAACCAGTATGACTGTTGTTGCCGATATTACAAGTGCAAATGGAGCTTTCAATAATCTTAGAGTGTTGAATAACACTATTTCAAGCGTAAATTTGGGAATAGTACTGGTTGGTAGTAACATTTCAGATTACATGACACAAGATGTCGAAGTGAGTGGCAACCATATTACTTATGGTAGAACCGGTTCTTTTTCTGGTTATGTTTCTGTATCAGGAACAGTAAATGGTATTTATATCAATAATACCTTAAACGTTAGCATAAACAATAACACTCTAGTTTGTAACGGCACAAATACTGCAGGAACATTAAGAGGAATCTACCACAATGCAACTGGCACATTGCCCACAACAGGAAACTACACTAATACTTATAATGGAAATATTATTACACTCACTAATGGCACAAATACTGCTACATACGGTATTCACTTACAAAATTTAAATGCACAATTTACAACTTACATTAATGGAAATACTATTCATAATTTAGATGCTAATGTTTCAACAAGTGCCGCTTTTTATGGGATTTATCATGAAGGAGCTGCATTACATCAGTACATACAAAATAATGAATTTTATTTAACACCCAATACAACAGGTAGTGTATATGTAATTCATGGAGGGAATACTCTACCTGCTAATGGAACTCAAACTGTTTCAGGAAATTATGTTCATCAACTAAACAAAACCGGGGGAGGTGGTACTGTTTACGGATATTTTAGTTACTCTGCTTCGCCAGCATCGGTTGTAAAAACCATTACTAATAACACTATAGAAAATGTCGATTTAACAGGAGCAACAACATTTTATGGAATTTATGAGCTTGATGGTGGTTCACCAACTAAAACCATATCAAACAATACTATTCAAAACATTACTGGAGGAACAAGTCAAATAATAGCTATTAATCTTAACTATGGTATTCATCACGTTTTTAACAACACTATTAGAAATATTACAAATAATGCCAACATCACTGCCATTGCTGCGGGCGGAAGCAACACATCGCTGGCAAATACTTATAATAATGTTATAGATTCTCTATCGTCTTCTTCTGGTAGTGTAACAGGTATAAATGTTTCTGCCTCTGCTTCAGGTGCAACTTCTAATGTTTATAAAAACCATATTTATAATTTATCTGCTGATGCAGCAACATCTTCTGTATCTGGAATTTCTGTTAGTGCTGGTACTGACGTAACAGTATATAACAATTTTATTTCAGAGTTATATACTCCCAATGCATCGAATAGCACATTTCCTGTTATGGCAGGAATAGCTGTTTTAGGTGGAACCAATGTGAATTTGTATTATAATACTATATATTTAGATGCAACATCAACCGGAACAGATTTTTCTACCTGTGCTTTGTTTGCAAGTACTAGTCCTGCCAATTTAAGAATCAACAACAACATTTTTGTAAACATGAGTACACCCAACGGAACAGGCATCGCCGCGGCATTCAGAAGAGCAGAAACCTCTTTAACAAAATATAATAGCTTAAGTTCAAACAACTGCTTTTATGCCGGTACTCTTTCTCCAAACAGTGTATTATATTATGATGGTACTAACGCTTATCAAAATATTAACGATTTTCAGACAGCAGTTGCCCCAAGAGAAACTGGCTCAATAGACGTTTTACCACCTTTTATAAATGTAATTACTCAACCATACGATTTACACATTCAAACATCGGTTGCAACCGGAATAGAAAGTGGTGCCATTATGTTAACAGGTATTAACGACGATTACGATGGTGATATTCGCTGGGGGGAAGTAGGTTATTTAGGTGCTGGTACAGCTCCTGATATAGGCGCTGATGAATTTAATGGAATACCAAATTTTACTTGCACATCTCCTGTCCCGGGAAATACTCTTGCTTCTTCAAACCCGGCATGTTTTGATGAAACCATTACACTATCGCTTGAAAATACTATACCTGGTACAGGTGTTTCCTACCAGTGGCAGTACTCTACCGATGGAAATTTGTATCAAGACATAATTGGTGAAACAAATCCAGCTTTAATTATAAATTTCACAGAAGAAACTTATTATCGTTGTTTGGTTACCTGTCAAAACGGACCCAGCTCAGCATATTCTAATCCGATTTTTGTTACCTTTGCAAATGAAGTTCAATCTACTATTCCTGGGTCTCGTTGTGGAGTAGGAACAGTTACTTTAGAAGCAACCGGTAATCCGGGAAGCACAATTTTTTGGTATGACGCACCTATAGGAGGCAATCAGGTTGGTACCGGTTCTCCATTTACTACACCTGTTCTTTCATCAACTACTAGTTATTATGCAAGTGCTGTAAGTTTTAACAACAAAGATATTACCATAGGAACAGGAACTAATTTAACAGGAACAACATCTTATCCATCTGCTTTTGGTAATTATTGGTATCAGACGTGGCATCAGTTTGTAATAAGAGCTTCTGAATTGCAAGCTCAAGGATTTACAGCTGGTTATATTCATTCTATTTCATTTAACATTAGCACATTACCCAATCCAAACAATCCAGCCAGTGACTATCGTATTAGCCTGGGAACAACTTCGGACAATACATTAACAACCTGGCAAACTTCAGGATTAACCTTATGTTATGGACCAGCTGCACCATCATTACAAGTAGGATGGAATACGCTTAACTTTTCAACACCATTTTATTGGGATGGAACTTCAAACATACTTATAGATATTAAAGCCACTGATAATTATGGTTCTGGTAATGCTCAAACCTATTATACAACAACCACCGGAAATACCATGTTATATGCATATTCTACTTCAAATAATCCTAATTTCTGGAACAATAATCCCTCTCCTAATGCTTCAACATCGAGGTTTAATGTTAAATTTAATGTAGATGCTATATGCTCAAGCCCACGTGTTGAGGTTGTTGCAACTATAAATTCAACTACCCCTATAACCATTACCAACGACACAACTGTTTGTAATAATGAAACTGTATTACTTGAAGTGACTTCAGGTGCTGCTGCTTACGATGAATTTATATGGAGCCCACAAAACAATCTATATACCGATGCTGCTTGTACTGTTCCTTATACAGGAACAAGTGCACAACAAGTATATCTAAAAACCGATCAGGCAGGAATATATACTTATACCTGTACTGCCAATAACACTTCAAATCAATGTTCTACATTTGATAATACAACTATTACTGTTTTACCTTCAACCGTAAGCTTAACTGCATCACCGTCCCAATTATGTCAATCCGGATCTTCTACTATTACCGCATCTCCAGATAATGGTTGGGGAAATGCTACTTTCCAATGGTACGAATCGAATGATGGAAACAACTGGACACCCTTGGCTGGAGAAACGAACATAACATTAACAACTCCCGTTATTAACACAAACATGTACTATCAATTTGCAGCCATGATAAATACTACGACCTGTGTACAAAATAGCATCGAAATTCAAATATTAAATCCACAACTTACTTCTACAACTGGTGCTACGATTTGTGGCAGCGGATCGGCTATAATTAGTGCTACACCAAATAATCAAAATACTTCTGTATTATGGTACGATTCACTTACGGGAGTATATCCTATTGCATCGGGTGAAAACTTTACAACACCAGTCATTACAACAACTACTTCTTATTATGCACAACCTGTAATAGAATCAGCAACCTTCAATGTAGGAAAACTTAACGATCCTGCTGGTAGTTTATCTTCTTATGGTAACAATGGAATGTACTTTGCAACAACTGATGCCGTTATCATTAACTCTGTAGAATTTTATCCTTCAACAGAAGGAACTTTAAATGTGGCTTTAGTAAACAACTTATCGCAGGTTGTTGATGTTCGTACGTTTACTATTACAAGTAGCGATATTAGCACAACAAACAAAAAAATACTCACTCTCGACTTCTTTGTTCCTGAAAACACTACCGGATGGATGTTGTATTACGACCTGGCAATATACAGAGGTGCCGGAACCTATGCTTATCCATACAATTCTAATGGCTTTTCGATAACCGGAAATACTTATGATGGTAATAACATTACCGGAGGCACGCGAATGTATTTCTACAATTGGCAAGTAACATCGTTATGTTCAGGAGCAAAAGAAGAAGTTGCTGTTGTTGTAACTCCTGCTCCTGCTGTTACTATCACTCCATCAGCTAACGATGTATGTGCCGGAACAAGCATTACTTTAACAGCTAGCAGTTCAAATACCAATTATACATACACATGGAGCAATCAAGCAACAGGAAGTCAAATTACTGTTAATCCAACATCTTCAACTATGTATTCTGTAACGGCCAGCGATGCTCAAAGTGGTTGTGTAACAACAGCAGATATTAATTTAAACATCTATCCTTTGCCTACAGCAACAGCAACAGCAAATCCAACCACTATTACTTGCGGAGAGTTTGTATCTATAGCTGCTGGTGAGACTTATTCACCAGAAATTTTACTCGAAACTTTTAATGGCACAACTCATACCTTCACTGCTGTTAACAATTCCACTGGTGGTAATCCTGCAGCAGCTGCATGGACAGTGCAACCCGATGGATATGTTTACGGTGGAAATACTTTCCATAGTAACGACAATAGCTCATTTATCATATCCAACAGTGATGCTCAAGGTAGTGGTGGAACAACTAATACAGAATTAGTTAGCTCTCCTTTTAGCTCATTAGGAGTAGATTCCATTACAATACAGATGTATCATTATTACAGACATTATGGAGGCAGTTCTGCAAAAGTAGAAATTTTCGATGGCACTCAATGGACAACATTACAAACCTGGACCACAAGTCAAGGTGCTGCAAATAATTTTGCCCTGGCAACCATTCCTATACCTAATACTTACTTAAATAACCCAGCTTTGCAAATTCGTTTTGTTTATAATGCTAACTGGGGATACTACTGGGCTATTGATAATCCTCAGGTTAATTTATACTATGCAAACACTTTTAGCTGGACATCACAGCCAGTTGGATTTACTTCAACTTCACAAAACAATGTAGTTGCACCATCAGTAACAACAGATTATATTGTGGAAGTTACCAGCTATCATGGCTGTACAAGTACAGCACAGGTAACTGTGAATGTAAATAATATGCCAGCACCTGTTGTAACAGTTACTAACGAATGTGGTCAAAGTCAGTTAGAAGCAACCAATTACCAAGGTACATTGAATTGGAGTACAGGCGAAAGTACAGAAATAATAACAGTAACTAACTCAAGCCCTGTAACTGTATATTATACTTATGCAAACTGTGTAAGTGATATGGCAACAGTACATCCTGCTCCAATTGAAATTCCCAATGCTCCAACAGTTAGCAATATAGATGCTTGCTTTGGTGAAACCGTTCCAACATTTTCTGCAACATCAAATTACAATGATTTCATCTGGTATAGCGATGCACAGTTAACCAACCAAATTGGAACTGGTGCTACTTATCAGAGCAGCGAAACACAACCTGGTACATATACCTATTATGTTGTTGCTGTAAACAATGGTTGCAACAGCCAGGCTACCGAAGCTACTTTAACTATTCATTCGCTACCTACTGTTACAATAAGTCAAAACGGCGACACATTATTCTCATCTGTACAAACAGGCAATCAGTGGTATAATTCTCAAGGTCCAATAGCAGGGGCTACCGATAATTATTTTGTTGTTACTAACGAAGATGATTATTACGTAATCGTAACAGATGCTTATGGATGTTCGGCTGCCTCCAACATCATTCATGTAATACCAACTGCTATTGCGAGTCAACAAATTGCTGGAAACATCAGTGTTCATCCTAACCCCGCTCATAGCTCAGTCAACATTAGCTTAGGCAAATTGAGCCGGGCTATTGTTCAACTTATCGCCGCAGATGGCAGAATACTGATTGAAGAAATCGTTAATAGCAGCCAGCAAACCATTTCGTTGGCCGGTGTTGCCAGTGGTGTTTACACTGTTCGTATTATTTCCGGCGAACAAACATTTAATAAAAAGCTTATCATCGAATAAGTACTGGAATTTAATTTCAAAAAAAGGGGCTGTCTTACAAGGGCAGCCTTTTTTTTTTGATATTCAAAAAAATTATTTATGTTTGCATTAAAATAATATCCATTATGTGGGCGTTAATCTTAGGTGGTTCTAGTGGTTTAGGCCTTGCTACAGCAAAAGAGCTTGCCAGAAAAGGATTTAATCTTTTGCTGGTTCATCGTGATGGTCGCATAGCAACAAAAAACTTTCAAGAAGAAATCAAACAAATTATTCATAAATACGCTATCGAAATCCGCTGCCTGAATGTCAATGCAAATACCAGTGAAGGCAAAGAAGAAATTAAAGCATGGCTTAACACACTAGAAAAAAAATCTATTAAACTATTTGTTCATTCTATTGCCGATGGTCATGTAAAGCCTATTTTTTCTGACGATGGAAACTGCTTAACAGAAGAAGACATGCTCTATACCATTAACTCAATGGGAGTGAGTTTTGTAACCTGGACACAATGGCTCTTTGCCAACGATTTCTTTACTCCAAATGCCAAAATATTCTCTTTTACCAGTATGGGAAGCCGTCGAACCATTCCTCATTATGCTGCTGTAGGCTCTGCAAAGGCAGTTCTTGAAACCATGTGCCGCTATATGGCATACGAACTCGCACCACACAATATCAGCGTCAACCTGCTTTGTGCCGGCGTTGTACCAACCAAAGCTATTCGTGTTTTCCCAAATGTAGAACAATTTATAGAAGAAGTAAAAAAGAAAAATCCACATCACCGCTTAACAAGACCCGAAGATGTAGCCAAAGTGTTGGCTGTCCTATCTGAAGATGAAACTTCATGGCTCACCGGACAGGTTATTCCTATTGATGGAGGAGAAAGCAATGTTTACTGAACAATTTTATCAGCAGTTATTAGACAAAATGCCCTACAAACCACCTTTCTTGTTTGTAGATAAAATTATTGAATTAACTGATAATCAGATAAAAGCTACTTTTTTCTTCGACCAAAAACTTGATTTTTATCAGGGTCATTTTACTCACAGACCTATTACACCCGGTGTCATATTGCTCGAATGCATGGGACAAGTAGGTTGTGTGCTCATGGGTATTTATCAGTTTAAGTTTTACGAAAACAACAACAAAGTAGAACACATATTGGGCTTAATGGAAGGAAATTTTTATTTACCTGTTTATCCCAACACATTGGTTACTATTGAATCAGAATTGGAATATGTTAGGGGTCATTACATTTCTTCTATCAATCATCTCTATAACGATAAAATGGAATTAGCCGCCATGTCGAGAATACAATGCAATTTTCAACTGTATGAATAAACGTGTAGTTGTAACAGGAATGGGGGTTCTTAGCCCAATAGGAAGTTCATTGAATGAATTTCTTAATTGTTTAATTGCAGGACAATCAGGCATTCGTCAAATCAAAGAATTACAAGATATTGGCTTTGGTTGTCAGATTGGCGGATTAGTTGACCTTGAAGCCAGTCCATATTACCCCTTAATTGAACATTATTTATTATCCGATGCAAGTAAAGTAGTTCAATATGCTATAGCTGCTGGATTAGAAGCCTGGGTAAATGCGAAGCTTCCGATACCCGAAACACCTGAAAACAAACCCGATTACAATACAGGAATAGTCATTGGAAGTGCCATTGGAACAGTAGATATATACGAACATAAAATTCTTCCTAACGTTCATCAAAAAACACTTCGCCGATTAAAAAGCACCATTGTAGAACACAGTATGCTTAGTGCTCCTTCGGCAAACTTAGCAGGAATTTTAGGACTTGCCAACTGGATTGGTTTCAACTCTTCTGCCTGTTCCACGGGTTCTGAAGCCATTGCCTTAGGTTACCGTCACATCAAAAATGGGTTGGCTAAACGAATGATCGTTGGCGGTGTAGATATCTACACCCCGGCAGGGTGGGCTGGCTTTGATGCCATGAGAGTTACTACCCGTAACTATAATAATGATCCCGAAAAAGGAAGTCGCCCGATGAGTGCGTCTGCATCCGGTTTTGTCCCGGCTGAGGGTTGTGGAATACTTGTACTTGAAGATTATAAGACAGCCATGGAACGAGGAGCAACCATCTATGCCGAAATAGCTGGTGCTGCCATCAACAGCGGCGGTCAGCGAAAAGGTGGCACTATGACTGCCCCCAGCTCCGAAGGAGTTGTCCGCTGCATCAAAGCTGCACTGGATGAAGCCCACATTAATACTCAAGCCATAGATTTGATTTCGGGGCATTTGAGCTCAACCATGGCCGACGTCCTGGAAATCAACAACTGGGCTAAAGCCTTAAACCGAAATGGCAAGGATTTCCCTTTTGTCAACTCACTTAAATCTTTAACCGGCCATTGTATCGGAGCAGCAGGAGCCATAGAAACTATCGCTTCTGTTTTGCAAATGAAACATCAATTCATTCATAAATCGGCTAATTGCGAAGATGTACATCCCGAAATTACAAACATAGTTGACGAAGAAAAAATACCTCACGAAACAAAAAAAGATATACATTTGCATTATGTAGCCAAATCGAGTTTTGGTTTTGGCGATACCAATACAGTGATAATTTTAAAAAATATAAACTATGAATAACAACTTGAAAAACGAACTCCTCAGCATATTAAAGAAGTATGCCATTAACAAGAAAATATTCGAAAACCTACCCGAAAATCCTCACATTGTCAATGATTTAAAAATCAATTCTGCCAGACTGGTTGACATTGTTATTGATATTGAAGAAAAATACAACATTGAAATAGAAAACGATTACCTAAAAAAAATAGTTTATCTGAACGATGTAGTAACGCTGATTGAAAAGAAAATATCCTCTAAATAATTCATGAGGAAACTGATTAAATATGTTAAACGCTTTGGTTGGCTATTTACCTGGCGATTTATCTTATATCATTTAAAAAAACAACTCGGCATTACTGTTTTAAAATATATTTTCATTTCTACATGGCACGAATGTAATGCAAACTGCAAACATTGTTACGAAAAATTTGAAGGAAAAAACAAAAATAGTTTATCTACTGCCGACGTAAAAAATATTATCGATCAATTTTACAAACTCAATGGAATATTGATTTATTTCTGCAGTGGTGAATTTTTAATGAGACCTGATGCCATAGAACTAATTACTTACGCAAGAAAAAAGAAAATATTAGTCAGTGTTGTAACCAATGGCTTAGTGCTCAATGATGAATATCTGGAAAAACTAAAAATGGCAGATTTAAACAGACTCATAGTTTCTTTTGATAGTGCTGATGCAAATCGTCATGATAACAACAGAGGTGTAAATGGAATCTTTAATAAAGCTTACCATGGATTGAAAAAAGCAACCGAAATGGGTATTAAAACTCAAATCTGGACTTACGTCTCAAAATCAAACTTTAATGAATTGGATGGTATCATAGAGATAAGAAAACAAATAAGCAAAGAGCCGGTTTTTGTTTTTTTTCCGTTACTTGCCGGACATTATTTCAATGCCTTTGACGAAAATTTGACTTTTGAAGAAAGAGAATTTTTTAGAAAGAAATATAACCCTATCAAAGAGGTAATGCTCGAATTTCCTACGGAGAAATCTGTTTGCAGAGGTGGCGGAAATGAACATATTAACGTAATGCCTGATGGTGAAGTCACTTTCTGCCCACCTGTTCCCTATTCCTATGGAAATATACATCAAGAACCCTTAAAAAAAATACTTCTCAAAGTTAAAAAAGACTATAACAAGTTTTTTACAAAAAGGCTAACCGGGCAATGCCCTGTGAACTTCAAAGAGTATAGGGAAAAAAACAATGGCAAATACATATACAAATAAAATGCTTTCGCTTACTGTTGCTATATTATCTCACAATCATAAAGAAACTGTTGCAAGAGCTATAGAAAGTGTTTTATCTCAACAAACCCACTATTCTTATGAGCTTCTTCTTTTCGACGATGCCAGCACCGATGAAACGCAAGATATTTTAAAAAGCTACCACCAAAAAGAGCCCGAAAAAATACGATTATTTCTTTTTGAAAAATCGGAAGGTCCTGTATTACGGGCAAAGCAAATTTACGAAAACTCAAAAGGCAAGTATCTAACCTGGCTCGATGCTGATGACTATTGGGTTTATCGCGAAAAAATTCAAAAACAATTGGATTTTCTGGAACAGCACCCCGAATATGCCGGTTGTTTCCACGATGCTGAAATCGTCTCAGCTATCAATGAGCATGACGACAAGGCTCGACAACAATCGCTTCAGAAATATAAGTTTTACAGCCAATTCAATCATTACGAACCTGATTTTTATCCTTTTCACTTAATTCAACGAAGCATTATTCCAACTGCTTCACTCGTTTTTCGATTACAGAATTTCGATGATTTTTTTAAGCACTATCATTTTCCACCTTATTCATTCAGCTGGGCATTTCAGCTATACATTATCCGAAACAGTAAGTTTTACTACATAAACGAACCCTGGTCAGTATATTATGACCATTCCGGCGGGATTAGCAAAAAAATTCCGAGAACAGAATTTATACTTAACAATATCAGAATCCTTAAATGGTATAAAAAAGACAGCTATTATACAATTCTGAAACAAAAACTTTATCAACAAATAGCCAGCGAATATGAAACATTAGCCTACGGACTTAATCATCATTTTGTGAAATACGGCTTTTTGCAAGTCTGTATGCAATGTAAAGCCCTGTTTTGGTCGTTTACCTGGTACTTTTTACGCATCTTAAAAAAATAATCCCATTTTACCTGTTTTGATATTAAATCTTTTCTCATTATTTTTGGAGGCTAAATTTACGATTCATGACCTTAATGATTCGATTATTTATTGTTTTGTTTTTTCTGGCTTTAAATTCGAGTGCTTTGTTGGCAAATGAATCAACCGATACCACCCATCATGAAAAATCAGAAAAACCCTTTAAACCAGGAGAATTTATTATCAATCACATATTAGACGATCATGGATGGCATATTGCTACCATAGGTCATACACATATTACCATTCCATTGCCTATTATTGTTTACAGCTATAAACAACAGCAATGGCATGTTTTTATGTCAAGCAAGTTTCATCATGGTCATTGTACTTATCAAGGCTTAGCCCTTGCTACAGAAGGTGAATTCAAAGGTAAAATAGTTGAAGTTGACGAAAATGGTAAAATAGACACAACAGCAAAACTTCCATTAGACCTGTCAATAACAAAAAATGTATTAGAAATATTTATTATCATTCTGATTCTTATTTGGGTGTTTATTTCAGCAGCCCGATACTATAAACGAAACCCTCTTTCTTCACCAAAAAAAATTGCTTCATGGGTAGAACCACTTATTTTGTTCATACGCGATGATGTGGCAAAGCCCTCCATTGGTCATAAGTACGAACGCTTTATGCCTTACTTGCTTACCGTCTTTTTCTTCATCTTTTTTGCAAATCTTTTGGGGCTTATTCCTTTGTTTCCCGGTGGTGCTAATGTAACAGGAAATATTTCAGTAACCTTAGTATTAGCTTTATTTACTTTTATCATTACAACGTTCAGCGGAAACAAATCGTATTGGATGCACATTTTCAATGCTCCGGGCGTTCCCTGGTGGCTGAAAATACCTATTCCCCTAATGCCAATTATTGAACTTATCGGAGTTTTCACAAAGCCTTTTGTACTCATGGTCCGTCTCTTTGCAAACATTGCAGCAGGACACATCATTGCCTTAGGATTTTTTAGCCTGATTTTTATCTTTGGTGCAATGCATTGGTTAGCAGGATATGGAATATCTATACTGTCGGTTAGCTTTGCTATATTTATGACTATGCTTGAATTGCTGGTTGCTTTTATTCAGGCTTATGTGTTCACCTTGCTCTCAGCTATTTATTTCGGCATGGCAACCGAAGAACATCATCATAAAGAAGCTCACTAAAACTATATATTTATGATTACATTAACCGTTATTTTACAAGCAGTTGCAAACGTAGCGTTAGCAAAAATGGGCGCTGGCCTGGGTGCTGGTATTGCTGTTATTGGTGCAGGTTTGGGTATTGGTAATATTGGTGGCAATGCTATGCAGGCAATAGCACGTCAGCCCGAAGCTGCAGGCGACATTCGTTCAAACATGATTGTTGCAGCAGCTCTTATCGAAGGGGTTGCATTCTTCGCTATTGTTGTTTGTTTGCTCATACTGTTTATTTAATGAAACAAAGTGGAAACAGGCGGTTGGCTTGTTTCCGCTTTTTTAAATTTTCGTATGATGTTTAACTTAAAATAACATATTATTATGCAACTGGTAACTCCTGGTATAGGCCTTGTATTCTGGATGCTTCTTTCGTTTACCATTGTTTTCCTGGTACTCCGAAAATTTGCATGGAAACCTATTTTAAACATACTTAAAGAAAGAGAAGATAGTATTGACAAAGCCTTAAAAGCAGCAGAAGAGGCTAAACTTGAAATGCAAAAATTACAGGCCAACAACGAACAAATTATTGCAGAAGCACGCCGTCAGGCCGATGCTATAATTAAAGAGGCTCGGGAAATGAAAGAAAAAATCATTTCTGAAGCAAAACTGCAGGCTTCTGCCGAAGGAGATAAAATCATTAGAGCTGCACAAAACATTATTGAAAACGAGAAAATTCAAGCCATGAACGAAATTCGCAATCAAATTGCTGAATTTTCCGTTCTTATTGCTGAAAAAATTATTCAAAAAGAATTAGCCGACAAAAACAAACAAAAAGAATACATCAATATGTTGCTTAATGATTTAAAACTTAATTAGCCAACCTCATGAATTACAGTAAAATATCTATACGATACGCGAAAGCTTTATTTCTTTCGGCTCTGGAAGAAAACAAACTCGATGTAGTTTATCGTGATGTACTCGCTATTCAGGAAACCATTCATTCAAACGAAGATTTTCAATTCTTTTTAAAATCACCTGTATTAAATCCAACTGAGAAAAAAGATTTTTTTGTAAAGATTTTTCAAACTTATGTTGACGAACTGACACTTCGCTTTTTAATGCTAATTGCCGAACATAGAAGAGAAAATCTTTTGCCCGACATGATACGAAATTTTACTGCTCAATACCACAAACATTATCAAATAGTTTCTGCTTCGTTAATAACTCCATTTCACGTTGACGAGCAATTTATTGAAAACATTAAATCAAAGCTCGAAGCCGCTTTATCAAAAAAAATCATTATTCAGCACGAAGTGAAAGAAGACTTAGTGGGAGGCTTCGTTTTGCAGATTGAAGATAAGGAGTTTGATGCCAGTATCAAAACTCAACTAAACAAAATTAAAAAGAGCTTAGAAAATACGTCCATGATTAAATAAATAAAATATGGCAGACTTAAAACCTGGTGAAATATCGGAACTGTTGAAAAAACAACTTCAGGGCTATAAAACCGAAGTTGATTACAACGAAATAGGTTATGTTATTCAAGCCGGCGACGGTATTGTTCGTGCCTACGGATTAAATAACGTGCAAGCCAACGAAATGGTAGAATTTGAAAATGGTGTAAAAGGTATTGCTCTTAACCTGGAAGAAGACAATGTTGGGATTGTCTTGCTTGGTCCAAGTGAAGGAATCCGTGAAGGCAACAAAGTGCGTCGCCTGAATACCATTGCTTCCATAAAAGTAGGCGAAAGCTTGCTTGGAAGAGTTATCAATACCATTGGTGAGCCCGTTGATGGAAAAGGTCCTATTACCGGCGATTTGTACGAAATGCCCTTCGAACGCAAAGCTCCTGGTGTTATATTTCGTCAACCGGTAAAAGAACCTTTGCAAACAGGTATCAAGGCAATAGACGCCATGATTCCTATTGGACGAGGACAACGTGAGCTTATTATCGGCGACCGTCAGACAGGAAAAACAGCCATTGCTATTGATACCATCATTAACCAGAGACAAAACTACCTTGAAGGCAATCCGGTAATTTGTATTTACGTAGCTGTAGGACAAAAAGGTTCTACTGTTGCAAGCATAGCCAAAACACTTGAAAAATACGGTGCAATGGATTATACCATCATCGTAGAAGCCACAGCAAGCGACCCTGCTGCTATGCAATTTTATGCACCGTATGCTGGTTGTGCTATAGGCGAATTTTTCAGAGACACCGGACGTCATGCACTCATTATTTATGATGACTTGTCGAAGCAAGCTGTTTCGTACCGTGAAGTTTCGTTGTTGCTTCGTCGTCCTCCCGGACGTGAGGCATATCCCGGCGACATTTTCTATTTGCACTCGCGTCTACTGGAACGTGCTGCAAAAATTATTGAATCCGACGAAGTTGCACGTCAGATGAACAACATCCCCGAATCTATACGCCACATGGTAAAAGGTGGTGGTTCGTTAACCGCTCTGCCTATTATTGAAACCCAAGCAGGCGACGTATCTGCTTATATTCCTACCAACGTAATTTCTATTACCGACGGTCAAATTTACCTCGAATCGAACCTTTTCAACGCCGGTGTTAGACCTGCTATTAATGTCGGAATTTCTGTATCACGCGTAGGTGGTAACGCACAAATAAAAGCCATGAAAAAGGTAGCTGGTACTCTAAAAATTGACCAGGCTCAATATCGCGAATTGGAAGCTTTTGCAAAATTTGGTTCTGACTTAGACGCTGCCACCAAAGCTATCCTCGACAAAGGTGCAAAGAATGTTGAATTGCTAAAACAAAAACAATACTCGCCTGTTCCTGTAGAAGAGCAAATTGCTGTAATATACTGCGGCACCAAAGGATTGCTGAAAGACGTGCCACTTAAAAAAGTGAAAGATTTTGAAGTAGATTTTATCGAATATCTGAAAGCTAAACATCCCGATGTTCTTGACACCTTACGAAAAGGAATCATTGACGATAATATTACAAAAGTTCTTGATACAGTTGCTGCTGAAGTAGCTGCTAAATTTAAAGTTGTTTAAACACTATGCCAAGTCTAAAAGATATAAGGTTACGGATTCAATCGGTCATCTCTACACGGCAGATAACCAGTGCTATGAAAATGGTGTCGGCTGCCAAATTGCGAAAAACGCAGGATGCCATTATCCGTTTACGACCTTATGTAAATAAGCTGCAGGAAATCATGACGGAAGTTACCTCTACCATAAAAGATGATGTAGAACTTTCGTACATTAAGCCCCGTCCGCTGGATAAGATTTTGATAGTTCTGATAACATCAAACAGAGGATTGTGCGGAGCATTTAACTCAAATCTTATCCGGCAGTTGCAGCAATATATTGCCGACAATTATGCCGATGCTTATCAAAAAGGCAATGTTCATCTATATTGTATTGGAAAAAAAGGATACGATTATCTTAAAAACAAACCCTATAAAATTATTCATCACGAAACAGAGGTGATAGAAAACGTAACTTACGAAAAAGCTGTTACACTCGCAAACACATTAATAGAACTCTTCGAAAAAGAACAGTACGGACGCATAGAGTTTTATTACAATCGTTTTAAAAATGCTGCAGTACAACTTATCACAAATGAAATATTTTTACCCGTAGCACCGGCAACAGAGCAAAAAAAACAAGAAGAACAACACTATCTGAAGAATTATCTTTTCGAGCCCGATGAAACAGAAATTTTAACTGAAATATTGCCGGTTAGCTTACGCTCTCAAGTTTATAAGATACTGCTCGATAGTGTTACTGCCGAACATGGTGCCCGCATGACTGCTATGCACAAAGCCACCGACAACGCTACCGAAATGCTGCACGAATTAAGACTGAATTACAACAAAGCCCGTCAAGCTGCTATTACTAAAGAAATCCTTGAAATTGTTTCCGGAGCCAATGCTCTGAAAGGCTAATCATAAAAATTCCAGAATATTCCAAACTTAAGCATCCGGGGAGGAAGCGGATAGTTTTCTATTAAAAAGAAATTAGCCTGCTGCCATTGATTATTTATATGTTCCATCTTTACAAAAAACATGGCTCTTTTAAGATGTGCATTTAAAAACACACTTGTAAATGGATAAAAGCCTGCTTCATTATTTTGCCGTGAATAATAAAAAGTATTTAACACAGGACTATAACCTGGAGTTTTGTACCGTGATGTGTACCAAACGTCTGCACCAAGCTGAAGCGTTAGTACCTTTTTAAACATTTTCCATTCGGCATACACAGAATGATAAGCAGATAAAGCAGGACCAGAAAATAAAGTATCACTTAACCATTGAGCCAATATCCGATTATAGAAATGCAAAAATTTGTAAGAAAAAAGTTTTGAAAATTCAAGACTTGCTTGTATTATGGAGTGATTGAATTGTTGTAAACCTGAATCTGGTACAACATAATAAACGTTTCTTGCTTCTTTAAAGCTTATGCGTATTTCATTTTGTTTATAGACCAGTGCAGATTGCAAGCCAATAAGCTCTGGTTTCGATACAGGCCTTTGCCATTGATAATGATTAGAAAAAAATTGTTTTTCAAAATTATCGGCATTTCTGCTACTGTATGTCAGCTTGTTTTGCCATTTCCAAAATTGTTTTAAGAAATATAGCTTTCTGTTGTATGATAACTGTGCTTCTTTTTCGTTCAGTACAAAACCATGTATTCCATAGCTAAACATAAAAGAAAGCGAAGAATTTGGAGAATGATTCCACAGGCTTAACGAAGCCAATATACCTTGCTCTGTTGTTGAATGAAGATGTGTATATGATTGTCGTAAAAGAATGTAAGGCACAAGTGAGAAGCCTTTCCCATTTTTAGGACGATTAGCATAAGCTAAGCCAATCCCATGCTTGTGAAGTTGGTAAAACAACGAATCATAAGTCTGTAACGAATCATAGAAAATCGAATAATAATAGGTAGTATCTAAAGGCGAATCTTTGTATATTTTTTTGCTACGAAAATACGACGAGGATTGCGTTATCCACAAGGTTGGTTGTTGCATTATACTATCGGCCTTCTTTAAATTAAACCATTGTTCTGCATTGAATTGCTGAATGGAATAAACATTATTTGCCTGCTGTAAAAAAACTTCTGTGTTTTCGGCAGGAAAGAGCGAATCTGTTAAAAATGAAGGATTTTTTACACCACCGTTTTCTTTCACTTTGAATCTTGAAAAGAAATACGATGCCCACAACTGATATTGTTTTCCCTGATAATTAGTCCGTGCTGCTAAATAATGAAACCGATTGTCGGTATGAGGCAATTTGCCGATCTGCTTATTGGATAACCCTTCTAAACTAACATTCCAAGCTCTGTTTATGTTTTGACTATGAACCAGCCGAGCTATTTCTTCGTTATACGTACGGTTAGTATTGGCAATTAAACGAATTTGAGTAAATGGCACATGTGTGTGCATGTATTGCTTCGATAAATGTTGATAATAGGGAGTAAAAGCCTGAAGCCAGAATGGTTGATAAAACAGATAAGGCTGTGTATAATCGTAAAAAGCACAGGCACCATTGCCTATAGTAGTTCCTTTTAAAAAAACATTGGCATTATACTGATGAACCTGAAAAAACATGGTGTCTGCTTCAATGGTATCTATTGAGTTATCAAAATGAGCAAGAAGAAAATATGTTTTCTGCACATGCCTTGCCGAATCCTTTTCTGACTGAGAAAAAGCAATGACAAAAAAATGTAAACAAGCAAATAATAAAGCAGCAAACTTCATATTGCGAAGATAAGAAGAAAAAAGCTACCATCTTGCAATCTGTTAAAAACAAAATGGAATAAGATGCGAATCGTATAGAAGAGAGTTGACATCTGTGTTTGCTGTTTCATTTGTAACTTAATGAAATCAACATCTTACCACGAAAAATGTACATACTTAGGAAGTATTTCTCTGGATTTTCAGTGGTTAACGATTACCGAGCTTGTCGAAACAGGGTTGTTGAGCTTGTCGAAACAAGTTGCTATGTAATAACAAAAAATTTATATTTTTTCATGAATATAACGTTCCATAATTCTTATTAGTTTTGCCGCAAAAAATGGCATTGTTTAAAAACAAATACATTAAGTACAGCCTCTATTCCGTAATCATCTTATTTGCTTTTATTGGTTTTGTGCTTACAGGAACTTATGTGGCCGTAAAGCTACACATTACCAACGATCCTGGTGCAGTAGATTACAACGACCGCATGTTCAAGGAAATATCCGAAAAACAAGTTTTGTTTAACCCAAACGACCCTAAATTTTTGCAACAAATCAATGAAAAACGCCCTTTACAATATCTTTTGTTAGGCTTGCTCGGAAAATTTTATCCTTACAATGCCAATACTTTTTTCGATGCACTTCGCTATACCGACAATCCTCTTGTTCTGGAACAAATGATTGCTACCGCCGAACTTAGGCTTTCTCAAAATTCTCCTTATTTTAACCTAAAAAACCAATTGCTTTCTGTTTATAATAAACCCATTAAAAGAGATACGTTAAAAAGTCTTTTCACGTGGATGAACATTTCTGAATGGAACGACTTAAAAGAAGCCATTCGAAAAGACAAAAAAGTAATAGACAGTGCAGCCCGCAATGCCGGTGTAGAACCTCGCCTGGTTGTTTGCTGTTTGATTGGAGAACAAATTCGTCTGTTTAACTCCAAACGCGAAATTTACAAGCGATACATTGGCCCTTTAAAGGTCTTATCTGTTGAATCGCAATTTAGCTTGGGCGTAACAGGCATAAAAGATTTTACAGCTATGGCTATTGAACGAAATTTAAAAGATAGCAATTCTGTATTTTACTTAGGCAAACGATATGAACATTTGCTCGATTTTCAATCAGAAAATCCTGATACAGAAAGATATTACAGGTTAGTGAATTACCGCAACCATTATTACCAATATTTATACACAGCCCTTTATTTACATCAGGTAAAAAAGCAATGGGAGCGTGCTGGTTACGATATTTCAAACCGACCCGAAATTCTGGTTACACTCTATAATGTAGGCTTTTATTATTCTGTTCCCAAACCCGATCCTAAGGTCGGCGGCTCTACCATAAACATTCACGACAAGCTCTACACTTTTGGTGCTATTGGATTTGATTTTTACTATTCTGGCGAACTTGCCGAAGAATTTCCTTACCAGCAAAAGAAATTCAGCGATTAACAAACAACCGTGCCGTTGGTTTCTCCTTTCAGTAAGGCCAACAAATTTCCCTTCTTTGTAATGTCAAAAACAACAATAGGCATTTGGTTTTCCTTACACATCGTAAATGCAGTAAGGTCCATAATCTGAAGTTTTCTTTCATAAGCTTCATCAAAACTTAGTGCTTCAAATTTCGTCGCATCTGGATTTTTTTCCGGGTCGTCGGTATAGATTCCATCCACACGCGTACCTTTCAATAAGGCATCGGCATTTATTTCAACAGCTCTTAAAGCAGCTGCCGTATCGGTCGTAAAATATGGATTTCCGGTACCGCCTGCTAAAATACATACATATCCTCGTTGTAAATGGTCTATTACCTTATCTTTCTGGTACAATGTTCCGACAGGTTCCATCCGAATAGCTGTAAATACTATTGAGGGGATGGTCAACGACTCAAACGCAGACTGTAAAGCTAGACTATTGATAACAGTAGCCAACATTCCCATCTGGTCGCCCTTTACACGGTCGAAGCCTTGCTTTTCGCCTTTTAAACCACGAAAAATATTTCCACCTCCTATCACTATGGCAACCTGTACGCCTATTGATAATGCCGATTTTACTTCATTCACATAATGCATCAGGGCTTCGGTATCTATACCATAATGCTGATTGCCCATAAGCGATTCGCCACTTAGCTTAAGCAATATTCTGGAATATTTCATAATTAAATATTTTGTACAAACTTACACTTTCTTTGTTAATGTTAAAACAATTTTATCGTTTCTTGTTGGTCAACAGGAAATTTTTTGAATATAATAAACTTTCTCACTTTAACATAGCCTTTTGCTTTTACCCCTACTTTGTTTTTGAGTAGCCCGGCCGTCAACGAAGAAATACTTCCTACTGCTTTATCTATTTCAATCTCGAGTAAAACAGGATAAGATTGCTGAGAATTGGCTGGTATTCGTATTTTGTTGCGTTTTCTTATCGTGCCAATCTCTTTCTCGTTAAGCGAAAGTCTTAAATAAATATCAGATAGGGTAAAACCAAATTTGTTAGGATTCTTAACAGGAACTGAAAATTCAATATTGGCCTTATTTTCGCTCACATTAACCAGCCGATAATTGGTAAATTTTCCGACTTCTACCTCGTTTATTTTACACGAAGCAAGACTTGCTGAAAGAAATAAAATACAAAAAACTTTTTTCATTCAATGCCATTATTTTGGTAATGGCACTAAGGTACAAAATAAAACAGATATTTTTTGCCATTTTAAAAGAAACAGTGGTGGTTTATTAATCTTTTATAGATATTGATTAAAACTTACTCCGAACCAATCCTATACACTTCGGCCCAGCTTTTATTCTTTTCAACACGCATAAGAAGCGTATGCTCTGATTTAATGCTATCGTATATTGTTGGGTCATATTCGGCAGAGCTAAACAAAGCATAACCAGTTATAGGTTTGTGAGAAACGCAAATGAATGTCTTTGAACTGGTCAGATAGCCTAATTCTGGCATTGTCAGATAATGCGTCAATAAAAAGGGAGTAAACAAACTATCGTTGTATAATTGATTATTTTCGCAATAACGAATGATTGTTTTTTCAACTTCGATTTGGTCTCTATATCCCAGCGTATGATCGTTGCCATTTCCTTTGAAGATAAAAATATATAAATTATGGGCAAATAACACAGTAAAGACCGTATAAGTTACAATAACCGGTAATTTTTTCAAAGATTCAAAAAGGTAAAACAACGCAACCATCAACACCAGAGGCAATATAGACAAAATATATCGTGGCGAATAAAAATTGAAAGACGAAAACACCAAAAAGAAGAAACTAAAAACCAAAATAAGTACAACCGGATACGTTATTCCCGGAATGTTTTTTCTAAACATAAGCATCGCAATGATTGCAGAAAAGGTTATCAGATTTCTGCCATGATAAATAAAAATATAAGCGGCATAACCAGACAATTTATCAATAAATGAATCAACATTGATAAATGCTATATGCTCGGGAAAAAAGAACCATCCTGCTTTCAGATATTGTATTCCATAAAAAATAAAACTCAACATCAGCGGTAAAAACCACATTGAAAGTCTAACGGCATTTTGAAGAGAAGAATTAATAAAAACCTTATACACCTCAAACAAAAAAAGACTAGCCCACAAAACAACAGCCGTTTCTTTGGTATAAAGTGCAAGTGTTAAAAAAATAATGGTTAAGCCAATTTTTCGTTCTATATAAAAGTACAAAGCCCACAAACTAAACAAAGCCAGTAGTATTTCAAGCAATAATAAAGTTGATTGAACGAAAAACACCGATTGCACAACCAGAAACAAAACCGACAGCAAAGCTGTTTTACGGTTAAAGTGTTTCTTAGCAAAAACGAAAAGACTGACTAAATAAAGTACTGCTATTGCTAGGGCAAATAATTTTGTAACCCATAATGAATTTCCAAACAATTTCGACCAGAAAGCCGCCATAAAATAGAACAAAAGCGGATGTCCTCTATACAAATCAGGAACAATCACATCGTTAGGAAACAAAACAGGAGTGGTTTCTATCATTTTGTAAATGGTGGGATAATATGCCCATGCTTCATCCCAAAAGCAAGGTTGGTGTAAATCAGGATATTTAAAAGCAATAAAAATCAGCACAACGACAAACAGAAACCAATATTCTGCTTGAATGTTTTTAACCCAATGAATCAAACGATTTGCCATTAAATTAGAGAAGAGTTAAGCAAGGGATTAGTTAGTATAAGTTTTTCGAAATATGGAGTTTCCTTTGGCAATTGTTCAATAATCATCGGATTTTTTAACGAATGGCTATCGCTACCGCAAAAGCTGACAAGCTTGTTGTCAACCAAATATTCGGCTGTACAACGCATTTCATTGGAAACATACTGCGAAAGAGCAACCAGATTAAGCTGAAGCTTAACGCCCATTTCGTGAAGTTGATGATATTTCTCTTTTTGTGTATAAAAATAAATATATCGTTCGGGGTGAGCTAATACAGGAGTATATCCCTTTTCCTGTACTTCTGTCAGTGCTGAAAAAAGGTTTTTATCGAAAATAAATGGCGATAATTCTATCAAGACGTAGTTGTTTCCGAAAGTTAGTAGTTCATTTTTGCGAAGATGTTCTATAAAAAGCGAATCGAGGTAATATTCTGAAGCGGCTTCGAGCTTCATGGGTAAACGATGTACCGAAAAAGCCACGTTTAGTTTGTTCAGTGCATCAAAAATCTTTTCGGGAGGGTTATTAAACCAACCTTTTTGATTGTGTGGAGTAACAACCATTTTTCTGTATCCCAGGTTGTAGAGCTTTGTAGCAATTTCAATAGAATCGCTCAGACTTCGGCTGCCATCGTCCAGCCCCGGAAAGATGTGAGAATGTATGTCAACCAGTATCTTTTCGAACATTATCGAAGCAAATATTGTTTTTCGTAATAAGATTCGTATTCGCCGGTAATCACGTTATTGAGCCACTGCTCATTTTGCAAATACCAGTCAACGGTTTGCTCAAGTCCCTGTTCAAAGGTAACGGTTTGTTTCCAGCCAAGCTGAGTTTTAATTTTTGTACAATCGATGGCATAACGCAAGTCGTGTCCGGCTCGGTCTTTTACAAATGTAATCAGTTGTTCGGAAGTTCCTTCAGGACGGTTGAGTTTCTTATCCATTATCTGGCAAAGCTTTTTTACAAGGTCTATGTTTTTCCATTCGTTTTCGCCGCCTATGTTGTATGTTTCGCCTATACTGCCTTTTTCAAACAATAACTGTATGGCTATAGCATGATCTTCAACATACAACCAATCACGAACATTTTCGCCCTTGCCGTAAACAGGAAGAGGTTTGTTGTTTTTAATGTTATTAATCATCAGGGGAATGAGTTTTTCCGGAAACTGGTAAGGTCCGTAGTTGTTCGAACAATTTGAAATGATGATAGGCAGTCCGTAGGTATGATAATACGCTCTGACCAGATGGTCGCTGCTGGCTTTGCTTGCCGAGTATGGACTACGAGGATCGTAAGGAGTTGTTTCTTTAAAATATCCTGTCTCGCCAAGTGAACCATAAACTTCGTCGGTACTGATGTGATAAAAAAGTTTACCTTGCATGGATTCTTTCCAGAAATGCTTTGCAGCATTCAGTAAAGTCACTGTGCCAACAATATTGGTTTGAATAAAGTCCATAGGATTGGCAATAGAGCGGTCAACATGCGATTCGGCAGCAAGATGAATGACGCAATCTATGTGATACTTTTCGAAAATGGATTGAACTAAATCGGAATCGCATATATCGCCCTTGACAAAATGATAATTAGGCTTTTGTTCAATATCTTTTATGTTTTCCAGGTTGCCGGCATAAGTTAATTTATCGAGGTTGATAATTTGTTTATCGGGGTACGAGTTTACAAACAAACGCACAACGTGAGAACCGATAAAACCGGCACCTCCAGTAATTAGAATATTTTGTTTCATAGCATACTGTTATTGATTTGATAGTTCTTGTTATTCGATACCTCGATATTTTTTTTCCCAATTCCATGCATCTCTTAAAGCATCTTCAATGGTAAACTCTGCTTTCCAATTCAGCACTTTGTTGGCTTTTGAGGTATCAGCCCAAACTTTTTCTACATCGCCTTGGCGACGATCATCAATAATATAATTAAGTTTCAACCGATTAACTTTTTCGAAAGCATGCACGATTTCGAGCACCGAATAACCTTTTCCTGTTCCTACATTAAACACTTCGCAATTGCTTTCCTGTTCATTGTTTAACAATCGTTGCAATGCTGCAATATGAGCTCTTGCCAAATCTACCACATGAATATAATCTCTAATACAAGTTCCATCGGGTGTATCGTAATCGTCGCCAAAAATTCTGAGCACATCTCTTACACCGGCTGCCGTTTGTGTAATATAGGGGACAAGATTGTTAGGGATACCTATGGGCAACTCGCCTATTAGGCCCGATGGATGTGCACCGATAGGGTTGAAATATCGTAGCAAAATGGCAGAAAATTGTTCGTTTACTTTAGCAACATCTTTGATTATTTCTTCGGAAATTTGCTTGGTATTACCATAAGGCGACAAGGCTGTTTTTATTGGAGCCGACTCTTTAATAGGTAGTTTATCGGGTTCACCATAAACCGTACACGACGAAGAAAATACCAAATACGGAATTTTCTGTTCAATCATGTTTTCCAGAAGGTTCAAAAGCGAAATCAAATTGTTTTGGTAATAGAGCAAGGGTTTTTCGACCGACTCACCAACAGCTTTTAAAGCAGCAAAATGTATCACTGCATCTAAGTCGTGATGCTGCACAAAATATTCTCTGACCGCTTCTTTATCGGTCAAATCGAGCTTGGTAAAATGTGGTTCTTTTTGAGTAATCTTTTTTATCCCTTGCAAGACAGAGTTATGCGAGTTAGAAAAATTATCAATGATAAATACTTCATAATTTTGTTGAAGCAATTCAACGGCAGTATGAGATCCGATATAGCCTGTTCCGCCGGTGATTAATATTTTTTTACCCATTTTATAATGACCAATAAGTTACACGATGTTTTTGTTTTCGGTAAATGCCTTTAACATCTACCAAAATGCCTTTTTCGTTCAACAGCGATTCGAAATAATCTGGTGTAAGATTTTTATAGGGTTTATGCGAAACAGCAACAATCACAGCATCGTATGTTCCATTAGGCTTGTCTGAAAGATGATAACCATATTCTTCGTAAAACTCTTCTTTTTCGGCATAGGGGTCAATCATTTCAACCTGAATGCCATACGATTTCAACTCGCTAATGATATCTACAACCCTTGAATTACGGATGTCGGACACGTCTTCTTTAAAAGTTACACCCATAATCAGCACACGGCTGTTCAAAACGTTCTTACCTGATGCAATAATTTTCTTAACCGTTTGTTTTGCAACATAAAATCCCATGGAATCGTTTACAAACCTACCAGCATTGATAACCTGAGCATGATAGCGGTATTCTTTTGCTTTGTAGGTAAGATAATATGGATCAACGCCGATACAATGCCCACCCACAAGCCCGGGATAAAATTTTAAAAAATTCCATTTGGTACCGGCAGCTTCAAGCACTTCGTTATTGTTTATTCCCATGCGGTTAAAAATAATGGATAATTCGTTCATCAGAGCAATGTTAACATCACGTTGAGTGTTTTCAATAATTTTGGCTGCTTCGGCTACCTTAATAGATGAAGCTCTGTGAACGCCGGCTTTTACAACCAGTTCGTATGTTTTTGCTACCGTTTCGAGTGTTTCTTCATCACATCCGGAAACAATTTTAACAATAGTGGACAGTGTATGCTCCTTATCTCCCGGATTGATACGTTCCGGAGAATACCCCACTTTAAAATCAACAGGATATTTCAAGCCCGAGAACTTTTCTATCACTGGAATACAATCTTCTTCCGTACACCCGGGATAAACCGTAGATTCATAAACCACCACATCGCCTGGTTTAATTATCTTACCAACCGTTTCGCTAGCCTTAATAACGGGAGTAAGGTCTGGCATGTTGTGTTTGTCTATAGGCGTTGGAACTGCAACAATGTGGAAGGAAGCCTGTTTTAAATCTTCCATATTTGAAGTAAACAAAATGTCACAACCTTCAAAAGCACTGCTGTCAAGCTCTTTACTTGGGTCAATGTTTTTTTTCATCAGTTCAACCCTGTCGGGCTTAATGTCAAAGCCAACTACACTGATTTTTTTCGCAAACTCAAGTGCTATAGGCAAACCTACATATCCAAGGCCTATTACTGACAACTTTGTTTCTTTTTTCAGTAGCTTTTCGTAAAGACTCATAGTTATTTCTTTATGTTTAAACAAAAGGGATGATAATCTTCTTTCAGTTCACTGATTGCCGAATTGCGAATCTGATAAACCAAATTAATTGAAGGACGGGCATCGTTCAATCCAAAACCATTACCGGCCAATATGTTGCGATAACTTTCGGTATGCAAATCTGTAAAGCCATCGCTAAATTCTATTTCTTTTCCATTTAAGGTGATCGAGCGATAGGTGGTTTTCCCCTGCTCTTTTACAGACTGAGGAATATCGTTAAAATCGAGACTAAGAAACCAACGCACCCTTGCCCTTTTCAATTGCAAAAAGCCTGATGCTTTGTTGGCTTCTGAAACAAAAACTTTCTGACTAATCACATCTCCAAATAACCATATCAACATATCGAAAAAATGAATGCCAATATTGGTTGCAATGCCACCCGATTTTTGAACATCGCCCTTCCATGAAAAGAAATACCAATTTCCGCGACTGGTAATGTAAGTCAAATCAATATCATACAAAGTATCGGACGGTGAAGCATCAAGTTGTTCTTTCAATTTAATAATACTTGGATGTAGCCGCAGTTGAAGAATGGTATATACTTTTTTACCGGTTTCTTTCTCTTTTTCTTCCAGAGCATCTATGTTCCATGGGTTGAGAACCAAAGGCTTCTCGCAAATAGCATCGGCGCCACTACGTAAGGCAAATCGGATGTGAGAGTCGTGCAAATAATTGGGCGAACATATGCTTATGTAATGAGTGGGAATGCCACTTCGCTTCAACTTATCAATATGACGGTCAAAACGTTCAAATTCAGAAAAATAATCGGCTTTTGGGAAAAAAGCATCAATAAACCCTACACTGTCAAAAGGATCGAGTGCTGCTATCAGATTATTGCTCGTATCTTTTATAGCTTTAACGTGTCTGGGTGCTATATACCCTGCTATGCCAATGATAGCAAAATTTTTCATGGTTTGGGTAATTTAACAACATTATTGTTTTCTAATTTATACACATCGCCACTTTCGGGGCATACGGCAAAATTGTTTTCATCGAAATGAAGACGATGTCCGTATTCGCTCATCCATCCTACCTGTCGAGCTGGATTGCCCACCACTAAAGCATAGGGCTTTACATCTTTTGTAACCACAGCACCTGCACCAATAAAAGCGTATTCGCCAATAGTTATCCCGCACACAATGGTGGCATTCGCTCCAATGCTTGCTCCTTTTTTAACCAGAGTTTTTTTATATTGGTCTTTTCTTACTATGGCACTTCGTGGATTAATGACATTGGTAAAAACCATGGAAGGACCCAGAAAAACATCATCTTCGCAAATCACTCCCGTGTAAATACTGACATTATTCTGGACTTTGACATTGTTGCCCAGAACAACTTCGGGCGAAACAACAACATTCTGACCAATATTGCAATGTTTGCCAATAATGCAGTTTGGCATAATATGGCTGAAATGCCATATTTTGGTACCTTCGCCTATGGTACATCCTTCGTCAATAACGGCAGTAGGATGTGCAAAATACTGTGTTTCCATGCTATAAATTCTGTTGCAAAAATAAACAATATTCTGTATATAAACAGATGATTTTAGATGATTGTTTTGCATTTTTATCTGAAGTTGATTTCTGCCACAGATTACGCTTCCTTAGCCCAGAAACCATCAGCTACGAATTACCTTTCCAATAAATCTTGATTCTAAAAGACAATATTATGGTTTGTACTTTGTTAGTGAAACATTTATTTAAATATTTGTTTTTTTGAGAATTGATTTTGGATCAATTGAAAAACAATATTTTGCCTTTTACAGAAGAACATATAAAACTGCACACTTGTGGCAAAAATGTTTGTAAATATTCTTTAATTTTGTTTTATATTTTGTAATAAATTATTATATTTCAAATAAAAATATATTATCAGTTTACAACTCTAATTAGATATGCGTTATAAGATTTTTCCCATATAAACAAGCTAGCAATAACTGTAAACTATTCAACAATTATAATTAAAAGAACATT
>FWWL01000922.1_pt1 | contig 75778 bp, 62 predicted proteins | sample 2228331 | NCBI WGS metagenome assembly FWWL01 (sample SAMEA103939775, study PRJEB20133) | metagenome
TACGACCAGGCCTGCCCGATCGCGAGACCAGATATCGTCACTGCGGCAAGCGGTAGTAGAGTGTATGGCGTGACATACCACATGGCGACACTCTCACAGGCACCAAACCATATCCAGTGCCGGCTCAAGCATACCACGCCTTGCCAACCGGATTGAAACACGGTATAATAGACACCACTGATAAGTGGTGACAATCAATATTAGATCGATGAATGATCAGACGCTTGAGCAATTGATGGCGCTGGGGTTGACCCGCTACGAAGCCGCGACCTATCTGACTCTGCTCGAACACCGGAGTTTCACCCCGGCCCAGGCCGCCGCGCGAGCCGGCATTCCCCGGCAGCGCATTTACGACGTGCTCGCCTCACTCTGCGCGCGCGGCATGGCCATCGAGCGTCACATTGACGGGCAGCGCCGCTACGTCGCCGTCGAACCGGCCACGGCGCTGCCTGCGCTGATCGATGAACGGCGCCGTCAGTTTGAATCCGAGCAGGCATCCCTGACCGCCAGCGCGCAAACACTGCTGGCGACGCTGGCGCCACTCTTCCGCGCTGGTCACCATCAGATCGACCCCCTCGATTATGTCGATGTCTTGCTCGACCGGCGGCTGGTGGTCGAACGCGCAATAGCGCTGGCCAGCCATGCCGAGCGTGAAATCTGCGTCTGTTTCAAACTGCCCTTACTCGGTGATCAGACGAGCAATTTTGCCGAAGTGATCAACCCTCTCCAGCGTGGAGTTGGCTATCGCACTCTCTATGAACGACATCATCTTGCCGATCCCGAACTGCGTGACTGGATCGATCAATTTCGGCGCTGGGGACAGCAGGCGCGGGTGGTTGAAACGCTGCCGCTGAAGGTCAATCTCTACGACCAGCGCGCCGCGCTGCTCTCGTTGCAAGACCCGCTGACCGGAACCCTGAGCATGACGGCGTTATGCGTCACCCATCCCAGTTTCGCAACGTTTCTGCAAAGCGCCTTCGAGCATCTCTGGGCTAAGGCCGAACCACTCGAGTGAGCGTGATGCGTCCACGTTCACATCGAGCGTCATCTGTCATCTTGGCGCCAGGTGGACGCATCACCTGGCCGGTGGAGGTATCCGATGCAAACGCGCGATCCGCTCGATTTTCAGGGTATTGATTATGTTGAGTTTTACGTCAGCAATGCGCGTCAGGCTGCGCACTTCTATCGCACGACTCTTGGCCTGCGCCCGGTAGCGTATGCCGGTCTCGAAACCGGGGTACGGGATCGAGCCAGCTATGTGCTCGAACGACGCAAGGTGCGTTTCGTGCTAACGGCGCCGCTCCTGCCCAACCATCCGATCGCTCAACACATTGCCCATCATGGCGACGGCGTCAAAGACATTGCGTTGCGAGTCCATGACGCAGTGGCAGCCTACGAAACTGCGGTTGCGCGCGGCGGCATTCCAGTGCAACCGCCCACTGAGTGCGTCGATGAACATGGCCGCGTCGTCAAGGCCACGATTGCAACCTACGGCGACACTGTGCATACCTTCATCGAGCGCGACGATTATCAGGGCGTCTTTCTTCCCGGCTTCAAGCCGATCGATCAGCATATTCCGGTGCCCGAAACCGGGATTGCAGCGATTGACCACATCGTCGGCAACGTCGAACTGGGCGCGATGAATCAGTGGGTGAATTACTATCGCGATGTGCTCGGTTTTAGCCAGCTCATTCACTTCGACGATCACGACATCAGCACCGAATACAGCGCGCTGATGTCGAAGGTGATGCAGAACGGGAGTGGCCGGATCAAGTTCCCGATCAATGAGCCTGCCGAAGGTCGGCGCAAGAGCCAGATCCAGGAGTATCTAGAGTATTACGGCGGGCCAGGCGTGCAGCATATTGCGCTGGCGACCGGCGACATCTGCGCAACGGTGGATGCCCTGCGCGCGGCTGGCATTCCTTTTATCTCGGTGCCCGATGCCTACTACGACGATCTCGAAGCGCGCGTAGGCAAGATTGATGAGAGTCGTCAGGCCTTGCAGGAGCGCGGGATTCTGGTTGATCGCGATGAGGAGGGCTATCTGCTGCAAATCTTCAGCCAGCCCCTCCAGGATCGACCAACGCTCTTTATCGAGATCATTCAGCGCAAGGGCAGTCGCGGCTTCGGCAAAGGCAACTTCAAGGCGCTGTTCGAGGCGATAGAGCGCGAGCAGGCCAGGCGGGGGAATCTGTAGGATAGCGCTGATTGACGCGCCTGCTCCGCCAACCCAGCGCAACATCGCGCGCCTGAGCAGAGGATGGGGCGACGCATCGCCGGACACGTCCTGACAGCACACCCGGGGAAACATCTGAGGAGAGACGTTGCATGGCAACGTCTCTCTTTCGCGCTCTTTTTCCGGCGTTCACGTGTCGGCTGGCATCATCGTCTACGAACGGTCAATGCGGGTGCCGCGCGGCACATTGACGATCACCGCGCCATCTTCCTCTTCGGCAGGCTGACCTGGCTCGGCATGCTGGCCATGATGGTGATGATGATCGGTTGCCGGGCTAAACTCCCCCAGCAGACTGGCCCGGCGGATGCGACGCTCATACTCGCGCTCGATCGCAGCGCGTATCCGTTGCCACCACGATTGCTCGCTCATGATACCCTCACTGAACGGTCAGAAGGTGGATTTTTCCTCTACGCAAGATGACAGTATATCAGCAATGATTCAGCATGGTGTCAGCCTGGATAGTTACACTTTCGTGCGTATAACCTGTATAATGATCTTACATAACGATGAGATAAGGCTCACTCGCCCGACACACGCTCAGGATACATGATGATGCGAATGATACTTCGGTTTCTCCGTCTTAACCCCACCATACGGCGTGTGCTTGGTTTTCTCTTTCTGGCGCTCGGCCTGCTTGGATCGCTCTTTCCGATTGTTCCCGGCTGGCCCGGCTACGTGCTGGCAATCATCCTGCTGGGTCGGCGTGACCGCTTGTTGCGCCGTTTCCATCTGATCGCTCGCTTCACCCTGCGCTGGCTGCGCAGAGCGCCCGTGCCGCATCTGCGCGGACCAGGACGCTGGCTATCGAATCAGTATGTTGAGCTGCGCCGGGCGATTGTGCCGCGCCTGATCGCGTTCGAGCGCCACATTGATCGAGCCTAGTCCCCTTTCAGCCGCCGACCTAACGCCCAGCCGAGGATCAACCCTCCGATCACGATCAGCGCTACGGCAACCCCCACCCCAATCAACAGGTGCGGCCAGCCAAACGGGCCGCCGCTCCACAACCAGGCCAGCATTGCTGGCGCCCCTATAAGGAGCGCCAGCACCCCAATCAACGGCACAATGCCTCGCAGCGCCAACCAGATGCGTCGTTTCAACCCGCCATCCTCTACGTGAGCGCGGCGCGGGCGGCAGCAGGCGTGTTGGTGATCAGCCCGCTTACCCCAAGCGCCGCCAGTTGACGCAGCCGCACCGGATCATCGACCGTCCAGACATTAACCTGATACCCTGCCTGCAATACTCTGGGGATGACCCAATCCAGACCGGGCAGACCTTGATACGGATGCCAGGCGGCAGCGGCAATTCGGCGCAGGGCGCCAAACGGCCAGAATTCGCGCCAGCGAATATCAGGGCGGTATGAGCGAATACCCATCAGATAGCCGCGGGCAACCGCAGGGGCTACTGCGCGCAATTCATGCAGCGCCTGTTCGTAAAATGACGAAACGATCACCTGATCGGCCATTCGGTGTTCATGTACCAACTGCGCGCAGCGGGCGGCCATGCCGGGACGTTTCAGTTCCAAATTAAGCGGCATACCGACGCTGCGCGCCCAATCAAGTGTTTCGGCCAGCGTTGGCGCTCGCTCGCCGCCGATGTCGAGCCGACGCAACTCAGCCAGCGTCAGACGCGCGACCGGATCGGCGCGGCCATTCCAGCGTGCCGTGTCATTGTCGTGAAAGACCACAATCTCGCCATCGGCAGTCAGTTGCAGATCGAGTTCGATCATATCGGCCTGTTGACGGTGCGCCAGCGCAAATGCCGCCAGGGTATTTTCGGGCGCCTCGGCTGATGCGCCGCGGTGAGCAATGATCAGCGGTGCCATACATCCTCGCATGCAAATCAAGAGCGGGGCCTCGCTCGCCCCGCTCTCAGTATCGCTGCACCGCGTGTTGGAGTCAACCAGATGCGCGTTTCACCGTCAATCACGAACTGAGATCAGGCACGGGCACTGCCAGATCGGCATGGCGCGCCTCTTCGGTGAGCATTGGATGCAGAATGCGCTGCATCGCCATAATGTGGGCGCAGGTGCCCCACGTCTTGAAAAACGAGCAGGTACAGGCCCACTGGCCGTCGTGGAGCGAGATTTCATGGTCGCTATTGCCGCCGTGGAACGTAGCCCGCAGATCACTAAACTTGATCCGCTCCGGCTCTTCTGCATAGCGACGCGCTTTCTCGATCTTGCCGATCAGGTCCGAGTGCATAGGAGACCTCCTTCGTCTCACACCCTGAAAACATCAAGGGCGGTTACAGGCATCAGCCTGTACCGCCCTATTCGCACCTCTGCCAGATTGTTGCGGATGATTTCATTGCCGGCCTCCGCATCTGGAGTTTAGCCGCTCTTAACACAGTCTTATTATACGCGCTCGCCATACTCGGAGTCAAGGATCAATCTGCGCGCGGCATCATCTTGATTTCCGGCATTGCAATGCGCCCTTTTGGCAAATAACAAACGCAGAGCCAGAGTTGTCATTCGCCAACCGCGTTGCGCATCCGCTCGGCCAGAGTGAGAATGCTTTGCCCGTAAGTCGCGCCTGGCACCGCCCAGCGCCCGTTGAGATCTATGATCGTGACCGCCATGCCACGCAGATGGGCAGGCAGCGGACGCCGGGAAAGGGCGTAATCGATCAACTGCTGCTGATAAGGCGTGCCCGCGCCTTCAGGCAAAGCATACGCCAGCAACCGTCCCAGATGAGCCGGGATCGACTCTCCTACCCACGAGGCAAAACTGAGACCGGCTCGCCAGCGCTGGATGCTTTCGTCCCACGCCCAATCGGGGCCAGGAGGTTGATCAGGCGTTCCTTCGCGCGTTTCGCCGGTCACCCCGATCCCTGCCGGATTACGCCGCGGACGCTGGCACCACCACGAGGTCAGATGACCGGTTTCATGCGCGCACTGAGCAATCGCCAGGAACCAGTCGAGGCCGGCAGCATCGCCAATTTCGGCGTACCCATTGACGATCACGCCGACATCGTAGGGGGTGTAGGCGGTGCTGCGCGGCGCCAGCCAGGCGATGGCCGCTGCCGCCGTGCCGGTAGGAGGGCCGAGCAGCGTGCCCGGCAGCGGCGACCGTTCAAGATACGGCAGGTAGATGGTAGTATGCTCCGGCTCCTGGCCGCGCGTGATCTGATTGCAAAGCGCAGCCAGACCTAACGCAAGCATTGAGCGGCGAGTCAGGTAACGATTCATGGCATTTCGTTCAGCAGGGCGCGAATGTCACGCGCATAGACATCGGCAGCGGTGCCATAAGGATAAACGACCCGCAGCCTGCCGTTTTGATCGATCAGATAGCTCGCGGTGCTGTGAACCACGCCATGACCGCCGTGACTGCCGTGTTGGTGACCGCTGCCGGAACTGTAGGTCAGGCCATACTCTTTGCTGATCCGGCGCAGGGTGGCGTCGTTGCCCTGCAAGCCGATAAAGCCAGCGCCAAAACCGCTCAGGTATGTTGCCAGCGCCTCAGGGGTATCGTTGGCCGGATCGACGCTGATCAACACGAAATGCACCCGCTCGCCGTCCGGGCCGAGCGCCTCACGGGCGCGTCGAAATTCGCTGAGCGTGATCGGACAATAGTCGGGGCAGCGGGTGAAGCCAAAGTAGAGCAAGACAGGCTGCCCGCGCAGATCGCTCAGGCTCAGCTCGCCGCCAGCGCTGGCCGGCAGGCGAAAATCGCTCAGCGCTGCCGGTGGATCGATAATGACCGGAGCGGATGAAGGGGCGGCAGGAGCGCTTGCCAGCGCACAACCGCCGAGCAGCGCCAGCCAGAGAACAAACCATCGTCGCATCGGTATCACCGTCCTGCCAGAGGCACAAAGGTCGTGTAAAGCTGTTCGACCACCAGCAACCGCACCGGAATGGTCAGCCGACCATCGGTCGGCGGCGCAGCAAAGGTGATCGTCCCCTCATAAACGCCGCTGTTCAGGCCGCGATGATCGATACTCAATCTCAATATACCATGATCGCTGCTCCCCGTCAGCCACGGTTCGGTTTGGGTCACTGTCAGGTTCGGCAGAGCGCAGGGCGAGGCAATGGCGCGCGCAATCGGGGCCGCAGCATCGCGTTGCGCAAGAAACGTCTGCGGCCTGATGGGCGGGACTGAAGGCGCCTCCTCAAACGCGGTGAACGATGCGCCATCGGTGTATCGCACCCACACCCCCTGCCCACGATAATTGCCGCCGGGAACCGCAATCGTGATCGGATCGGTAAGCGGCTGCGGCGCAGTGAAGATGGTGACGGCATCGATGAAGACCTCGGTAGCGCCGCTGCGCCAGAATTGGAAAGTCAGGAAATCATCTCCGCGGCGGTAAGTGAAGGGCAGGGCAAATTCCTGATACTGGCCGGGAGCGACAAAATCATTCCCCCGCAGTCGGAGGGGACCATATTCCAGATCGCCGCTTATGACACTGAAGCGGGCCACCTCCGCTGGGCTGGTATTGTCGGCAATCTTGAGGCGCACATAAGCCACCAGTGGTTGATCGGCAAGCATGGTTGGTCGGTACTCATACACCCAGGCCGAACTCTCCATGTTCGCCAGACCGAGGCGGAAGGCGTAACCACCCCAGGCGGCTGTATCGGTCACGCGCCCGCCGGCGCCCCAGAGCAGACGAAAGGTCGGATAGGTCTCATCGACCAGCCAGCCCAGACTGAACTGCGCCTGGGTGAACGACGGGTGACTGAGGCCAGATAGAGTCACGGCGGGCTGACGGTCGCTGAGCGTCGCCGACAGTTCAGCAGCCGGAAGCTGCGCGCCGAGATAGATCGTATCGCTCACAACCTGGGTTGCGCCCACGGCATCGCGCGTCTTCACATACACGGTGCGCCAGCCCTCACCTTCAGGCAATCGATACCTGGTCTCGGTAGTAAACGGCTGCCAGCTTGCGCCGATGAAGCAGGGGTTGCTCGCGATCATCATCGCGGTCGCCGGCCTGAGCGCGGTAAAACTGCTCTGTTCTTCCCGCTGATAGATGTACAGGGCAACGTCTGGATTCAGGGTCGTCGGCGCTTCGTGCTCGATGATCACCGGCGCATACGCCGGATCATTGCCGAACATCTGGGCGATGTAGCCCCGGCCATCGCTCTGCCGACGGTAGTAGCCCAGCCCAATCTCGCGATGCCCGGCGTTAAGCAAATTTGCGCGATGCCCTGGACTGTCCATCCAGCCATTGATCGCGTCTTGTGGCGTGACATAGCCGCAAAAGGCGTTTTCGGCACCGCTGCGGCCCAGATAGCCGAACAATGGCGCGCGATCGCTCGGCCACTGCCCGTTTGTGTCTTGATGGCCACAGTATGGCACGCTCCGCCGCTCCACCGAATCCCAGGCAAACCAGCGCGCCGCGTGGGTAAGCTCGCGATTCCAGCGCAATGGCGGCAAATTGTGATTCCGGCGCGCCAGATTGCCATAGTAGACCGTCAGGGCTTCATCGAGCAGCAATGAAGAGTTCTGCGCAGTGGGATCGAAGGCCAGCGCAATCGTTGCCGGCAGGATCAAGATCGTCACTACCACCATCAGCCGAGTAAGGTTACGACCGGGCATCATTTTCCTCCCTGCTCATTCTGAAACCGATTGCGTCAGGCCGTAAGCGCGACAAGTGGACGAGCCGACGCTTCCATGATAGCGTGACAGGGCACAGATTTGCTCGCAGATTCACCTGCTTGTAGGGAATGTGCTTCTGTCAGTTGTCAGGGGAAGATTGGCAAGTGGAACTGTGGAGATAACCAATATCTGCGCAGGGTTATCTGGATTGTGGAATGATGATGGAAGGACAACCCGGCGGGTTGCCCCTCCCATTTCGCGCCGGAGGACGACGCCATGCGAGGCTGGGTTGCACTGCGCACATTGCTACGGGGGCTGGCATGCCGGATAGCATGTGATGCGCAGCGAAGCGACTCCCACCCCTTCACGCCAGCCGGATGAGATGATACTGCCTGCGCCCTTTGCGCAACACGATGAACTGCCCATCGATACTATCGCCCAGCGTCAGGCGACGGGAGACATCGGCGCTCTGGACATTGTTGACGTAGATGCCGCCGCCTTCAATCGCGCGCCGCGCATCGCTGCGCGAAGTGGCGATGCCGCAGCGGATGAGCGCATCGATCAGCGCCACCCCTTCAGCGGCGAAGTCGTGGCGTGGCAGCGTCGTCGATGGCACATCATTGAAGATGTCGGCGACATCGCTGGCGCTAAGGCTGGTCAAGGCGCCGCCGAACAAGGCCTGCGACGCCTCTTCGGCGCGGGCCAGCGCAGTTTCGCCGTGCACCATGCGGGTCACTTCGCGGGCCAGGCGCTGCTGCGCGGCGCGGCGTTCGGGATGCTGGGCCGTGATCTGCTCAAGATCGGCAATTTCGTCGGCGCTCAGCCAGGTGAAGTACTTCAGGTACTTGCCGACATCGGCATCATCGACGTTGTACCAGAACTGGTAGAAGCGGTAGGGCGAGGTGCGCTGCGGGTCGAGCCAGACCGCGCCCGACTCGGTCTTGCCGAACTTGGTGCCGTCGGCTTTGGTCACCAGCGGATAGACCAGCCCATAGGCGCGCTGCCCGAACGAGCGGCGGATCAGCTCGATACCGGCGGTGATATTGCCCCACTGGTCGCTGCCGCCAGCCTGAAGTTTGCAGCCGTAATGCTCGAAGAGATAGGCAAAATCGTAAGCCTGCAAGAGCATGTAGCTGAATTCGGTGAATGAAATGCCGGTTTCACTCGCCATGCGCGAACGCACCGAATCTTTCGCCAGCATGTAATTCACCGTCAGATGCTTGCCAACATCGCGCAGGAAATCGATCAGCGAGATGCGGGTGAGCCAGTCGGCATTGTTGAGCAGGAGCGCCGAATGGTCACCGGCATTGAAATCGAGGAACTGGGCGAGCTGCCGCTTGATCGCTTCCACGTTCGCGGCAACCTGCTCCTTGCTCAGCAGCGGACGTTCCTGCGTCTTGCCACTTGGATCGCCGATCAGACCGGTGCCGCCGCCGGCCAGCGCAATCGGAATGTGGCCCCAGCGCTGGAAGCGGGCCAGCGTGAGCAGCGGCAGGAGATGCCCGATGTGGAGACTGTCGGCGCTGGGATCGAAGCCGATGTAGAGGGTCACGCGCTCGCGCCGCAGCGTGTCTTCGAGACCTTCGCTGCTCTCGTACAACAATCCGCGCCAGCGCAATTCGTCCAGAATAGTGGTCATAGGCCTGTGCACATTGCTCGACACGTATCCTTCATCTTTCGCTAGCATACCAGCAACAGCGCCAGTCGTCAAAATGTCGCTTCCTCATGCCGTGTGACCGACTATCGCAACCGCCAGGTTATCCTTTCTGAACCAACCAGCCTTGACACCTGCGCGCGATTGATGCTATCATCACAGACGACAAACGATCTTCGGGGCAGGGTGAAATTCCCGATCGGTGGTATAGCCCACGAGCGTGTTGAGAGGCACGCAGGATCCGGCGCAACTCCGGGGCCGACGGTTACAGTCCGGATGTAAAGAAGATCCAGATATGGGCAATGCAGGCGACGCGCGAAGCGCGCTCTCTCGTTTGGTTGCCGTTGCAGGCGGGCTGATTGCCCGTACTGTTCCCGTATCTGTCCCCCGAAGAGCGTTCGCTCGGCGGGTTTTTTATTTCCCGCTTGAAAGGAGACAGAACGCGATGCAACAGACCTTGCCGATTACCACCACACCGCCGCGGGTGAAGACGCTGCGCCGCTTCGAGCTGCCAGCGCTCGGCCTACCGGTGACGCTCCTTGCGCTGCTGGCGCTCTGGCAGACCCTGGTGAACGTCAGTGGCTACCCACCCTTCATTTTGCCATCGCCGGCGCTGGTCGCTACTCGATTCTGGCAGGCGTTGAGCAATGGGTTGCTCTGGCAGCACACCGCCGCCACGCTAAGCGCTGCGCTTGGCGGCTTCGGGCTGGCGCTGCTGGTCGCATTGATTCTCGGCTACACTCTGGCCCATCTACGCTGGCTCGAACAGGCGCTCGCGCCGGTGCTGGCGGCCAGTCAGGCCATTCCGGTGGTCGCAGTCGCGCCGTTGATTATTCTCTGGTTTGGCGCTGGCCTGTCGGCCAAAGTGCTGGTAGCCGCCCTGATCACCTTCCTGCCCATCTTGCTCAGCACCATCGTAGCCATTCGCACCATTCCGCGCGAACTGGTCGAGATGGCCTACATTAGCGGGGCCAGTCGCTGGCAACTGCTGCGTTATGTCGAGATTCCACTGGCGTTGCCGGTATTGTTCGGCGGCGTGCGCACCGGGCTGGCGCTGGCAACCACCGGCGCCGTGGTCGGCGAGTTTGTCGCCGGGCGCATCGGGCTGGGGGCGCTGATCAACATTGCGCGCGGCCTGTTCGACACGCCGTTGATTTTCGTCTCTCTGATCACGCTGGCTCTGATCACGCTCACCCTCTACGTGCTGGCGGTAGCGCTTGAGCGCTTGCTGGTGCGGTGGGAAGCATAACGGACTCGCCGATACAGATACTTCTTATGAGGAGAGCAATGATTCTGCGACGCACAACTCTGATCATCCTCGTGGTATTCCTGCTCGCGGCCTGCGGCGCAACGCCGAACGCCGCGCCAACTCCAACGAGCGCGCCCGCGGCTGAGACGCAGCCGACGCTACGGCGGGTAACGCTGGCAATGTCATACATTCCCAATATTCAATTCGCGCCCTACTATGTGGCGGCGGCGAAAGGTTACTATGCCGCAGAAGGGATCGAGGTCGTCTTCGATTACAACTTTGAGAATGACGTGCTGCAGCGAGCGGCGACCTGGCCGGCCAGCGGGGTTGAATTTGCCACGACCAGCGGCACCTCGGTGCTGCTGGCTCGTCAGCAGGGCATTCCGGTAAAGACGGTGATGACGCTCTATCAGCGCTTTCCGATCGCCTTCTTTGCCAAGAGCAACGTGCCGTTGCAGAGCGTGAACGATCTGCGCGGGCAGACGATCGGCATTCCAGGGCGGTTTGGCGAGAGCTTCTATGCGCTGCTCGCGGCGCTTTACGCTGGCGGCATGAGCGAAGCCGATGTAACCGTGCAAGAGATTGGGTTCACGCAGGCGGCGGCAGTGATGGAAGACAAGATTCCGGTGGCGACGGGCTACGCGATGAACGAACCGGTGCAACTGCGCGAACAGGGGATCGAGGTCAATACGCTGCTGGCCGCCGACATCTTCAATCTGGCCGCAAACGGCATTGCCGTCAGCGAGGCGCTGATTGCCCAGGAGCCAGATCTGGTGCGGCGCTTCGTGCGCGCCAGCCTGCGCGGGCTGGCCGATACGCTGGCCAATCCGGCTGAGGCATTCGAGCTGAGCCTCCAGTTTATTCCAGAGGCGCAACTTGGCGATCCGGCGCTGCAACGAAAAGTGCTGGAAGAGAGCCTGCCCTTCTGGCAGAACGAGACAACTACCCAATTCGGCCTTGGCTACACCGATGCCAGCCTGTGGGTCAAGACCGAGCAGTTCATGCGCGACGCCGGGTTGCTGGCCGGGCCGGTCGAGGTCAACAAGGCCTTCACGAACGAATTTCTGCCGCCGGCCTACTGATCGGCTGGATCAGGCATCATTCCGCGCAGAAAGAGGGCAATTGTCTCGGCGACCAGATCGGTCGCCGCAATTGCCCTCGCTTCAGGCTGGTTGAGCACATTGCGCGCCAGCAGATACCCGATAATCGGGCCGATGAGCATTCTGGCCGCCACCTGCGGGTCAGTGCGACGCAGGCGCCCCAGCTCCATCTGACGTTCCAGATAGGCCGCCAGCGCATTCAGGGCGCGGCCTGGGCCAATCTCGTTGATAACCTTCGCCAGTTCTGGATGCCGCAAGACTTCGCTGATGACGATCTTCCCGATCGCCACGGTCAGCGGTTGATCAAGCGCCTGGGCCAGCCGGGCGCCGAGTTGGGGCAAGGCGCTGGCGGGCGGTTCATCGTCGAGCTGCTCGATCGCATCAACCAGCGGGACAAGCGGCATCCGTTCGCGAATCACCTGGTAGAGCAGATCGGTCTTATCTTTGAAGTAGTGATAGATCAGGCCAGGTGAGCCGATTCCCGCCGCCTGAGCAATGTCGCGATTGGTCGCTCGATCAAAGCCGAGCCGGGCAAAAGCATCGAGCGCGCCATCGATAATTTGCTGTCGCCGACGCTGAAATTCGTCACGGAGCGGCATATCACCTCGGCATTTCAGGGCGCATCAATGGCGACTGTCGCCGTCATATTCCAGCGCAATCGCGGATCGGATTGCGCGAGCTGGATAACCGTAGTATAGACCACTTCGCCCAGCCGATCGACGCCATGAGGCGAGATAGCGCTCACGCTGCCTGCCAGGCGCAGACCGGGCAAGGCATCAAAGGCAACCGTTGCCGCAGCACCGGGAGTGATGCGCGCCGCATCGATCTCGTTTAGATCAACCGTTTCGATATGCCAGACACTGAGATCGCCTAAAAGGAGAACGGGGGTGGTTGGACTGACCAGTTCGCCAGGATGCAAATCGACGCGGGCAACGATACCGGCGAAGGGAGCGCGCAGGGTCAGTTTGTCGAGTTCCAGGCGGGCCTGAGCCAGCGCCGCTTCAGCGGCGGTCACTTCGGCCTGCGCCAGCGCCACTTCATGGTCGCGCGGCGCAGCATTGATCTGCGCCGCCTGCGCTTCGGCCAGCGCCACCTGCGCTTCGGCTAATGCCAGTTGGGCCTGGCGCGGATCGCCACGCAGCCGGGCCAGCGTCGCTTCGGCGGCGGCAATGCGCGCCTCGATCGCCGCAAGTTTGTCGGCGGCGGGCGCTGCCAGCAGCGCGGCCAGGCGCGCTTCCGCTTCCCGCAGGCGCGCTTCGGCGGCAGCAATCCCCTCAATTTCGGCCTGCGCCGCCTGCTCGGCGGCAACCCGGGCCTGCGCCAGCGCCACTTCAGCGTTTTGCACTGCGCGCAGCGCAGCGGCCTCGGCATCAATCCGGGCCTGCGGCAATTCATCATCGCCCAGCCGCTGCTTCACTTCTTCGTTTTCCCAGTGGATCCGACTGTAGTCAGCCTGCCGATCACGCACCACATTTGCCGCCTGCTCAAGCGCCAGTTGGGCATTAACCTTCGCCGCCGCCAGAGCGCTGCGTTGGGCAGCCAGGCTGGCCGCTGCCTGATCGCGCGCGGCCACAGCCTGTGCGATCAGATCAGGATCAGCGCCGGCCAGTAGCGCGGCCCGCGCCGCGCGCGCTTCGGCCAATTGCGCTTCGGCAGCCTGAATCTCACTCCGGTCAACCGCCAGCGCAACCTGGGTCGCCTGCGCGACGGCGACCTGCACCGCTGCCTCTGCTGCCGCGCGCGCTGCGGGCGATGCGCCAGCCAGCAGTTGAGCATAGCGGGCCTGAGCGCGGGCCAGATTGGCCTCGGCCTGCTGCACAACCAGCCGCTGTGCGCTATCATCGAGGCGAATGAGCGCCTGACCGGCTGTGACCGAATCCCCCTCCTGCACCAGGATGTCAGCTACCACCCCGCTGCGCTCAAAGCGCAGCCATGCCTGTTGCGCCGGCAGCACCCGCCCTTCAACCATGACCGGCAAGGGTACCGGCGTCGCAGCAGGCAACGATGGCGGCGGTGGTTGCGATCCTGGCCCGTTGGGGCCGAAGATGGCATACGCGCCGCCTGCAATCAACATCAACGCCAGCGCCGGAATGATCAATTTACGCATAACAGTACTCTCTCAAGCCACAATTCGACCGTCAGCCACCAACACCATTCGGCCAGCTCGCCGGGCCAGCTCGGCATCGTGCGTCACCATCACAATCGTCGTGCCCTGCTGAGCCAATTCCACAAAAAGCTGAAAGACATCTTCCGCAGTCTGCGAGTCGAGATTGCCGGTTGGCTCATCGGCGACCAGCAACGGCGGAGCATTGGCCAGCGCGCGAGCGATAGCCACCCGTTGCTGCTGGCCGCCCGATAATGCCAGCGGCAGTTTTGCCGCCTGATCGGCTAACCCAACGCGCTCAAGCAACGCCATTGCCCGCTCGTGCCGTTCGCGCGGCGTGCCGAGACCGGCAAAATCCATCGGCAGGATGACATTTTCCAGCGCCGTGAGCGTGGGCAAGAGTTGAAAGAATTGAAAGACGATGCCCACCGTTCGCCCGCGCCACGCCGCCAGCCGCGCTTCCGGCATCCGCATCAGATCGGCGCCGGCTACCAGCACATCGCCGCTGCTGGCCCGATCGATGCCGGTGATCACATTGAGCAGGGTAGACTTGCCACTGCCCGATTTGCCGACAATGGCGACAAACTCGCCCGGCGCAATGCGCAGATCGATCCCGCGCAGCGCCAGATACTTGCCGGCAGGAGTCAGATAGGCTTTGGTCACCGACCGCAGCTCAATTAGTGGTTGGATACTCTGCATAGCGGGTTATTCCCCGATGCTGGCTGGCGGTATTGCGCCAGGCGAAAGACGATGTCAGCCTCTTTACCTACTCATACGCCAGCGCCTCACGCACGGCTATGCGGGTTGCGGCACGCGCCGGCACGATACTGGCAACCAATGCAAAGAGCAATACAACCCCCAGCCACATCCAGATCGCCGGGAATGAATACGTCCAGATCAACGGAATATTGAGCAACGCCATACCGAAGGTATAGGCCAGCGCATAGCTCATCGGCAGCGAGAGCAGCACTCCCATGACCCAGGCCAGCAGCGAAACTGTCAACGCTTCAGTCACTATCAGCTCGTGAATCGCCTCATCGCTGGCGCCAATCGCGCGCAGAATGCCGATCTCGCGGGTGCGCTCGAGCACATTGATGCTGAGGGTGCCGGTCAGACCAAGGACGCCAACAACGCCGATGATTAACGCCATGATCGAGATTGCGCCGGTGGCCAGATTGAAGCGCTCTTCAAGAATGCGGCGCTCGTCGCTCATGGTGCGGATCAGACGCAGATCGACGCCAGCAGCGGTCAGTTGACGCTCAATCGCCGCCGCCATCGCCGCATGACTGATCGGGTCGTGGCCGATCGTCGCCACCCGCAGCGTGTCGGCGCGTCCCACACCACCTTGCTCGGCGGTAAACGCAGTCAGATCAACATACGCCTGCGCCGGCATAGTCGGCGGGGTGAAGACCTCGATCAGCCCAACCAGCCGCCACTGCGACTCGCGGCCATTGATCGATAGCGTCACCCAATCGCCAAGGCGCAGATACGGTTCTTTGCTGCGAATGTTGGTTGAGAAGACCACTTCCCGCGCCCCGGGGCCAGCCAGCCAGCGCCCTGCCGCGATGCGCGGATGGAAGAAATCGGTCGTTGCCGACAATGCGCGCAATGCCAGTTCTTCGCCCTCAGTGCCATCGGGTCGCACCGGAAAAGCTGACGCGCGCAACACGCTCTCAACGCGGGTCACACCCGGCAGCGCCGCAATCAGCGGCGTCAACCGTTCAACGCGGTAGGAACGAGCTAACTGCGCTTCAATATCGTAGTTCAGTCCGGCCAGACTGGCCTCAAGAGTCGCAAACAGCGATGTGCGCTGAGTCATCACCGTGATCAGCACACTGCCGCCGATCGCCAGCGCAATTAGGGTGCGGAGCAGGCGCGCTCGCTGGCGAAACGCATTGCGCAGCGCGAGCAGGGTCGAGCGACGCAGCCAGCGGCTCAGGAAACGGGTGAGCAGAGTCACAGCCAGCGGTGGCGGCGGCGGCGCGGTTTCGCCGCTGAGCAACGCGCGCACTGGCTGGCGCAACGCGCTGCGAATCGGCCAGATCGCGGTCAACACCGGCACGGCAATACCGGCGCCGATCTGCAACAACAGAATCTCGCCGCTGAAGAGCGGCCACGGCAGATCGATATTCAGTTGCCCGCCAAGAAAACCGGCAAACCCCTGCGTTGCCGCCAGGCCAACGGGCACGGCCAGCGCCAGCGCCAGCGCGCCAAACAACGCAGCCGTTGCCATATACATCAGCGCCAGCGTTCGCGGCCCGGCGCCAATGGCCGCCATTACCCCAAGCTGCCGGGTCTGCTGGTTGAGGATGGCCTGAATGGTATTGATGCTGAGAAAACTGCTGGCCACCAGCGCCAGCGCGCCGACGACGGTCATCAGCACCGTAATTACGGGCAAAAGCGCTTCCGCCGGATGCTGCAACGGAGGCGGAATGTTCGTTTGCGCCACAGGGCGACCGCTGCGTTCGATCAGTCGCTCAACCTGGCGGGTGACAGCGCGAATATGATCCAGATCGCGTCGATCGCCCGCCACCACGAAGAGTAACTGATTGTAGTCGGCTGGCCCGCCCAGCCAGCGCAACGTCTCTGCGGTGGTGTAGATGAAGGTCTGGGAAGTGATAACGGCTAACGGTGTGCTCAAGTCGTGGATCGTGCCTGCAATCGGCAACGAGCGCTGGCCGACGCCCGGCAGCTCGATCACAACCTGCTCGCCGATCTCGCCCCCGGCGCGCGCCAGTGACGCCCGTTCGACGAACACAGCGCGATCCATCGGCGGCCAAGCTCCGGCCTGTGGTCGCACAACGCCAATCCGCCGCCGGCCATCGTCCGGCAAGACGGTCAGCACTGCGTCGCGCCAGTCATCCGCGCCGAATCGAATCCGGGCCGGAACCACCTGTCTGCCTTCAGCCAGCGCTACCTCCGGCAGGCGTTCGACCGCCGCAGCCAGCTCATCAGTAAATGTGGTCGTGACAATCGTTGCGCTCGCCGGTTCGATGGCCAGAAAACTTCGCTGCAACTCACGCTCAATCACAGCGCGAGTCGTCAGGATGACACCGAACGCAAACACACCCACGGCAATCGATAGCGTCACCAGCGCGGTGCGGGTTGGAGCGGCGCGCGCGTCACGAATGATTTTGCGCCAGCGCGGAGCGAGCATCGCCATCGCCTTTCATCAAGATTGTGCGCCTGGGTCGATTATACTTTATGTTGATTGATCGGTCAATCAAATTGATCGCCAACAAGCACCCGTCGCCCGGCGGTAACGTTCAAACTCCTTCTGAGCGTCCATCTGCGCAGCCGTCGCCAGCGGCGATGCTGCGCAGCGCGGCAAGGCGGACACAGCCAGGGCACCCACACCGACGTGCTCCGGCAATGCGATGTGGCAAGGCAACCCGCCGCAATTCCCTGCTACCGTTCATATTCCTGTCTGTTCCATCCCTCCGCCGCACTCCAGATAGACTCTGATACACAGGATGCCTTTGGTGGCCGAGCAGGAGGGACAGGACATGAACGAGCATGCGGCAGATCATCGCTACCCCTCTTCATGTCATTGTGAGCTGCGCTCTGCGCGGTGTGGCAATCTCCGGCGCTAGCTGACGGAAGGGATATTCCGTGAAAGCGTATGATCGGTATAATACCAACTTTAGGTGTCCAATCATCTTCAGATCAGCGCGCGGCGCTTCCCGCGCGCCCATGCTATCCTTCTGTCTGGTCAGGAGCGTGTGGCGCCGTCCCGATCCATGTCATTGCGAGGGCGCGCCAGCGCCCGAAGCAATCCCCCGCGTCAGCGGGAGTCGTGCCTCAGCGCCCGCTGCTGCGCCCCGCTCCCAGCGGGAGAGTGGCGGGGGTGAGGGCACGCAGGAGCTGGCCACGCCATCGCCATCCCGGTCCTGCCAACGTTCGGCGCGCGATCGGTGCTGCCCCAGCAACCGCTCTTCGGAGCGCTCCCGCCGCATCCTGCTCACTACGGCAGCGTTGACGTGGCGGCCCGATACGTGACCATCTATCTAAAGTCGGTATAATGGCAATAGTGACCGTCGCTGTGCAGGAGCCATCACATGCCGACCAAATTCGCTGCGCTGATGCGCGCGGCCTGGGCCGACGCGCTGGCCTACCGCGCCCAACTCTTTATCTGGGTGATCACCGGCATGCTGCCGCTGATTATGCTCGCCGTCTGGCGCACGCTGGCCGGTGATGGCGTGATCGGCGGGTACAGCAGCGACACCTTTGTGAGCTATTTCGTCGGCGCGCTCTGCATCCGCCAGTTGACTGGAGTCTGGATCATCTGGGATATGGAGCGCGAGATCCGGATGGGAGAACTGTCGCCCCACTTGCTTCGTCCGGTTCATCCGCTGTGGCGCTATCTGGCGCTGGCGCTCGCCGACAAACCGCTGCGGATGATGATGGTTGCCCCGATTGCGCTCATCGCTGCGTTGATCGCGCCCGGCGCCATTCCGCAGCCTGATCTGCTCAGCATGGCAGCGCTGCCGCTGGCGATCGCGCTAGCGTTCACCGTCTATTTTCTCAATCAGTGTTGCATCGGCGTCTTGAGCTTCTGGTGGACACAGGTGCTCGCCCTGCAAGATTTCTGGTTTGGGGTCTACGCGCTGAGCAGCGGCTATCTGGTGCCGCTCGACCTCTTCCCGCCACCGGTAACGGCAGCGCTGGCCTGGTTGCCGTTTCGGGCGATGCTGGCTTTTCCGCTCGAATTGTTGCTAGGTCGGCTTGATCCGGTTGCAATCGGCTGGGGGTTTGCCCACCAACTAGCCTGGATCGTCATTCTGGGCGTTCTGTTGCGCTGGCTATGGCACAATGGGGTGCGTCGCTACAGCGCAGTAGGAGCCTGAACAAGTCGTTTATCCCTCAGCCTGGCGACTGGCGCGCAGACGCGCGACATCGCCCGGCGTATCGATGTCGGTAATGACCGCCGGATCGTCGAGATCGAGGCGGAGAATCCGGTCGGGATAGCGAGCAAAGATCGCGCGCGCGCCGGTATCGCCCTCTAACGTAAGCAGATCGGCGAAGAGCGGCGCCGCGATGAGCGCCGGATTGCCGCGCTCACCCTGAAAGAATGGCACGACAGCGAGCGCAGCGGGTTGCGTCTGCCAGACATCGATCAGCCGGTTCAGCAGTGCTGGCGTGACCAGCGGCTGATCAACCAGCAGGATGAGCGCAGCGGCAGCATCGGCGGGCAATGCGCGCAACCCGGTCGCCAGCGAACTGGCCATACCGCTCGTGTAGGCCGGGTTAGTCACGATGGTTACCGGCAGATCGCGCAAAGCTGCGCGCACCTCGGCTTCGGCAGCTCCGACCACCACAATGATCCCGTCGAGACGACTGGCCAGCGCAACAGCAGTCAGATGCGCCACCAGCGGACGACCCCGCCAGTCGAGCAGTTGTTTCGGCTGACCCATGCGGGTCGAACGACCGGCAGCGAGCAAGAGACCATAGACCTTCATTGCCAGACCTCTTTGATCGTTGCGACCAGAATTGCGTCTTCAGCGGGAAAGACGCTGCGCAGGTCACACAAGACCCGGTCATTCTCGATCCGGGCCACAACCGGCTGAGTGGCCGCCCGCAGCCGCGCGGCGATCGCTGTGGCATTGACGGTACCGGGCGCAATGCTCACTCCGGCGCTGGGTTGAGTCGCGCCGGGCAGCGACCCGCCGCCGACGGCGCTGGCGCAATCGACGACCTGCGCCGGAATGCCGACAGCATGCAACTGCGCTGCGATCTGTTCAGCGCGCTGCCGCAGGGTGGTTACCGGCGCGCTGATCAACTGCCAGACGGGAATCTCACTGAGCGCCGTGCCGCGCAGGTAGCTCTGGAGCGTGGCGACCAGGCCGGCAATCGTGCATTTATCGATGCGCAGCGCGCGGGCCAGCGGATGGCGACGCAACTGACCGATCAGCTCGCGTCGCCCGACAATGATCCCGGCCTGTGGCCCGCCGAGCAGCTTATCGCCGGAAAAGGTAACCACGTCCGCGCCAGCGGCTACGCTCTCCTGGACAGTTGGTTCGGCCAGCAAGCCAAACTGACGGGTATCGATCAGGGTGCCGCTGCCCAGATCGTCGAGTAAAGGCAGATCGTGGCGATGCGCAACCTCGGCCAGCTCAGCCAGTTTCGGCTCATGCACAAAGCCGATCAGGCGAAAATTGCTGGCGTGAACGCGCAGAATGAGCGCAGTGCGATCGTTGATAGCAGCGGCATAATCGCGAGCGTAGGTGCGATTGGTCGTGCCAACCTCGACCAGCGTGGCGCCGCTGGCTCGCAACACATCGGGAATCCGGAAGCCGCCGCCGATCTCCACCGCCTGACCGCGCGAGACAATCACTTCACGGCCCGCCGCCAGCGCAATCAGCGCCAGATAGACGGCAGCCGCATTGTTATTGACCACCAGCGCCGCTTCAGCGCCGGTCAGCCGGGTCAGCAGCGCTTCAAGATGGACATGGCGCGATCCGCGTTCACCCCGGTCGAGATCATACTCAAGGTTACTGTAGCCGCGACTCACCATCTGCATCGCCGTCTGCGCGGCAACACTCAACGGCGCGCGGCCCAGATTGGTCTGGATGATTACACCGGTCGCATTGATGAGCGGACGCAGACTCGGCGTGAAGGCTGCGCTCAGTTCAGCGCTCACGGCTGCGATCAGCGTCGCCAGATCGGGCGGCGCCTCGCCGACGCTCACGGCTGCGCGCGCCCGCGCCAGCACTGCGCGGCTTACATCGCGCAGCAGATCATGCGGCAGGTCTGGCCACGCGCCGCGAGCAGCTCTGATCAAGGCATCAACACTGGGCAAGCGGCGCAGCGACATGACGGTCATCCCAATCCATCACGGCTCGGCTGGGTCAACTCAAAAGCCTTGCGCAACACCTGTTCGTAACTGGGCGTCAGCTCACGTTTGCGTCGGGCCATCACGATCCGGGCGACGCTAATCATCGTATCGATCCGATACTCGCGGAACACCTCGCCGCCCCAGGTAAAATGCGGCACGTTTTTCGGGGCGCTATGCATACCAAACACATTCGAGCCGGTGCCAATCATCGTGCCGCCGGTCAGATGCACCCCGATCCCCAGTTTGACGTGATCGGCCAGAAAGCAGCCCAGCTTGAGGATGCCGGTGTCAATCTGCCCGATCCCTTCCAGAAAGACGCGCACCGAGCCATAGTTGTTCTTCAGATCGGAATTGGTCGTCATGGCGCCGATGTTCACCCATTCACCCAGCCAGCTATGACCCAGAAAACCGTCGTGGTGCTTATTTGAGTAGCCGTGAATAATCGAGGCTTCCACCTCGCCGCCCACCCGACAGACCGGGCCGATGGAGGTTTCTGCCCTGATGCGGGCGCTGGCGATAAGCGTTCCCGACCCGATGTACGCTGGCCCCTGGATATAGGTGAACGGTTCGAGCTGCGCCGCTTCGATAAAGATTGGACCATCGCGACTATCGAGCACGATCGGGCCAAGCAGTTGCGCTGCGGGATCGACATACACCCGGCGACCATGCGTCACCACGTGCGGCAGATCAGCGCTCAGGCGCGGCAAGCGGCGGGCCAGCAACGGTTCATCGCGCAGCAGTTGTTCGCCGGCCTGGGCGATCAGATCCCAGGGATACGCAATGAGCGGCGCTGTCACCTGCGGTTCAACGACGCGGGCGAAGCGGAGCAACTCATCGCGCGCCGCCTCAGCCTGTTGTTCGCGCAGATAGTAGATGATTGCGCTGGCCAGCGCCGGCGACACCCGCGCGCCGAGCAGCGTCTCGCCGACGATGTAGACCGTATTCACCGGCTCGCAACCGAGCGCTGGCAGCCAATCGAGATTCAGCGCCCGCCCGTTTACCAGCAGGATCGGCTCACTGGAAGAGAGCAACTCAGCCAGACCGCCGGCTGGCCCGAAGTGCGGCATCAGATGCGCGCGCGCCAGACCGCGCGCCGGGCGATTGAGCACTGCCGCCGCGCGCTCGCGAGTGGTAAACGCGCCGCAGCGCAACTCGAACAGGGGGCGCGCCTGAACCAGCGTGGCAAACCGACGCCATAACTCGTCTTCAAACACGATGAGTGTCATAGTCAAGTGGTCGTTCCGATGTGCGCTACAGCGCTGCGGGCGGGGAAGTGTGTCTGCGCCCAGACCGTTATCCGCTCATCACGCGCTTCCATTGCAAGCATAGCACAAAATTGCCTGTCATCAAGTTGTCATCCACAGTTATACCCATCTCATCCACAATTTTCGTTTAGTTATCCACATTGCGATGATATGTAGTGGAAAAAGTGGGGATACTATCGCTGCGTGGGCGCGCCTGCGCCGGAGATTGCCGCGCGGCGCGCGATACCTTGAGCGACGCAGGGAATGCTCCTTCCGCTATCTCCGACCAGTGGGCGCAGGGTTTGCACGGGAAGCTATCTGGCGCCTGGATGCAGGACGGAATGAATATGCGCATGATGGGTGGATCACCATTGCGTTGCCAGACAGATGCGTCAGGCACGAGACACAAATCCTTGCCTGATACCGACGTTAGATAGATTGTCACGTATCGGGCCGCCACGTCAACGCTGCCTCAGCGAGCAGGATGCGGCGGGAGCGCTCCGAAGAGCGGGTGCTGGGGCAGCACCTAGCGCGCGCCGAACGCTGGTATGACCGGGATGGCGGCGGCGTGGCCATCTCCTGCGCGCCCTCACTCCCGCCCCGCTCCCGCTGGGAGAGCGGAGACCCTCACCCCCGTCCCCGCTCCCGCTGGGAGCGGGGAGAGCAGCAGCGGGCGCTGAGGCACGACTCCCGCTGACGCGGGGGATTGCTTCGGGCGCTCCGCGCCCTCGCAATGACATGGATCGGGACGGCGCCACACGCTCCTGACCAGACCGAAGGATGGCACGGGCGCGCGGGAAGCGCCGCGCGCTGATCTGAAGATGATTGGACACCTAAAGTTGGTATGACAGTGGAACAAGGATGTTCCGTGGCAGCATCTGCTGGTCTTGGCGAACTTCGTGCCCGTGTGGTGCGCTCATCCCGCGATCGCTTGCCGCCGTATGCAAATCTTCACTGGTTGCTGACGAAACGGGTATTCTTTGCAAGCACATGATTGCTGCCCAGTGCTACAATACGGCCAGGAGCGACATGGACAACGACACGAGGATGTTATGAGCACCACGCTGATTCGCGGTTGCTGCCCCCACGATTGCCCCGACACCTGCGCGACGATCACTGAAGTGCGCGATGGCCGCGCAGTAGCGTTCTATGCCGATCCCGATCACCCAATCACACAGGGATGGCTCTGCGCCAAAGTGCGCCCGTACCTTGAACGGGTCTACAGCCCCGATCGGCTGCGCTACCCATTGCGGCGCGTGGGGCCGAAAGGCAGCGGGCAGTGGGAGCGGATCAGTTGGGACGAGGCGATTGCCACTATTGCCAGCCGCTGGCAGGCCATCATCGCTGAGCACGGCGCAGCAGCCATCCTGCCCTATTCGTACAGCGGCACACTCGGCCTGCTCCAGACAGCCATCGTCGATGCGCGGTTGTGGAACCGCATGGGCACAAGTCGGCTCGAACGCGCGATTTGTTGCGCCGCCGCGCATGCCGCCGTCTATGCTACGCTCGGCGCGCGCTACAGCCCCGATTACGACGATCTGCGCCACAGTCGCCTGATCATCCTCTGGGGGCACAACCCGGCCAGCGCCGGCCCGCATGCCATGCCCTTCATCCGGCAGGCGCAACGGTCTGGCGCCTTCGTGGTAGTGATCGATCCCCGCCGCACTGCAACGGCTCGGTCGGCAGATCTGCATCTGGCGATCAATCCCGCCACCGACGGCGCGCTAGCGCTCGGCATGATCAATGTCATCTTCGCCGAGCATCTGCACGACGAGCCGTGGCTGGAGGCGCACACCATCGGCTGGCGCGAGTTGCGCGCGCGCGCTGCCGAGTATGATCCCGAACGAGTGGCAACCATTACCGGCATTCCGTCGTCTACCATTATCCAACTGGCCCGGCGCTACGCCACCACCAAACCAGCCATCATCAAGACGGCTGACGGCATCCAGCGCCATCAAAACGGCGGTCAAACTTTTCGCGCTCTGTTGTGCCTGCCGGCAGTTACCGGCCAGTATGGCATCCGCGGCGGCGGACTGGCCTACTCGACCGGCGGCTACGCCGTCTGGGATGCCGAGGCAATCAGCCATGCCAGCGAATGCCCGCCGCCGCCGCGCTCGGTCAACATGAATCGCCTAGGCGCTGCGCTCACCGGCGAGATAACCGATCCGCCGATCAAAGCGCTCTTCGTCTACTGCGCCAATCCGTTGACCTCATCGCCAAACGCGGGCCTGATTGCGCGCGGATTGCAGCGCGACGATCTATTCACGGTTGTGCACGACCTCTTCATGACCGACACAGCGCGCTATGCTGATCTGGTCTTGCCGGCGACCAGTCAGCTCGAACATCTCGATCTTCATCGCGCTTACGGACACCGTTACCTGACCCTCAACCAGCCTGCGATTGCGCCCTTGGGAGAGGCGAAGAGCAACTGGGAGGTGAGTCGTTTGCTGGCGCAGGCGATGGGATATACCGAACCGTGGCTGCACGAGAGTGAGGAAGACGCGATTCGCGGGGTGCTCGACGCTTCACGAGCGCGAAATCCCTTTCTGGCCGGGATCACGTTCGAGCGTCTGCAACGCGAGGGAACCGCGCGTCTCGCGATTCCGCCTGAGCAGGATGTGCCCTTTGCCGATGGTCGCTTCCCCACGCCGTCAGGCAAAGTCGAGCTGTGGAGCGCTGCCATGGCCGCGCAGGGGCTTGATCCATTGCCCCATTACGAACCGCCAGCCGAATACCTCAGTCACCCCCTGGCTGAGGGATGGCTAACCCTGATCTCGGCGGCGCCACACCATTTTGTCTCATCGAGCATGGCCAATCAGCCCAGCCTGCTGGCCAAAGAGGGGCCGCCGCGCCTCGAGATCAATCCCATCGATGCCGCGGCCCGTGGCATTCGCGACGGCGATGAAGTTGTAGTCGGCAACGAACGCGGCCACTGCCGGTTACGGGCAGCAGTCAGCGACACGGTGCCGCCGGGCGTGGTTGCCGCTGCCAAGGGCTACTGGGCCAGCCTGTCGCCCGATCAGCGCAACGTCAACTGGACAACCCCCGATGCGCTGGCCGATCTGGGCGGTCAAAGCACCTTCCACAGCAACCGGGTGCGCGTCTGGCGTGAAGAGACGATAGAAACTGAGCGCATGTTCTGACCGGACCCATCCGTTCTATCGCCGGGAAAACGACAAGGAGGTCGGCAATGAAGCAGCTTTCCGGTGACTCTGGGCAATCGGTGACCGAACTGGCCATTCTGCTGGGATTGGTTGCGGCGGTAGTTGTGGTTGGCCTGACGATGACCGGCGAAGGCACTCGTGATGCGCTCTGTCGGGCGGCAAGCGCATTTGGCGTCGAATGCGGCGACCTGTTTCGCGATGAGTTTAACAATCTCGATAACTGGTCAATCCATCATGGGCGCTGGCAAATTCGTGATGGCCGCCTCTGCATCGACGGCCCTGGTCGCATCTATCACCCGCTCGACCGGAGCGATTACGCGATCAACGTCAATCTGGCCCGCCTGACCAAAGGCAACGGCTACGGCATCTTCTTCCGCGATTCGGGCGGCGATCGATTCAACGGCTACTCTTTTCAGTACGATCCGGGATACGGACGGGGCGCGTTCATCATTCGTAAATGGGTCAACGGCAACGAACTCTCGATGCCGATTGCGCGCGCCGATGCGCCCGGTTACAACTGGTACGGCGCGGATCGCGTGGTCAGACTCGAAGTGGTTGGCGACACCTTTACCGCCTATGTTGACGGGCAGCCGGTAGTGCAGGCCCGTGATAGCGCGTTCAGCAGCGGCGGGATCGGCTTTCGCAGTTGGGACGCATCCAGCGCCTGCTTCGACAATCTAAGCGTGCAGCGACCATGAGCCTGATGAGTTCCATCTGGGCTGCGCCGGATGGCGCGAGCAGATGAGACAGATGCTTCAACCCGGAAGAAACCAGACCTGACCCGCAGCGATGCTGTCAAAACGACAGCGATTCTGAACGGGTATCCATCCTGCACAGGAAGGAGCGCAGCAATGAGCGAGCCGAATCAGCCCATGCAGCCGCCAGGAGGCGGCCCGGTCGATCCAGACTATTACACCAGGTGGAAACCACCGGTGATTCCGCCCGGGCAAGGCCATCGAATTGTGCGCGGCGCCATCTGGACGCTAACCATTGTTTTGATCGTGATGGGCGCTGTCGCTTTCTGGCGCAGCAATCTGATTGCGTTGCCCGGTGGCCGCGGCGACATTGTGGGGCGCGTCTCGGCTCCGGGCAACGGCGCAGTGGTGTTTACGCTCGCCAATCCAACTGAAATCCCGGTCGCAGCGGATGGCAGTTTCGTGGTGCGGAATGTGCCCGCAGGTCGCCAGATGCTCTACGTAGCGTTTTCCGGCACAGCCTGGGAAGTGCCGGTTGAGGTGCCCAATCAGGGCCAGGTTGATGTCGGCGTGATCACGGTGGAGGCTACTGCCGAGCCACTGCGATGAGTTGAGAGAGTCTGATCTGCTTTCACAGATGCTTGCCGTTAGGCGCTTCCTCCCACCAGCGTGAGCGGTGGGAGGAACGCCCCCGCTTCAGCGGCTTCAGCCCACGGTGGTGCGCTGCTTCCGCGTGCCACCATCCGCTCGTTGTGGCACACTTGTTCGTGCGCAAGACACTCCGATGGTCCAGCGGAGCAACGGTTCGCGCCGTAGCAACTCAAGGTTGGCGGTTGTGGCAAGAACGTTCCGTTGCCACGTACAACCGTGACGGGTTGTCCCAATCTGGCAGCCTGTCAGCCTGCCAGTGGTCCTCCGTTCCAACCGCGGAGGTTGGCGTCAGGTCGGTGGGTCAACCGATGCTACGAAATCTGGAAGGACAAGCCCAATCCGTTGAGGATTGGGTAGCTGACGAAATACCCCTTCACGTAGCCACCAGTGGCAGATGGGACAGCGATCCGGTTATAGGTGAAAGATGCCACCAAAAGCGGATGGCATCGTGCGGCTTCGCCAGTGCCTGCCGCAATCCCCTCGACTGGCGGGAAGCATACCTCATACCGACTTTAGATAGATTGTCACGTATCGGGCAGCCACATCAACGCTGCCGCAGTGCGCAGGATGCGGCGGGAGCGCTCCGCAGAGCGGTTGCCGGGGCAGCGCCGATCGCGCGCCGAACGGTGGGAGGACCGGGATGGCGACGGCGCGGCCATCTCCTGCTCGCCCTCACTCCCGCCCCGCTCCCGCTGGGAGAGAGGAGCAGCAGCGGGCGCTGCGGAGCGCTTCCCGCTGACGCGGGGGATTGCTGCGGGCGCTGACGCGCCCTCGCAATGACATGGATCGGGACGGCGCCACACGCTCTTGACGCTCTTGACCAGACAGCAGGATGGCACGGGCGCGCGGGAAGCGCCGCGCGCTGATCTGAAGATGATTGGGCACCTAAAGTTGGTATCATACCGACTTTAGATAGATGGTCACGTATGGGGCCGCCGCGTCAACGCTGCCGCAGTGCGCAGGATGCGGCGGGAGCGCTCCGCAGAGCGGTTGCCGGGGCAGCGCCGATCGCGCGCCGAACGGTGGGAGGACCGGGATGGCGACGGCGCGGCCATCTCCTGCTCGCCCTCACTCCCGCCCCGCTCCCGCTGGGAGAGAGGAGCAGCAGCGGGCGCTGCGGAGCGCTTCCCGCTGACGCGGGGGATTGCTGCGGGCGCTGACGCGCCCTCGCAATGACACGGATCGGGACGGCGCCACACGCTCTTGACGCTCTTGACCAGACAGCAGGATGGCACGGGCGCGCGGGAAGCGCCGCGCGCTGATCTGAACGGCAACTTCCTTGGAACGGATCCGGCAGCCACGCGCGCCCCGGTACGGTGAGCGTGATGCAGCTATTCGGTTGCTTTGGCAGCGATGATTGGACACCTAAAGTTGGTATCATCGCCCTATCCTTATCGTGCGGAGCGCGGCTGGCAATGGTATACGCGCGCGCAAGGAAGCGCGGGCAGCGCCATTGGATTCTCTGGCTGAATGGCTGGCGCGCGCAAAATGATGTGGAGAGGCGAAACATCGTTCGCCCCTCCACGTGTTCCGCTGATTCGGCTCGCAATGGCTGGCTTATGAAGCGGAACCCTGATCACAACATCACTTCAACCTCAAGCGCTACCGCCTCGCCACCGCCCAGACAGAGCGCGGCAATGCCACGCTTCCCGCCACGCTGCCGCAGCGCCGCGATCAATGTCACCAGCACCCGTGCGCCACTGGCGCCGATCGGGTGCCCAAGCGCAATCGCACCGCCGTGGACGTTGACCCGATCGGTATCGAGGGCGAGCGCGCGCAGGTTGGCGATCACCTGAGCGGCAAAGGCTTCGTTGATTTCAAACAGATCGTAGTCATCAAGCGAGCGCCCGGCCCGTTTCATCAAGCGTTCGATCGCAAAGGCTGGCGCGGTGAAGATTTCCAGCGGCTTAACCGCAGCCTGAGCTGCGACGCCGATACGGGCCAGCGGTTGCAGTCCAAGCTGCGCTGCCCGACTGGCTTTCATCAAGACAACGGCTGCCGCGCCATCAGTGATGCCGGGAGCGTTTCCCGCGGTGACAGTGCCGTCAGGCACGAAAGCCGGTTTCAGGCGCGCCAGCGCAGCCAGCGACGTATCGCGCCGCGGCCCTTCATCGACGGTTACCAGATTGGTCTGCCCCTTGGGGCCTGGCACTTCTACCGGTGTGATCTCGTCGTGGAATGCGCCGCTATCCTGGGCGGCAACTGCGCGCTGATGCGATTGCAAAGCGTAGGCGTCCTGCTGTTCACGAGTGACATGAAATGCCTGAGCGATCCATTCGGCGGCAGCGCCCATGTGGTGATTCTCGAATGCGCACCACAGGCCATCATGAACAACGGCGTCGATCACCTGCCCGTGACCAAGCCGGTAGCCGTGGCGCGCCTGCGGTAACAGGTACGGGCCGCCGCTCATGTGCTCCATTCCGCCAGCGACAATCACGTCGGCTTCGCCGGCCTTGAGCAGGGCTGTGCCCACCATTACCGCTTTCAGGCCGCTTCCACAAACCTTGTTGATCGTCAGACCGCCAACCGTGTCCGGCAACCCGCCGCGCAGCGCTGCCTGCCGCGCAGGCGACTGCCCCAGACCAGCGGTCACCACGCATCCCATGATGCACTCGTCAACTGTCGCCAGATCGATCCCGGCCCGCTGCACTGCCGCTCTGATTGCAGCAGCGCCCAGATCGATAGCGCCAATCCCGCTATAGGCGCTGTTGAAGCGACCGATCGGCGTCCGCGCAGCGCCAACAATGACAACATCGTCCATATTGGGTGTCCTCTAAATCGTATGAGCCAGTGCTACACCATAATGCTCTATTATAGCCAATACTGGCTTAGTTGCCGATCGCGCGCAACTGGCGGTAGAGGCGGATCACGCTACTTCCGTTGTCGTAGCCTGGTGGGAGCCATGCGGGATGGCGCAACACCCAGAGACCAGCCTGAGCCGCAGGCGGGCGAGCTGATGGCGCGGCCAGATTCGGGAGCGGGGCGGCAATCCGTTGCGCCTGAATGCCGGACGCCAGACCGGGGAGCGCAGTGTTCACCGCTGCCTGCAACATCTCGGCCAGTTCCGCGCGACGTTGCGCGCGCAGCCTCCGATCTGTCGGCCATTCTGAGCGGCGACAGCGGATAACTGCCGTGATCGAACGTAGTGCCGCGCCACTTGCCGCGGGGGTGAGATGAATGGTTACCGGTGGCAGCGAGGGCGCTGGCTGGACGATCTGGTACAGCGGTGTCTCATCTGGCACGCAGGCAGCATCAGCCACAAGGTACAGCGCAGCGAGGAATGAGATCGGTTGGATGCGTGAGCCTGCCAACGGCCAGGCGGCAGGCCCCAGCACGATGGCGCGACCATTGATCGCAATACCTCCCGTCAGGCGCGCGCCGGATACGCGCGTGGGAGAGGTGAGCAGACTCACTGCGCGTTGCCGTCGATACCATACGCCGCCAGCGCCGAGCAGCGCATCGATGAAGAGGCGGGGCAATGTTGCCGCATCACCGGCTAACCTGTCGGCAGTGGGAGTAAGAGCAACGCTGCCAGCCGACCACGGGCAGTGCGCTGCTGGCGGTAAACCACTGGCGCTGAGCGCAAGATCGACAAAGGCGCGGAGCGCCGGATCGATCAGATCGTAGCGCTCAAGCATCTCAGCGACGGTCACGCGCCGTTGCCGCCAGACGAGCGCCTGCGCCAGCGGATCGAACTGTTCAGCCAGGCGCAACGCGGCGGCTGCGCCCGTCTCCTGCGCCTGCCAGAAGCGGTCGGCTGCATCAAGCTGCGCCGGGAAGATGGCCCGGCGCAACCTGCGCCATTGCCCGATCGCTGCCGGCACATCAATCTGCCGTCCATGCGCGTAGATCCGCCACGCCGGTTCGCGCCTCACTACGGGCAGGTAGACCCCCAGACGGGCTGCGATGCGCGCATACGGCCCATCGCAAAGACCGTCGTAGTTTGGCGGCTGATAATCACAATTGGCCGGGCCGCAGCGCACGACCGGCGCCAGCCCGCCAACGCCAACCAGCGCCACAGCATAACCGTCGCGCGCCAGCAATGCCGCGAGCGCAGCTTCTGCCGCTCCCTGACCAACAACGATCACGTCGTACTGCGCAGTCATAGTATTTGCAGCCTGGAGGGACGCTACAGGCCCGTTTCAAACAAACGAATCACAACCATCAACAAGATCAGCAACAATCCACAGTACGATAGTCCAACCACGCGGGGCGCGCGATCGCGGAGGGCAAAAGCGCTGGCCGGTAGCAATCCGACCGCGACAATCCCGTAGACGATATGCAGCGTAATCAGCCGCAGATCAACCCGACCAAGCAACGCCAGGCCGATAGCGGCCTGGGCAAAAATGAGCAATTGGAGGATGCCGATGAGCGGTTGCATCCCACCACGATTCCGCCAGGCCACCACCGCTGCCCAGAGCAGACCCACAACAATCACGATCGTTATCGTTGCCTGAAGGCGGCTGTGCAGCAGCAGGAGGCGGTCTATCATGGCAGCATTGTAGCACAGCCACGCCAATGCTCAGCCAAGAGAGGGAAGGGCAGACAGCGCGCAGAGATGCCGATCTCGCGTGCCATTGTCCGCAAGCAATCCCGCGCAAGGGCGAGAAACAGGCCTGACAGCGCAATCTCGTTGCGTGAGACGAAGATTGCCAGGCTGTGCTGGCAATGATGTGGGAAAGCAGGGAAGCGCGTCACTGCTGATGGCGGCTGGTCGTAGTGAGCAAGGGTTGAAGTGACGCAGCGCTTGCCGGCGCTGCTCCGAACGCCAGCCGGCCAATACTCGCAGAGGCTTCCACCCAGCCACGGAAACGCGCCTCACGGCGCGCCGGTTTCGGTTGCTCCGCTCAGGTCGGTTGGCTTCTGCGCCTGGAAGAGCCACGGCCCGTGGCGATAACGCATGGCGCCATTGCCACGGGCGTCGATCCACACAACCAGGGTGGTGACTGCATGATCGGCGATTTGCTTGCAGATGACCCCGCCGGCATTCAATCGCGGCCCAGCGCAGCCTCGGTGAGCAACCGCACCATCTGCTCGATCGAGCGCTGCGCGCGGGCCAGCGCGAGCATCAGATCGGCAAGGATCACTTCGGCCAGGGTAAAATTAGACTGTTGGTGTTGCCGCAATTGTTCGCAGAGATCCTGAGCTTCGTCGAGACTCTGCACAGCGCGCTCTAACGCCTGCTCAGAGTCATCGCGCTGTCTGGCAGCGACCATCGGCCAGCGTCCACGAATCTCCTTGCCCCGCGCAATTGCCAGATAGCGGCGCATACGCTCACCGCAGGTCAGGGCATCGTAGAGAAAACGCTCAGCAGTGACGATCATCACGCGGGCCAGGTGAACATTGCGCCCCAGCTCCAGACGCGCCTGTTCGAGCGCATTGCGGGCCTGCTGGATGTAGCGGATCGCTTCATCCGCGATGTGGATCGTCTCCACCCTCTCGGTCTCCAATTCGGTCGGCCAGCGGCGTGGTATCGTCGGCATAATCGATCGTGCTCCTTCGCGCCCGGCGCAAATACGCTTCAACCGCGCTGCGGCGCAGAACATTTTCACCCAGTTGCCAGAGAACAATGGGAATCCCGGCGGCAACGAAACTGCGCCACACCAGATCCTCGTAGCGGCGCCAGTCGAGCTGGCGCATGCGTCGCGCCGTCAGGGCCACCGGCGCCAGTGACAGGATGACCCCGCCGGCAACTTCTGCCCACAGGTGATCGGGCAGCAGAGTCGGGAAACGGCGTTGCAGCAATTCGAGTGCGGCAGCATAAACAGTGGCCAGTCCCATCACCTGCAGCGGAAGTTGGATTGCTACCTGATCAGCTTCGGTCACGGCGTTGATGGTTGCGTCGAGGTTCATGGCTTGCATTGCGCGGTTCCTTTCCGTGCTGTTCACGAATAACTATACCATACCGGGGTGATTTTGTCTAGCTTGCTGGGAGCTTTTTGGGTTACTGTTAGTCGAAAGCGAGGCTTGTCTCCTTTCTGGTTGCCCTTGGTGTGCGAGCTGTCGTTCTAGCGGTTTGACAGGCTTAATCCAATATTACTACAATTTGTAGTAAAGTCAAGACTAGTCCAAAAGTACCAGTGTCGGCTGCTAGACGAATAAAATACTATATGCTATAGTATGTCTAGTCAGATCAAAAAGCGCCCAATAAGCACCCAAAAACGTCCTGACAAGAAACGAGTTTAGCCATGGAAAGCCTGTCGCCATCTGCTCGCGAAGACAGTATCATGCTGCTCGGTACCTGGCATGTTGCGCTTGACGATGCCGGTCGCTTGGTGATACCAGCGGCGCTGCGGGCTGCCCTTCGCCCAGGTCTGGTTGTTACCCGTGGGTTCGATCGTTGCCTGCACCTGTGTCCGGAACCATTCTGGCATGGCCTGGCGCAGCGGGTGCGCAGTCTCACCCTTAGCGGTTTTGACGAGCGGTTGGTGCGCCGGTTGTTGTTTGCCGAAGCCAGCCCATTGCGCTTCACCAAACGGGCCACGATCACGATTACGGCTGCGCTGCGCGCGTATGCCGGACTCGATCGCGCCGGCATCCTGGTAGGCATGGATCAGTATCTGGAGTTGTGGTCGCCCGAACGCTGGCAAGAGTGCCAGGCAATGATTGCGGCATCGGCTGGTCGCTGGTCGCGTCGCGACTGGAGCCTCTCTTTTTAGGTCGATTTACTACAATCTGTAGTAGAAATGGAGAACTGGAGATGAAACCGTTCCACGCGCTCTGCTCACCTCGGATCGATGCTCGTCCTCTTGCCAGCGCTTGCATTGCTCGTCAGCGTCTACGCCAAACGCTTCAGCGCGAGCGCGCTCAGATCGCCAACGTCCAGGCCGACCAGGCGCTGCTGCGTGAGCTGTTGCGGGCAGAAGCGCCCGGCGCGCGCCCGGAGTCGTGCCGATCGTGAACCGTCTTGTTATTTGCGCGTTGCCTGATGCGCGTGATTTACTGGATCGTCTCGCATGAAAGCTACTTACCAGCCTGTCGTGCTCTCGATCGACTTCAGCTCGTACCAGCGGGGCTTCTTTGTCCGTTGGGAGTCGAATGAGGTGATCGATATTACCCAGAGCCAGATGCCGATGCCGATCGCCAGTGACGATCTGTCGCTGGTGTTGCGCGCGCTCGATGTGTTGCAAGACCCTGCCTACCCTCATCCGTGGACGAGCGATCAAGAGGCGCGCTTTACCTTTACCCCCGCCGAACAGGATCGACTGCGCGAACTCGATTTCTGGTCAGACGAAGATCGGGTGCCGACCGATCTCCCCCGCCGGGTTGGTCGTCGTCTGTATCGCGCCTTGATTCACGATAAACGGGGTGAACTCGCTTTGACGACGGTGCGCAGGTATGCGCTGGCCATGGATCGCCCACTCTTGATCGTCTGCCACTTTCATGCTCATGCTGCGGCTGATAGTGCGCTGGCTGCCTTGCCCTGGGAATTGCTCTGGGCTGATGAGCCGACGCCGCTGCTTGCAGAACGGCGGCTGGCCGCTACCATCGAACGGCGGTTGAAGCATACCGGGCCGCCGCCGATACCAGCGCCAGGGCGAGGCGCACTGCGGATTCTGGCCCTCTCGCCGCAGGCCGGCATTCCCCCCGAATTGCGCGCGTTTGAGCGGAGCGCCCGCCTGAGCGCGCTCCAACCGCTGCTCGAACGGCAGTTGGCCGAACTGCGCGAAATCAGCCCGGTCTCGCGCCGTGAGCTTGAACGTGTGGTGCGTGAATGGGAGCCTGATGTAATTCATTACTACGGCCATGGGCGCTACGAGCAGGGCGCCGGCGCGCTCCTGCTCGATCGCGATCGCGGCGGCGAAGAGTGGGTGCCTCCCGGAGCGCTGGCCGCGGCATTCGGTCAGGTGCGGATGGTGTTTCTGCATGCCTGTCAGGGAGCCATGGCGACCCCTGGCGCGGCCTTGCTCAGCAGTGTCGCGCCGGCGCTGAGCGTTGCCGGCGTGCCGGTGGTGGTTGGGATGCAGTTTACGGTGCGCGCCGATGCGGCGACGCGCGTGGCGAGCATTGTCTACGCTGGCCTGGCCCAGGGGCGCAGCGTCCAGGAAGCGCTGGCCGCTGCCCGCATTGCCCTTTACGTGAGTGAGTCGGATCAGGTGTCATGGTTTGTGCCGGCGCTCTACGTGCGCAGCCGCGCGATCGGGCCGATCTATCTGCGCCCGCCAACCGATCAGCCGCCGGCGCTGACGCTTGGCAGCCGTCCGCCAGCAACAACGCGCCAGCCGGTGATTCGCCGCCTGCGCATCCAGGAGCAGATGGCGCGTCTGCGTCAGGTTGGCTCCAATCTATCTGGATCGACAACAACAACCAGCGCAATGTAGCAAAGCAAAGGTGTGCGATGTATCAGATCGAATGGCTTGGCATGACTCACAATCATTTTCGCCCCGGAACACCAGACCGTATTCGCATGATTGTGCTGCACGCAACTGCCGGGACATATCCAGGCGACCTGAAATGGCTACGACAGGGCGGCGCGCCCGGTCGCGAGGTCTCGGTGCATTATTACATCAACAAACGCGGCCAGATTTTCCAGCTCGTGGCCGATCAGGATATTGCCTGGCACGCGGGCGCCAGCCGTTGGGAGGTTGATGGGAAACCGGTATCGGGCTGCAATAGCGTGTCACTGGGGATCGAGCTTGAAAACCGCAACGACGGTCGCGATCCCTACCCGGATGAGCAGTACGCCGCCACCCTCTGGCTAACCCGGATGCTGGCGCAGAAGTATCAGATCCCGGCCAGCCAGGTTGTGCGCCATCTCGATATTTCACCAGGGCGGAAGACCGATCCCGCCGGATTTCCATGGCAACGGTTTCTCAGTGAAGTCTTTGCCGATCTGCCAGGCGCGCCCACGTTGCCTGTCGGGGAGCGGTTGCGTCTCACGATGCTCGATGCGGCCTATCGTGCCGCCGGGAGCGGTCTCCCGGCAGACTGGCCCTTCTTTGCCCGCGCCCGCGCCGCCGGTCTGGGCATGCCGGTGGCTTCTCTGATCACCCGCCCTGCTGCGCCGCGTGAGGGTGCGGCCCCGGCTGATCGCGAACGCGCGTTGCGCCTGCCCGATGGCTCCCGTTATCTGGTTGAAGTCTATGCGCGCGATGCATTGTTCGCCGCGACCAGCGATCCCGATGATACCCTCGTCGCCGCCGATCGCATTGGGCAGTTGAGCGCGACTCCCGCCAGTCCACTGCGCATGGCGTTGCTCGACGCGATCTTCGCGGCGGCAGATCCCGTCAATGGCTTTCAACCTGGATGGGCGTTCCACCAGTATTTTCTGGCCAATATGGCTGCTCTGGGGATGCCGATCAGCCATAACCATCGACTGGCGCTGACGCCGGCAGCGCGGTTTGCCTGTCAGCATTTTGCCCTTGATAGCCTTTGTTCGCCGGTTGGTCAGTGGCAAATCATCTACCGCCTGAGCGATATGCGGCAGGTGGCCGCCGGTCAGCGCACATTGCCCGGCTTGAGCCGCGAGCGCGCTGCTGCGCTGGTTCAGTTGCTCCTCGATGATCTGTTTGCGTTACGCACCGGACGCCGGTATCAACCAGACGCTGCGCTGGCCCAATTCGCGCTGACCGAACAGCTTGGCGCGCCGCTCGGTCCTGCCGAAACGGTGGTGATCGATGATCAGCCAGTGGCAATCATGCCGTTTGCGCTCGATGTCGTTGCCTGTCGCTTGCCGACGCCAGACTGGCCGCTCGACCGTCCGCTGCCGCCAGCGCATCCGATTGGACGATTAACCGCGCTGCTTGGCTACCAACGCCATACGCAGGGGATTGTGCGCCTGTCGCAGCCCGGTGAGCTACGGCTACCGCCGCTTCTGGCCGGATCGATTGCCGTGTTGGGGCCGCCCCGCCCAGGGCGCCCGCTTATCGATGTCAGTCTGTTTGCGGGTGATGGCGAACTGCGTCGTCGTCCGATTGATACCATCGTGCTGGTATCGGTGCGTGAACCGGCCAGCAGCGCCCTGGCCCAGGCGCATGCCAGCGCGCGCTGGCATTATTTCATCGATCATACCGGCACGGTCTTTCGGCTGCGCCACGAGCGCTATGTCGCGCGCGCCGCGCGCGGAATCGGCGCCGCAGCCGAGCGCCTCGATCAACGCGCGATCGTGATCGCTGTCGAGGGGCATCTCGCTGACGCAGCAACGCCGTTACGCGCTTCGACCAGGGCGTTGGTGCAACTGCTGCGCCGACACTTCCAGATCGCTGCCCGGCGAGTGGTGGTGATCGATCAGAGTCGGCTGGCCGAGTTGACCAGCCTGCCTGATGTATGACGAGGCAGCGCAGGATGCGCTGTTGTTGTTCGCTGTATTGTCTGGCAAGAGCGGCATAAGCAAAGAGGCATCGCTGATGCAGGGCAACATTATGCAGCCAGAGACAAAACCATTCCGCCTTCCGCTACCCATCTCAATCAAAGTGATTGGTCTGGGCGGGTGCGGCAGTAATCTCGCCAGCAATCTCCGACTGCCCACCGATCAGATCGATCTGATCGTCGCCAATACCGATCAACAGGATCTTGCCGGGCGGAACAACGTCGCTCAGCGCATTTTGTTAGGGCCGCAACAGACTGCGGGCAAAGGCGCTGGCGGATTTCCGGACATTGGCGCCGCAGCCGCGCGCGAAAGTGAACCGATCCTGTCGCAGGCATTGGCGGGCGCCGATCTGGTTGTGATTATTGCCGGCATGGGTGGCGGCACCGGCACCGGCGCTGCGCCAGAAGTCGCTCGCCTGGCCCGCCGTCTCGGCGCCCTGACGCTCGCCTTTGTGACGATGCCGTTTCAGGTTGAGAAGGGTCAACGCACCCGCACCGCCGAACAAGGTCTGGCTACGCTCAACGAAGCCGCCGACGCGGTCGTGGTGGTCTCCAACCAGAAGATTCTTTCGTATGTTCCGCCAGACACGACGCTGACCGCTGCGCTGATGATCAGTAATACCATCCTGAGCGCAGCGATCGAAGGCGTGGTCAACCAGTTGTCGCTTCCGGCGTTGATGCAGCTCGATTTTTCCCATGTGCGCCAGACTCTCAGCAGCGCTGGACTGACAATGCTGGGCATTGGCAGCGCAACCGGAGTCAATGCCGCTCAGTGCGCTATCGAGCAAGCGCTCCGTTGTGATTTGCTAGAGGGTAATCTGACCAAAGCCCGTCGGGTGTTTGTCTCGATCATCGGCGGCAGTAACCTCAACCTGTTTGATGTGCATGAGGCTATTCAGCGCCTGCACAGCACTTTTGACGACGAGATCGAACTTGCGGTGGGCGTGGTGGCGACACCATACCAGTCAGCCAGAGATCGGGTGCGGGTGACCCTGATCGCCAGCGGGACGCCTTCGTTTCGTTCGCTTCAACCGCGTGATCCGGCTCGCGCCGTGCCTGCGCTGTTCCAACCAGATCGAACATCAACGACGACGTCTGCCGATACGCTCGATCTGCCGCCGTTCTTGAAGTTTCGTCAGCGAGGCAAGCTATGATGTTGCATCTCTGCGCCAATGATCCGCTCCTTTCTCTGGTTCACGACCTCTTCGGCGCGCATCCGGTGCGTGTGCCCGATGCGCGGATTCGCCCGCTCTCGGTCGTTGTGCATCGCCACGGACGCAGCTTCTTTCGCGGCTCACTGCTCCCGCTGCTCACCGACTCGTCGCCGCTCAGTGTCCAGCCGTCGGTTTCGCAGGTCATCGACATCAGTGGTCGCCGTTCGCGGCAGGTGCGCCTTGATCTGGGGCTGAATATCTTGCGCGGCTTTTTGCGCGGGTTTGGTCTGCCCACCACCGAACTGACCACCTCAATTCAGGGCGCCACAACCGTCGCCTTTTCCTTCCCGACCGCGATGCGCATCGCGTATGACCTTAATGCCCTGGGCTGGGCGCTGGCCGGGCGCGCGATCGATCCCGCCAATCCGGCGGCTGCCATTCTCTTCGAGCAGAAGCCGTATGAGTTGCTCTTGATCGATGCTGTGCTCACCAGTCGCCACCTCACGATCACGCTCAGCGGCGCGAAGGGGCAGCGGCTCAACGTTGACGTGGGCGCGCTGCGCCAGATTCTCGATGGCGTTGGCGGGCAGGCGAGTCTCAATGGCGAGTCGGATGTCGAGATCACGCTCGCCAGTCCGCACGATTTGACCTTTGCCTTTTCGTGTGTGCGGCTCTTCTTTAATGCCGATGGATACATTACCTCAATGCCGCCCGATCTCAGCCGCCGGGTGCTGAGCAGCAGCAGTGAGGCGCTGGTGCGCTACAGTCCCGACCGTGTGCTGCTAAGCGCGCAACCGGGACTGCTCGTGTGGGATCGCCCTGAGCAAGAGGCTCGCGTGAGCTGATGCGCCGTCGTTAGCTCACGCCGTGGCGATGCGGCGCAACACCTCCAGAAAGCAATCTACTTCAGCGGCAGTGTTGTAATGCACCAGCCCAACCCGCACCATGCCGCCGAGCGGCTCTACTCCCAGTCGCTCGCTCAGGCTTAACGCATAGTAGTTTCCATCCCAGACGAAGATTCCCGCCTCAGCCAGCCGCGCGGCCACTTCCCGCGGCGCCAGATTGGCCAGGCGGAACGACACGGTGGGTGTGCGCATGGCAAAACGCTCTGGTTCACGGATGCCGTAGAAGGTCAGACCGGGAATTGTCAGTAACCCGCCGATCAACTGTTCGGCCAGCCCGCGCTCGTAGGCGGCGATCCGCTGCATGGCCGTGACCAGCGCCGCTCGCCGACTCGTGGCCGGCTGCCCCAGGCTGGCCAGATACTCAATCGCTGCCGTGACGCCGGCCAGCCCCTCGTGATTCTGGGTGCCCGTCATCCAGCGATCGGGGACTTCATCGGAGGCTGGACGCACTTTGTAGGGCAGCAAACGGGCAAGATGCGCGCGTTTGCCGTAGATCACCCCAACGTGTGGGCCAAAGAACTTGTAGACGCTACAGGCCAGAAAATCGCAATCGAGCGCCTTGACATCGATCGGGCCATGCGGCGCATAATGCACCGCATCGACGAAGACCAGCGCGCCCGCCTGATGCGCCCATTCAACCACCTGCCGCACATCGTTGATCGTGCCAACCGCATTCGAGGCATACCCCACTGCCACCAGCTTTGTGCGCGGCCCGATGGCGGCAGCCATCTCATCCATTGCCAGCGTGCAATCCGCCGGATCGATATCCACCTCGCGGATCACCGCTCCGCGCTCGGCCAGCGCGCGCCACGGCGCAACGTTGGCATCGTGATCCAGCCGCGTCACCACAATCTCGTCGCCAGGCTGGATCTCGCGCCCAATCGCGCGACTGAGCGCAAAGGTCAACGAGGTCATATTCTGGCCAAAAAAGACCTCATCGGGAGCGCAGCCGAGCAGATCGGCCATGGCGGCATGCGCCGCAGCGATGGTCGCATCGGTGCGCTGGCTGGTCGCAAATGCGCCGTGCGTATTGGCATTGTCGCGCGCCAGATAGCCGCTGATCGCATCAATAACCGCCTGCGGCGCCTGCGTCCCGCCGGGACCATCGAAGAAGATCGCGGGGCGACCGCCCACCTCTTGCGACAGGGCTGGAAACAACTGACGGATGGAGGCTGGATCAAATGACATAAACGTCTCCTTCAGCAATAAACAGTAGCGCTTCCTGAGCAGCGGTTTCAGAGCGGAACAATCTCCTCCACCGGCGCCAGACGCAGATTACCGACAGGGCAGGCGCTTACACAGGCCAGATCCGCAAAACCGTAGCACAGATCACATTTATCAGCGCGTTGGATTGGTTGGGCAGCCAATAGCGGAATGGTTGGCCGCATGCGCTGCTGCACGCGCTGGAACAGAACCCACAACGGACCGCCTTTGCCCGGCGCGCGCGCAACCGATTGCACGGCATCGTAGGGGCACGCGCTGACACACTCGCCGCAGCCAGTGCAGCGTGAGGTGATGCGCAACGCGCCATTCTCGACCCGTTCGATTGCATCTTCGGGGCAAGCCTCGACGCATTCTGCGCCCGACACACACTGACGGCAGGTTTCAACCACATCAAATCGATCGATGGGCGTGCCGTTGAGATGGAGTCGACTATGGCCATGCCGATTGGCGCAGCCCGTTTCGCACAGCCGACAACCCGGCGGGCACAAGGCCGGATCGCGCACCAACACGTGGGTTGCGCGCAACAGACCGCGGTTCACCGCCAGATCGATGGTGCGAGCGCGCTGCGCATCGCTCCGCACTGCTGCCGAATGGGAGAGGCGGCGCTCGGCCATCGCCCGCAGCTCGGCTTCCAGAGCGGGATATTGCTGGATCAGACGGTAAAAATCGGCGCCGGGCAGCACGAGCAGATCGGTGGTTGTCTCGGTGCGCACACTGGCTCGATGCGGCTGACCGGTCAACAGTGAAATCTCGCCGAACAGATCGCCCTCGCTGAGGCTGGCAATCGTCTGTCCATGCTGCTCGACCACCACCTGACCACTCTCAATCAGATAGAGCGAGTCGGCTGGCTCGTCTTGTCGCACCACCAGTGTGCCACGGGGGAGATGCCGCGGCTGTAACGCGGTCGCGATAGTCATGCGCTCTAGCGGTAACAAGCGACCGAGCAAGGGCACGCGCGCCAGCGTCGCCTCGATCATCCGTTGGCGGTAGACCTGCCGCAAGGCGGTTGCCAGCAATGGCAACGTGCTCATTACCTGTCGCAGCGCCACGATCTCGATCTGAAACAGGTAGCACGAACTCTGCGTAAGCGCTCGTAGATGGCGAAAAAACTTGCCGAAGAGCGGACCCTCGCCGAAACAGTCGCCCTGACCGAGAACCCCCATCAGCACTTCGCGGCCATCTTTGTCGCGGAGGCGCAATTGCAACGAACCGCGCAGCAGGAAGAAGAGATACTGGTAGCCATGACGCTGTCCGATCACGGTAGCGCCGGCGGGGAATGCGCGAAATACCCCCTGTTCGTACAACGTCACCAATTCGGTTGGGGGCACGCCCCGCAGGCAATCGAGCGTCGCCAGGGACGCAATGGCCGCCTGCTGGCGCTGGCGCTGCTTAGTCGCGCGGGCCTGATCGAGCTGGTTGCGCAATGGCCGTTTCAGTGACGACATGATCGGCTCTGCGGTACAATAGAGCGGGTCACGCGGAGAAGCTGCGAAGGTTCTCCTCGATTGTACCATAGACGGTTCACAACGGCGGTATAATAAATCGGCTGAAGACACACCCACACAGGATACTTGCATGCCGTTGCGCAGTCTCACGATTGATCTTGCTCGTGGCCACGCTCGCCAGACCTTACCCGACGAGGTTGAACGCGATTATCTGGGTGGCCGTGGCGCAATTGCCTGGTTGCTCTGGCATCAACTCGAACCGGATACTCCGCCGCTGTCGGCAGACAATATGCTCATCTTCGCTACCGGCCCGCTGACCGGCAGCGCGTGCTTTGCTACCGGCGGTTTTACAGTTGGCACGCGCTCGCCATTGACCGGCGGGATCAGCTATGGGTGGGCGCCGGGGCATTGGGGCGCTGCGCTGCGCCGCAATGGGGTCGATGTCTTGATCGTGCGCGGTGAAGCGCCAGACTGGTGTTACCTCGTGATCGATGGCGACACGGTCAGGCTCCGTTCGGCCCGCCATCTGATCGGGCGCGATACCGTGACCACTACAGCAAGCCTGAGCGCCGAACTCGGCAATGATGTGCGTGTGCTGGCGATTGGGCCGGCGGGCGAGGCAGGGGTGGCGTATGCCAGTGTTGTTGCCGAAGGCCAGTATATCGTTGAGCCGGCTGGCAGTGGCGCAATCATGGCTGATAAGAAACTGAAAGCCATCGTCGTGCGTGATCGGGCGCCCTTGCCGGTGGTCGACGAAGCGCGCATGCAGACAGTGCTGCAATCGATCCGACAACGCGGCGCGCAGCACCCGACTGCGAACGCCTTGCGCGCGATCGGCAGCGCCGGTCTGTTGCCGGCAGCGATCAAGCTAGGCGCATTGACCAGCCGTGACGCGCGCGCGCCCGCCGATGGCGTGGCGATTGCTCGTATGTTTAACGAGATTGCCCGGCGCGGCGGGCGGGTGGAACGCGGCTGCGCCCATTGCCCGCTGCCCTGCTACATCGACCTGCGCACGGCCAGCGGCGAGAACCATCCATTGCCCAGCCTTGAATTGATCGCTGGCTTCGCCGCTCGCGCCAGTGTGACCGATGCCGATGCCATGATCGCCATTGCTGACCGTTGCCTGCGGCTGGGGCTTGATCCCGCCTCTACAGCGGCAGCGATTGTCTTCATGACCGAAGCGCAGGATGAAGGTCTGGTGCGACACCGTACCCTCAACTGGGGAGATGGCGCGGCGATCATCGCTGCGCTCGACCGCATCAGTCAGCGTCAGGAGAAGCGCGACATTCTCTCGCTTGGCGTAGGCGAAATGCAGGAAGCTGTCTGGGGATCGGCAGCGTTTGCGCCGCAGGTTAAGGGACTGGCGATGCCTGCCCTTGATCCGCGCGCCGTGACCGAAATCGGCCTGGCGATGGCGACCAGCCCGATCGGGGGCGATTATCGCTATGCGATGACGTTTGAAGAGCTGATCGCCGAACCGCCCGCCTGGTTGCCGCCGCCGGCCAGCGGCCCCCGCGAAAGCGATGGCAAAGCGCTGCGCCTGATCTGGCACGAGCGCTTTGCTGCCGCGCTCGACGCCGCTGGCTTCTGTCGTCGTCTCGGTCTGATGGCGTATCAGATCACTCCCGGCGAGTTAATTGCATTGCTCGGCGCCGTGAGTGGGCGCGCGATCACCGGCGCCGATCTGGTGCGCATTGGCGAGCGGATCGTGACCATCGACCGCATGTTCACCCGTCGTTATGCCAGCAATAGCCAGGATACGCTCCCCGATCGTTATCTGCGCGAACCGCTGAGCAGCGGGCCAACTGCTGGCCATACCCCGCCGCTGGCCGCCCTGTTGGCCGAGTATTATGCCCGTCACGGTTGGGATAGCAACGGCGACCCGACACCTGCCCGGCTCGCCGAACTGGGAATCGATCAACGGTAGCGCGTATGACACGGTTTGTGATTAAACTGGGCACCAGTGTGCTCACCGCCGGCACCGATCGGTTAAACCGGCCCTATTTTGTCGAACTCGCCCGCCAGATCGCCCGCCTGAAAGCCGATGGGCACGATGTCGTCCTGGTTTCATCGGGCGCAATCGCTGCTGGCAAAGAGCGGTTGGGCGTCGCTCCGCAGCAACGGGCCAGCGTGCCGCTCAGGCAGGTGTTCGCCGCCGTTGGTCAGAGCCGCCTGATGCATCTCTACGAGCAGATCTTTGACCTGTACAGCATCCAGGTGGCGCAGGCGCTGCTTACCCGCGACGATCTGCGCGACCGCCGTCGTTACCTCAATGCGCGCAATACGCTAACGCTCTGCCTTGCCCAAGGCATTGTGCCGATCATCAATGAAAATGACGCTGTGGTGACTGCTGAGATTCGGGTCGGCGATAATGATAACCTCTCGGCGCTGGTCGCCGGATTGATCGATGCCGATCTGCTGCTGATTCTTACCGATATTGCCGGTCTGTACAGCGCCGATCCGCGCAGCGATCCCGCTGCCGAACTGCTTCGCGAAGTGCCGGTGATTGATGAACGGATCTGGGCGATGGCCGGCGGCAGTGGCACCCATCGCGGCACCGGCGGGATGCAGACCAAGATTCAGGCCGCGGATCTGGCGACTCGTTCGGGTGTGCCCGTGATCATTACCGCCGGCCACGAGCCTGATGTGATTGTGCGGATCGCTCGCGGAGAACGCATTGGCACCTACTTTCCGGCGGCAACGTCGCACCCCGATGCCCGTCAGCGCTGGATCCTGGCCGAGACCGTGCGCCATTCCCGGATCGTTGTCGATGAGGGCGCAGCCACAGCGCTCACCCGTCACGGCAAGAGCCTGCTTGCCGCCGGCATCCGTGAGGTGAGCGGCGAGTTCGATCGCGGGCAGACAGTGCGAATCTTCGCGCCCGATGGCCGCGAGATTGCTCGTGGCCTGACCCAGTATCGCTCACACGATGTGCGCATGATAGCTGGATTGCGCTCGCAGCAGATCAGCTCGGTTTTAGGATATGATTATGGGCCGGAAGTGGTCCATCGCGACGATATGGTCGTGTTGATCGGATGAACACAACGCGCAGCGTCGCCGCTGAACATCAGGCAGCATTGCCTGATAGTCCCGGTTGCCGCGTCGTTGCGCCACGAGGAGACAGACTCTCGTCTTGACAAGAATGCTTGATTGTGTATATTGCACCACAGGCAAGGTAGCCCAGTTTCTCGGTGTCACGGTCACGACGCTTCAGCACTGAGAGCGGCAACCCGCGCGTTCATTGCAGCAGGGTTCAGCGGTCGGAACGTTCCACGCGCGCGGGTGCTGGAACGCATGGATGCGATTGGCCGGGAAGCGAGGCGTTCGTCGCGCTTGACAATTGGCAATCGTTCGTGTATCATCGCGCTACGGCTGGCAACCGCAACTGCCCTACCCGAGGCGAGTCCGTTCAGTAATGGCGGCGCTGCGGGAGAGAGGGTCTCTGCCGCAGTCGGGAAAGTCACGCCTGTCAGAGACGATTCCTTTCTGGAATCGGGGCAGGAAGAGAATGGTGCGCATAATGGCACACATTCTTGAGAGCAGCGTCTCATGAATCCAATTGATGGGCCGGTGCGGGTGCGGTTTGCCCCCAGCCCGACCGGCAGTCTCCACATCGGCGGTGTGCGCACCGCCCTCTTTAACTGGCTCTGCGCGCGCCACTACGGCGGCCAATTCATTTTGCGCATCGAAGACACCGATGAGAAACGCTTCGTGCCCGGCGCTGCCGATGACATCAGCGCCTCCCTGCGCTGGGTCGGACTTGACTGGGACGAAGGCCCCGACGTGGGCGGCCCCTACGGTCCGTATGTGCAATCCGCGCGCTTCGAGCAGGGAATCTACCAGCCCTATATCGAGCAGTTGCTCGAGGCTGGCCATGCCTATCTGTCGTTCACGACCGAAGAGGAGCTGGCGCAGATGCGGGCTGCCGCCGAAGCTGCCGGGATCAAGGCGTTTCGCTTCCGCGGCCCCGAACGCGACTGGCCGCTTGACCGGCAACGCGAGCTGGCCGCGACCGGCAAGCCCTACACGATTCGACTGAAGACGCCGCTGAGCGGCGAAACTCGTTTTCGCGATCTCATTCGCGGCGGCGATGAGATTGTGGTGCAGAACGATCAGTTGCAGGATATTGTGCTGATCAAATCAACCGGGATGCCGGTCTATCACTTTGCCCACCTGGTTGACGATTACCTCATGAACATCAATCTCGTCATGCGCGGCGAAGAGTGGGTGCCAAGCACGCCGTACCATGCCATGCTCTACGACTTCTTCGGCTGGCCGCGGCCAGTGTTCGCCCACCTGCCGGCTATTCTGCGTCACGACGGCAAAGGCAAGCTGTCGAAGCGCAAGGACGACGTGGCGACCCAGCGCTTCCGCGAGCGCGGTTATCTGCCGGAAACGATGCTCAACTACCTGGCCCTGCAGGGGTGGAGCTACGATGGCGTAACCGAGATCATGACCCGCGCCGAGCTGATCGAACGCTTTACCATCGAGCGTATTCAGCCTTCGCCGGCGCGCTGGAATCCGGAAAAACTGCGCGATATGAACGGTATCTACATTCGCAAGCTGACCACGGCTGAGCTGGCTGAACGAGTCTTGCCGTTTATGCAGCGGGCCGGTCTGATCGGCGATCCGGTTACCGCCGACGAACGCGCGTACCTGTTGCAGCTCATTCCGCTGATTCACGAGCGGCTGGAAGAGTTGCAGGAAGCCCCCGATCTGCTCGCCTTCTTCTACCGCGAGGTGACGCCGGGTGAGAGCTACAATCCGGCTGATCTCATCCCTAAAAAGCACGATGCTGCTCAGACTATCGCTCTGCTACGCGCGGCCTGGGATGCGCTGCGCAACCATACCGACTGGACGCCGTCGGCGCTGGAGACGGTGCTGCGCGGGTTGTGCGAGCAACTGGCAGTTAAGCCAGGGCCGCTCTTTGGCGCGATCCGGGTGGCAGTGACAGGTCGCGCGGTGGCGCCGCCGTTGTTCGATACGCTGGTCGGCGTTGGTCGTGAGCGCGCGCTGGCGCGGCTGGAAGCGGCGATTGCTGCGCTGGAGCAGATGGCATGATGTCCTGGGAAAACAGCATCCATCACGATGGCTCGCCAGTCTATCTGCGCTTCAGTGGTCGCCTGGGCGATACAGCCGTCTTTCGCCTGCGCATGGCCGCCGAGGCGCCGGTCAGCGGCGTCTTTCTGCGCACCTGTCCCGACGGCGAGCAGCAGATCACGCCGCTGCGCGATTGTGGCACGCAGGGTGTCTGTCGCTGGTGGGAAGGTGAGTTGCCGATCCGCATGCTGCGCACCAATTATCGCTTCCTGCTGCGCGCCGAGGATGGCACGCGCTGGTACAGCGCCGGTGGCGTGACCCGGCACTACCCGACTGACGCCAATGATTTCGTCGTGCTGGCGAACTACCACGCGCCGCGCTGGGTGCGCGATGCCGTGTTTTATCAGATCTTCCCCGACCGGTTTGCTGACGGCGATCCGACTAACAATGTCCGTGATGGCGCCTACCGTTATCACGGCAGGCCCGTGGTGGCGCGACGGTGGGATGAATTGCCCAATCGCGCCACCGGCCCGTTCGAGTTCTTTGGCGGCGATCTGCAAGGAATTGCGCAGCGGATCGACTACCTGACCGATCTGGGCGTTTCGGCGCTCTACCTCAACCCGATCTTTCGCGCCCCATCCAACCACAAATACGATGTCGAAGACTATACCAGCATCGATCCGCATCTCGGCGGCGAAGCGGGCCTGCTACTGCTGCGCCAGACTCTCGACGAGCGCGCTATGCAGCTCGTGCTCGACATCGTGCCCAACCACTGCGGCGTGACCCATCCATGGTTCGTGGCAGCGCAGGCCGATCCGCGCGCGCCTACAGCCGAATTCTTCACTTTCCGCCGCCATCCTGATGAGTACGAGAGCTGGCTGGGCGTGAAGACGTTGCCAAAGCTCAATTATCGCAGTGTGCGTCTGCGCGAGTTGATGTACGCCGGTCACGATGCCATCATGCGGCGCTGGCTGCGCCCACCCTACCGGATCGATGGCTGGCGTATCGACGTGGCCAACATGTTGGGGCGACTTGGTCCCGACAATCTCGGTCACAAAATCGGACGCGGCATTCGCCGCGCGGTCAAAGCCGAACAGCCCGACGCTTACCTGCTCGGTGAGCACTTTTTCGACGGGACGCCGCATTTGCAGGGCGAAGAACTCGACGCCACCATGAACTATCAGGGCTTCACCTTCCCGATCTGGCGCTGGCTGGGTGGATTTGAGTTCAACCCGCAGCGTCCTGAAGCCGATCCGCGCCCGATTGCTATCGAGACGGTGGCCGCTCAGTGGACGGCCTTCCGGGCTGCGATTCCATGGCAGGTGGCGGCGCAGCAATTCAATCTGCTCGGCAGCCACGACACGCCGCGCATTCGCGCCATCGTTGGCGACGATCTGGCGCGAGTGCGCGTGGCGATGACCCTGCTCTTCTGCTATCCCGGCGTGCCCTGTCTCTACTACGGCGACGAAATCGGTCTGGCTGGCGGCGGCGATCCTGATTGCCGCCGAACGATGCCGTGGGATGAAGCGGCGTGGGATCACGATCTGCGCGGGTTTGTGCAGCGGCTGGTGCGGCTGCGGCGGAGTGCGCTGGCGCTGCGCTGGGGCGGGTTTCAGCAACTCTACGCTCACGGCGAGACGATCGCCTTCCAGCGCGAAGCGCCGGAAGAGCGCCTGATCGTGGTTGCGCGGCGCAGCGACGATGGTCTGCGCGCGTTGCCGGTGCGTCATGGCGGTCTCGCTGATGGTCTTCGCCTGCGTGAGCTATTTACCGGCGCTGAAATTGTGGTACGCAACGGCATGATCGACATCAGCAGTCTGGCGGCTACCGGCGCGCAGGTCTGGCAGGCTGTCGAATGATGGGTGTCCGTTGCGTCAGTTTCGGCGGCGACCGTGACCGCCATTCATCACGGTTTGCGCAGACAGACTGATCATCGTAAGGTGCAGGCATCAGCAGCGTCGTTGCGCGCGACCGGCGCTGCTGATGCGGTCAGCAGGTCATCATCTTGGCCGCTCCATCTTTCGCTATGCCCTTGCCACCGGTAGATGCGGAAGACAGGGGAGCGCGAAACGTGATCAGCAATCCATCAGCGTGACCCTGGTAGATGTTGCGCGCTTGTGGCGCAATCATCCCTCGGTCGCTCGCTGGCGAATGAACATGGTTCCCTGGTCGTCGATGGCAAGGAGACTCTGTGAATGCAGATCGGCGCATGCCAGCACTGATCTGCGAATCGTTCACCCAATCGCATTCACCGTCGCACCAGATCGCTCACCGTGCTAAGCAGATTAGAGAGATTCCCCGTCTTGGGCACGTAAGCGTCGAAACCCTGGGCGACAAACTCGCCGGGGGTCTTTTCGGTGCGCGCCGTGTGCGCGATGATCGGGCACGTAATTCCCTGCGCGCGCAGGTCGCGCAGCACCATCAACCCATCGCGGTCGGCCATACTGATGTCGAGCACGATCACATCGGGCGCAAACTCACGCACTTTGGCCAGCGCCTCGGCGCCGCTGCCGACCGCGAGCACTTCGTGGCGGCCTACATGACGTAGCACCCGCTCAAACATCGAACGCGCCGTGTAGACATCATCGACAAGCAGGATTTTGGCCATGGTTCAAGCTCCTTTGCTGGGAAGAGTGCTGCATCATTGCGGTAGCCATCGACGATCTACGATGTCGCTTTCGTTCGCGGTAGCGAGAAGAAGAAGATACTGCCCTTGCCCAATTCACTTTCGACCCACATCCGCCCGCCGTGCAACTCGACCAGCCAGCGGCAGATCGAGAGTCCCAGGCCGGTGCCGGCGTGATGGCGGGTGTCAGCATTGTCAACCTGCTCGAATTGCTGGAAGATACGCTCCTGATCGGCGGGCGCAATGCCGATCCCAGTATCGCGCACCCAGAGTGTGACCACCTCGGTATCGGCGCGCGCGCCAACGGCAATTTCACCAGATTGGGTAAACTTGCACGCATTCGAGACCAGATTCAGCAATACCTGCCGCACCCGCACCTCATCGGCAAACACCGTCGGCAATGGCTCGCGGTACTCGCGCCGCAACTGGATCGGTCGGTCGTTGATCAGTGCCTGCGCGGTGCGCATCGTCTCATCGAGTAGTGGAAGAAGGGTAAGATTGGTGCGGTTCAGCTCCAGCTTGCCGGCTTCCACCTTGGCCAGATCGAGAATATCGTTGATCAGGCCGAGCAGATGCTGACCACTGCGCCGGATTTCGGCAATATCCATCAGCACCTGTTCATCAATCTTGACATCGCCATACATTTCAGGGTGTTCCAGCATGGCCGTGCTGAACCCGATGATGATATTCAACGGGGTGCGCAATTCGTGCGACATTGTGGCCATGAAGTTGGCTTTTGAGCGGTAGGCCGCTTCTGCGGCGGCGCGCGCCGCTTCCAGTTCAATCGTCGCCCGATACAACTGTTCGTTGAGCAGATCGCGCTCGATCAATGTGCGTTCAAGATTGGCCTGAGTGTCGCGCAGCAACTGTTCGCGCCGCTCTGATTTCTGTGCCGTGTCGATGGCCCAACTGATCGTGCCGCGCACCGAGTAGGCCGCCGCCCAACTCAGCGTTGCCGCGCCCAGCAGCAGCACAATCTGGAACAGCAGCAGCCCGATCACTTCAAACCAGGTTGGCCGCGGCTGCCCGATCCAGTCTGCCCCGATCAAAAGGATGAGGTAGAGCGCAATTGCGGCCTGCGTGGCCTGAAACGGCGCGCGCGATGAGATCATGATCCCGGCGGCAAAGACTCCCAGCACCGAGAGGTGCATGAACAGGTTGTTGGTGAAGCCGAAAGCCGCGCAGCTTAGCACGGGTAAGAGGGTTAGCGCCGCAACGATGATCACACTGGCCAGATGGATGTTGCCTCGGCGGCGAAACCGGTCGCTGACCGAAACGCATCCGAGTAACAACAGCGTGATCACATACGGCCAGACGTTGCCATCCCAGCGGTTGAGCAGGAGAATGCCGATCGCGCCACTGGCGAATGTGGCCAGCGCAATCAGCATCGGCGGCAACAGATCGGAGACCAGCGCTTCATCAGGTTTGGCAACTGGCGTGCGGGCAGGAACGAGAGTACGGGCAGCCATGGGTTCCTCTGTCAACGTTACATGCCGGTCATCGCTGTATCGAGCACACGCCGGAAGACATCCATGTCATTGCGCAGATCGGCGAGTCGTTGCTGCACAGTACTGCTCGCTGCCGACATCGCAACCGAATCGGCTGTGCGCAGACGGATGATCTCGGCCAGCGTCGTATCGAGACTCGCGTCAATATTGTCTAGTTGGGCCTTAATCCGGTTCAAATAGGTGCGCAGATCGTTGATGTGTTGCTGCTGCGCCAGCAGCGCCTGCCGGCGCTCTTGCAGTTGCCGGATGGTGAATGGATCGGTGTTGGCGCTGATCTGCCAGTCGAGCTGGGTGATTTGCCGGTCGAGGAGCTGACCGTCGTTCTGGGCCAGATACCGCTCGATGTGCTGGCCTTTCTCGGCCAGCACATACGCATCGGCCACCAGATCGCGCGTCTGGTTGACGATCGAAACTAGCAGATTGACCAGCGCAACCGGCCCACCGCTGGCGGCGCGTTCAACTTCGCGTTGTGAGCGCTCGATTTCAGTGATCGCCGCGCGCAGCATCGGGCTGGTGATTCTGGGGCGGGGAGCGGGCGGCGGCGCGGTGAGCAGCGGATCGCGCCACGCCAGCCACGTGACAAGCAGGTAGACAACGATCCCCACCGGCAACCACCAGATGGTCAGGGTGGCGCCGCCAAACAAGGCGGCAATCAGCACCAGGATATTAAGTGGTTGAAGAGCGGCTATCCGCAGGGTGGTCATACCCGTCTCGTTTCGTGATCGAATGTTACTGCAATTATACCACGCGCAATGATTGTCTTGCGTTTTTTCAGAGACAGGGCCGACGACAGTGAATGCGGCCTGTCCCTGATCGACCAACCGCGCAGGTCAGAAATACCGGCTCAGGTTCTCAAAGATCTGCGCAATATCGCCAGTGTCGCCGACCACCACGATTGTGCGCGCGAATTCAGCAATCGCCTCAAGCACCTGGCGGTCGGCATCGCTGCCATACGCCACCGGGAAGATACTGATCCCGCTCTCATCAAACCGATTGCGAATCTCGGCCAGTGAGTTGCGGCTCGCGTTATCAGCGCCGTCAGACAGTAACACAATCGCCTGGATGCGATCATCATCAGGCGGCGGCAATGCTTCCAGCGTCTGCCGGGCCAGTTCGAGCGCGTCAAAGAGCGCTGTGCGTCCACTGGCGCGCATCTCTTGCACCGCCAGTTGCAGCTCGATCCGGTTCTCGCTTAGCGGTTGCATCGCCACAACAAGACGCGCCTGCGAATCAAACGTGATCAGGCCTACCCGATCTTCGGGCAAAATCCGCATCAGGAAGGTTTCAATCCCGGCTTTGACCATGGTCATTTTATCGCCTGCCATTGACCCAGACGTGTCCACCACCAGCAGAATATCGGCCCGCTTGCGGTTGAGCGCCCACGAGTTTTTCACCGCCACGATCACCTCTGCCGGCGGCACGGCCAGCACGGTTTGCACGCCCTGCGGATCAGCGCCAAATGCCGGGCTGATCGGATCGGTCAGCGGCACGTCGGGGTTGGCAGGCCGGAAGCCATAGCTCATCGCCACGCGCTGACTCTCTTCGCTGAGCAGGAAGGTGTAGAAGCGTTCGGCTGCCTCACGCTCATCGGCGCTGGCGCTGGCCATGATGATGAACGGGTTGTCGTGCCAGAAGGTGCCCTCGGCTGGATAGATTGCCACCAGCGGGGTTGGCGGCGGGTTGAACTTGTTGAAGTCGATGAGCGTGATCTCTTCCATCGGGAAGGCCGAGATGTAGCTCATGCCGAATTTCTTCATGTTCTCGCTGAAGACCAGCGTGTTGTAGCCGTAGTGTTTGATGCTCCGACCAAGTTCGCGGATGAACCGGGTCGCCTCTTCGCTCTGCACGTCAGCCACCGTGAGACCTTCACGCTTGCCGGTTGCCGCATAGAATTCGGCGATGAGCGTGCTGAGCGCGGTGGTGCTGATTTCAGGATCGGTGTGTCCCCACGAGAAGCGGCCCCATTCCGGACGACCAAACCGCCCCCAGCCCTGCGGGTCATTGGTCAGGTCGAGGATGTCGCGCCAGCCGATGGCTTTGTTCGGCCAGCCCATCGCCTCGGCCATTGGTTTCCACATCGCGATCACAACCGGCGTCAGCACCAGCGGTTTGTTCGAGACGGCAATGTTCGGATTGCCCGTCTCTTGCCTGAGCACTTCGAGCCACGTGCTGGCCGAAGGACTCCAGACGGTGACTTGCAGCGTTCCATTCTTGATCTCGGTGCGGGCAGCGCCTGACGACTTGTTGATCCCCTCGACCCGCACGCGACGATTGTTCACGGTGATGCGTTGATCGTTGAAGCGCGCAATCTGTTCGACCAGCCATTTATCTTTTTCGGGACTGTAGGCAATGGTCACGGTAATCGCATTGCCATCGTTGCCCATCTCACTGAACAGCTCAGCGCAACCACTGAGCAGGGCAACGAGGAGAGCGATCAGAACGGTTAACGATACGATGCGAGTAGGCATGCGCAATTCCTCCTGAAGGTCGCGCTGCCGCCTGATGTCGGCACGCGCAATAAAGCCGGTAGGTCTTAACGTCCGATCGCGCTTCGCCACGTCTCAACCAGCGCATTGATTACTTCTGGCGCGGGTGGAGGCAGTTGCGCAGCGAGATCGAGTTGCAGCCCGCGATCACGGTAACGGCCAAAGAGTGATGTCGGATCGTTCAGATCGATGGTCACCTGCGGGATAGCCGGACGGAACCCATACTCGCGCATTGCGATTGCCTGTTCAGCCGGGCTGAGCAGAAAATTGCCCAACACGCGCGCTGCGGCGCGTTCGGCATCGCTGACCCACGGCGCGGTCAGAATGGCATACGGATGATCGCTCACGGTAGTCACCGACGGGTAAAAGATGCGGGCGCGAGTGCCGCGCCCTTCTGCCTGCCTTAACGCCCGTAACGCCGTATTTTCGTAGGTCGTGATAATATCGTAAGTGCCGGTTTTCAATACAAAATCGTTGGTGAGCGTGCCGGTACTGGCAGGCCAGTTGCCGATACGCTGGTTCAGATCGCTCAACCAGGCGCGCAACTCAGAATCGCGCGCCTGATCCAGCGTCAGCCCGCTCTGGCTGTCGTGATACTGCGCGGCCAGAATGATCAGGGTTTGCAAACCGCCGTTGCTCTGATCGGGCGCAGAGATGCCAATCTTAAGCTGGTTGATGCGATCAGGCAGCGTTCGTTGCCAGAGATTCCAGGGGTTGTCAATGTCAGCAGTGACAGGCGCTTCCCGCATGAGCGCAACCAGCGGGCTGAACGCCAGCGATTGGGCCTGATCACCGAGCAAATCAGCTCGCCACTGCCGGATGTCGGCGAGTTGCAACGAGCTGGCCGGACTAATCGCCGTAGGCTGGTAGCCTTCGCGTTCAATTGCGTTGATCAACGCGACCGATCCGGCGACGCGCAGGCGCACTTCAATGGCTCTCCCGTTGACGTTGGGTTGAGTCTGCGCAAAACGTTCCAGTGCGCTGCGGATCCAGGCTTCTTTTTCCGAGCCAATCGCCAGCTCAACCCGGATCGGGGGCGCGGTCGTTGGCAATGGCAGCGGCGCCCAGCCAATCGGCCCGCTCAGCACAGTGATAACGGCCAGAACAAGCGTGAGGCCCAGATATGCGCCGGCTATGATTCGTGACATCCTCAGCATGCGTATCTCGCTTCACTGGCGTAGCAACATTCATGGTCATAGTATCATTGAATGATTACCAGTGTGATCCAGAGGGGATACAGGCAACGATCACGCGGCCCCTGACCGGTTGCGATACTCCCGTTGTCTGCTGCTCGACACATAGAGATACGCGCCAGTATCAGGGATGGTTGCATGCTTACCGCAACACCACGGGAATGTGAACGGTAGTCACCGGCGGCGCGCTCGTCGCGGTGGGGTTGGCCGTGTGCGTCGCGGTGGGGCTGGGCGCGCTCGTCGTCGTGGGGTTGGCCGTGTGCGTCGCGGTGGGGTTGGCCGTGTGCGTCGCGGTGGGGCTGGGCGTGTGCGTCGCGGTGGGGTTGGCCGTGTGCGTCGCGGTGGGGCTGGGCGCGCTCGTCGCGGTGGGGTTGGCCGTGTGCGTCGCGGTGGGGCTGGCCGTGTGCGTCGCGGTGGGGCTGGGCGCGCTCGTCGCGGTGGGGCTGGCGGTGTGCGTCGCGGTGGGGCTGGGCGCGCTCGTCGTCGTGGGGTTGACTACGCTCGTTGTTGTAGGGCTGGTTGTGCTGATGACGGTCGGGATAAAGACCGTGCTTGTAGGTGTGGGGGACGGATCAGGTTCACGCGGGATGGCATTGCAGATCACGTCGGCCCAGAGGGTTGCCATTGCGCTGAATCCGGCGCTGGTGGGATGCAGATTGTCAGCGCTGCCATTGCTGGGATCGATCGCAATAATCTGATCGGGATTGGCTGCGAAATAGCTGTAGAAGTCAGGGCCGAGGAAGACCGGACTGGTGTCGCCGAGTTCGTTTACCAGTTCAGCAATGCTCAGATTAAAAGCCTGCGTGGTTGAACGGCGCGTCTCTGCCTGTGCCACAGTGCCATCGTTGCGCCACGGCAGCCGCGCCACCCACAGCGCCAGATCAGGCTGATTGAGCCTGATTGCGTTGATCGTCGCGCGCAGATCTTCTTTGTATACGCTGGCCGGCATCAGGTTGTTGAATGGGTTAGTGGTTGAAACTGCTGAAGCGTCGTTAGTGCCAACCTGCAACAGAATCTGCCCGGCGCCAAGATCGGCAATATGCTGGCGGTAGAAGGCCGCTTTGCCGAGCGCATTGAGGTAGCCGCTTGTCCCGATCCGATCCGAGCCGGTGGTGTTGCCGTAAAGATCACGCGCAGCGCGGATGCCGCTGAAGCCATCGTTGAGAATGAAGACCGGGCTGTTAAGACAGGCGGTGAGCTGGTTGTTGAGTTCGATCTGGTAGCCAGCATAGTAGATATTCTGATACCCGGCGCTATCTGGTGCAGTATTATCCGCTTGCGGATAGTTCCGCCCATCGGCGCTGCGCGGGTAGCCGCTCTCTGGCGCCGGTGGGCTGGTGAATGGATAGCCATCCCTTGAGCCGGTGAGCGACGACTCCGGCGGGATGCGGTAGAATCCCCACTTGCCGGCAGTAATCGAATCGCCAATGCTGACAAAGACATAGCCGTAGCCAACCGGGTTGATTGAGCGGCTGATCGACCCCGGCATGCCATCGACCAGAATCGTTGCCGTCACCGTGTATTCGGCCCGGCGCGGCAGCGTGATAGCGGCGCTCAAGCCATCGCCCGGCGTCGTATCGTCAACTGTCTGCGTGAAACCGGGACCGGTGATCTGGAAGCGCGCGCCGCTAAAACCGGTTGGCGGATCGGTCACGGTTGCGCGCAGGCGGACGACCGGATCGGTTTGAATGTAGGGAATCTGGAACACGTCTCTGGTAGTGAGCGGGCCAGGCGCCGGACTCTGCGCTGCCGGCAGATCGGCGTCAACGATCAGCATACCGCTCACCGGATCGAGCGGGCGCGCCACGCCGTTCGGATCGAGCAGTTCCAGCGCGAGAGTCGACGCACTTTGCGCCGGTTGGATGGTGAACGTTCGCTCGCTATCGGAACCTGCCGGCAGCAGATGCAGGTACTGCACCAGCAGATCGCCGCTGGCGTCATCGTACTCGGCCAGATAGTCAACGCCGGGCGTCAGCGTCACGCCACTGCGTTGCACCTGCGGCGCGCCGCCCGGCCAGTTGCGCACCAGCAACCGCGGAGAGCGGATGATGCCCTGCGGCGGCACAATCGTGATCGCGCTTTCCGCCGTCAGACTGACGCTATCGGCAACGGTCACGCCAGCCTGCGCAGGCAAGAGCGCAGATTTCGGCAAACTGTCAACCGTCCACGCATCGAGGTAGAGGAGCCAGTGCTGCGCAGTTGCCGATCGCGCAACGATCTGAAGCGCCGCTCCGGCACTCGGCATCGCCACAAGATTGGGGCCGCTGATCCGGGCCAGACCGTCGGTGACAGTGATGACAATCTGCCCGCCTGCCCAGACCTCGTACACAACGGCCATGCCGCTGGTGATCATGTAGCGCACCTGGGCGCGCACCGGAGAGGCTTTGATCAGCGCGGGCAGCGCGCTTACCGGTTGATCGGCAGCGTCAGACACGGACACCAGCGCATGACTGGTCGCTACCAGATTGCGCACCCCGGCTGGATCGCGACGCAAATCGCGCCAATCCGTGATACCCTCACGGCTGAAGGTCAACGCAAAGCGCTCAGGCATCGCGATGCGGATGTCACCGCTTGCCGTGATCTGCGCGGTCATCCCGATCGGGCGCGGTTGCGCGGTCACAAGTGGCAAGGGAGAATTGCCAATCGCAATCAAGCCGCTTGCCAGCACGATCAGGCCGAGAATGAGACGAGGTATACGCTGATCGATCATACACGTAGAACGAGGCTTATCATCGGCAAAGAGACGATTGTTCGGTCTTTCCTTATAGTTTGGCGACTCAGGGTTTCAATGCTCTCTCAGATCGCGGCTGCGCCACAGGCAATGCTGCGCTTTTTGGCGCAAGCCGATGCGTTTTGCCGGCGTCTGAACACCATCTTCAGCTCACCAAGGGCGATCAAGGGCATGTTGGTGTAATCTGGCAACACGAGCGATGTCCTCCGTTTCGGCGAGTTTCAAACCACCCCTCAGCAGCACTCAATCACTGGCCAGATTGCGCCGCCAGGCTGGTTCACCAACCGCCCGCTCGCGCGGCTTCGGCTCGATCATCGGTGTCGGCGTCAGTCGTCGGAAGGTGGGTACCAGCCGCTGCAAGACGCGCAGGATGACATCTGTATCATCGCGCAGGGCAGCCATCTCAAGCACCCGAATATGATCGGCGAGCGTGTTCGGCACAAACTCAGCCGCATTGTGAGCGATGAAAATCTTCTTGTGGCTGGTGCGACCATACTCTTCGCCTTCGACGAACAACTCTTCATAAAGCTTTTCGCCAGGACGCAACCCGGTGAAGACGATGTCGATATCGCGGCCAACCTTCAAGCCGGAAAGCTCAATCATATCGCGCGCCAGATCGACGATGCGGATCGGTTCGCCCATATCGAGCACAAATACTTCTCCACCCTTCCCTAACACCGAAGCCTGAAGCGTTAACTGTACCGCTTCGGGAATCGTCATGAAGAAACGTTGCATATCGGGGTGGGTGACGGTTACCGGCCCGCCAGCCGCAATCTGCTGCTTGAAGGTCAAAACCACCGAGCCGCGCGAACCGAGCACATTACCGAAACGCACCGCCACATACGCCCGTCCACTCTGGCGGGCCGCTTCATGCACCAGCAACTCAGCCACCCGCTTGGTTGTGCCCATCACACTGGTTGGATTGACCGCCTTATCGCTCGAAATCATCACGAAGTGCGAGACATTGACCTGCATGGCGGCGCTGAGCAGATTGCGCGTTCCCAGCACGTTATTGGTCACTGCCTCAGATGGATGCAGTTCCATCAGCGGCACGTGCTTGTGCGCTGCCGCATGGAAGACTATTTCCGGCTGGTGACGCTCGAACACTGACATCACGCGCTCGGCGAAGCGAATATCGGCGATCACGGTCGTGATTGCGGTGGCCGGAGATACTATCCGGCGCAATTCCTGCTCGATCGTGAACACCGAATTCTCGCCGTGACCGAGAATGATCAGTTCAGCGGGATTGGCGCGCAAAATCTGGCGGCAGAGTTCTGACCCAATCGAACCGCCGCCGCCGGTTACCATCACCCGTTTCCCATGCAGCAGGTTATGCACTGCGCTAATGTCGGTCTGCACCGGCGGACGACGCAGCAAGTCTTCAATCTGCACATTGCGCAACTGACTGACGCTGACCTTGCCATCCAGCATCTCATACAGGCCCGGCATGATCTTGGTCTGCACGCCTGTGCGATCACACAGTTCAACGATGCTGCGAATGTCTTTGCCCGCAGCCGAAGGCATTGCGATAATGACGCGACGAGCGTTGAATTCGCGCGTCAGGCGAGGAATATCAAACCGGTTTCCCAGCACCGGTATCTCGTAGAGGTGGAGACCTTTCTTCAACGGATCGTCATCAAGAAAGCCGACGACTGTCATGCCGAGTTGAGGGTTGGCGCGCAGCTCGCGGGCAATCATCGCCCCTGCCGATCCAGCGCCCATAATCAACACCCGCTGGCTGCTTGCGCAAGCCTCACCCCGCAATTTGCGCCGCACCATTTCCCGATGCCAGAGCAATCTGACGAAGAGGCGCGGCGTGATGACGAAAGACAGATCGAACAGGAAGAAGATGAAGGGCACCGATCGCGGCAGCAGCGCCATTGGTGTGATATTCGTGATAACGAAGACCATCGGGGTTGCGACAATTATCGCCAGCGATACCGCTGAAATCAGCCGCAATAGTTCATCAATCGAGGCATATCGCCAGAAGCGCGAGTAGATGCCAAGCCGGTGAAAGATAAGCAGGTGGATGGGAGTGGCAATGCCGGCTAGCGCAAACCAGCCCGCCAGCATACCACTCATAGGAAGGCCGTCAAGCCGCGCTACGTAGCTAATGTAAGCCGCCAGCGGGATAAGGAGAGCATCGAGCAGAAAGAAATATCGATTGCGGATGAGGACAGGGACTGTGCTCTTCAAACCAGACCCCTTTCTGGTCACTGCATCGTGGCTGACTTGACACAAAAGGAGCGTAATTGTCAATCACATCTGCCGACGAGCGCGATCAATGTCAGCTCATGCTGGTATCCAGGTGCAGGAGAGGCTGGGAAGAGATACCATGGCTACCACTATGCTGAATACTACACTCCCTCCGTGAACATTGAATTGCGCTCTCGCTCGGCCAGATAACAATCTCGTCAGCTCTACTGCTGATCCATGCGCTTCTGTCGTTACCTGAGCGCTCGCCGTAGATGTTCGACCACTGCATCAACTTGCTCTTCGCGCATGACGCTCGAAAACGGCAAGGCCAGCGAAATATCGCCCAGTCGTTCGGTCACCGGAAAATCGCCCCGTTCATAACCAAATTGTTCACGATAGAAAGGTTGCAGGTGAATCGGAGTAAAGTAAGGACGGCTGGGAATGCCGGCAGCGGCTAATCGCTGCATCACCGTATTGCGATCCGCTGGCGGCAGGATACGCGCGACATAAACAAACCAGCTCATTCTGGTGGTGGTAGGGCTAATGAAGGGCCGTTCAACCAGTTCCAGATCGGCCAGCCGCTCGTGATACCAGGCCGCCACCTGCGCGCGCCGCGCGATCAGTTCTTCTACCCGCTGGAGCTGGGTGACGCCGAGCGCAGCGCTCAGTTCGTCGAGCCGGTAGTTGTAGCCGAGCCGGGTATGGTTGAGCCAGGCATCGAAGACATCGCGTCCCTGGTTGCGCAGCGAGCGAAACAGTTCGGCCCATCCGGCATGCTTCGTCACGATCATGCCGCCTTCGCCCGTGGTGATCTGTTTGTTGGGGTAGAAGGCAAAGACGGCTGCATCGCCAAGCGTGCCGGCCATGCGGCCCTGATAGCGCGAACCCAGCGCCTCGCATGCGTCTTCGATCACCCACAATCCATGCGTCCGGGCGATGTCGTTGATCGGATCCATGTCAGCCGGTTGGCCAAAGGCATGCACTGGCATGATCGCTTTCAGTTGACCGGGCGCGTTGTGTCGCCGCGGGAGCCAGCGCTTTGCCGCCGCGCCGCCGCGAGTCAGATCAGCCGCCGCTTCGGCCACAAGCTGGGGATCGATGTTGCCGGTCGCCGGATCAACATCGACGAAGACCGGGATGGCGCGTTCGTAGAGAATGCTGTTGGCTGAGGCGATGAATGAGAATGGTGTGGTGATGATCAAATCTCCATCACGCGCCCCGGTTGCAATGCAGCAGAGGTGTAATCCGCTGGTGCCGGAATTGACGCCTACCGCATACGGGGCGCCGGTGTAGGCAGACATCGCTTGCTCAAAAGCAATGATCTGCGGCCCGATGCTGAGATAACTGGTTTGCAGCACCTGACTTACTGCCGACAGCTCAGCAGCAGTCAGATCAGGCGACGACATTGGAATATTCAAGGGCATCCTCATCGTTTCTGACATAAGCGTTACTGCGACTGCCGGCGTGGTGCATTGCGTTAGTGCCGATCATCGCGCCAGTTCACTGAACGGATCTCGTGGTCAGTGCGGCAGCGAGCGGAAGGTCGCTGTCATCAGCCCGTATACAAGAGACAAGAGATCTGTTGCCCTGGGTCAATCACTGCTGATCATCCCTGGTTGTGGCGGCAGCAGGGGCGCTGGCGGCGATCCGCGAAACTCTTCGGCGGTAGCGTGCCCATCCTGACTGATGCCTTCGCGCTGCACCACTTTCCAGACTGTGAGGAACAGGATTTTGAGATCGAGCCACAGGGAAAGGTGATCGACGTAATACACATCGTAGGCGAATTTCTGTTCCCACGAGATCGCGTTGCGACCGTTGATCTGGGCCAAACCGGTGATTCCCGGCAATACGTCGTGTCGCCGCCGCTGCTCTGGTGTGTACCGATCCAGATACTGCATCAGCAGCGGGCGCGGGCCAACCAGACTCATCTCGCCGCGCAAGACGCAGAACAGTTCTGGCAGCTCATCGAGGCTGGTGCTGCGCAAAAAGCGCCCAAAGCGGGTCAGACGCTGCGCGTCGGGCAATAACCGCCCCTGTTCGTCGCGCGCATCGGTCATCGTGCGAAACTTGAGCATGGTGAAAGGTTTGCCGTGCAAACCTGGCCGCGTCTGACGAAAGATCACGCCCGGACCGAGCTTGATCCGCACCAGCGCGGCAATCGCCAGCATGAGCGGCGCGAGCAGAATGAGCGCCGGGATAGTGATGATCAGGTCGAGCACACGTTTGCCGTAGCGACGATACATCAGCTTGCTCCTGGAAAAGGTTCGCCTGAATGTCTCCAGCCTACTGACAGGAGATGTCAGAGGAATGAATGCCTGGATGACGCCAGATGAAACTTTCCTCACAGGCTGCGTCATCATGGCGTCTTTCCGCATGAAAACAGAAATCTTTGCACGTCAGATCAATGCTTCAAATCACCTGGTTTGGCGTCAGCGTTGTTTCTATATCCTGCCGATCAGGCGCGCTGTTAACTGCGCAAGTTCTCTATTCGCGCTGCACCCGCCGATCGACGCCGTGGCAACCGGCGCTTTTTTCCTGCCTGCGCCCTGACAGCTCTTGAGCTGACCGCGTGAGTCCTGTATAGTTAGTAGTGACCAGCCGGATGATCTGAACAGAGGTATCAGATGTTTTCACTGCTTGATATTGCGCAGGCGGAAGACGTGTTTCGTCAGATGCCGGAATCGCTGCAATTGCCTACTCTGTCGCCTGCATATTCCGCCTGTGATGCGCAGCGTGAAAAAGACCTAACGCCTGTCTATCTGTGCTATCGGGAGGGTGATGCGGTATGGCTGCACTGCCTCCATCTTTCGCCCGTTCCTGGCGCCTCCTATAGCGATTTGCGGTCGCCTTACGGCTACGGCGGCCCACTTGCTAATACTGAAGACGAAGGCTTCATCAGCCGGGCGAACGAAGCCGCGGTGGAATGGTGTCGGCGCAATGCCATCCTGGTCGAGTTTGTGCGCTTTCATCCCGTCGCTGAGAATATCAGGTTTTATACCGGCGCAACGCGCTTCAATCGCCCGACCGTGATGATCGATGTGCGTCAACCGGATTATGCCGATCATTTCGCGACCAGAACGCGCCGCGGGATCAAGAAGGCCCAAAGCATGGGCGTCACGTTTGAATGGCGTCCCGCGCAAGAGATTGCGAGCCGGTTTCCTGATCATTACTATCGGGCGATGGAACAGTTAGGCGCAGAAGATCGCTACTTCTTCCCGCTTGACTACTTCGTAGCGCTGTCGCAATTGCCAGAGGCCCGGCTGGCGGCCTGCGTCAGCGATGGCAACCCGCTCACCCTGGGCGTTTTTCTGTGGGGAAAGCACGTGATCGAGTATCACCTTGGCGCGACCTCGCCAGAAGGCAAGGAAAAGCGTTCATCATTTCTGATGTTTGCGGAAGTGGCGCGCGCCGGCGCTGCGGAAGGTCGCACTGGCCTCTACCTCGGCGGCGGAACGGATAGTCGCCCGGATAATTCACTGCTGTTTTTCAAGTCGGGCTTCGCGGAACCAACCCTCTCCTTCCATATCGGCTGGCGCATCTATGATCCTGCCGCGTATGAGCGTCTGCGCATCTCGATGCAGGAGCGCGGTTTACCGATTTCTGACCGAATTCCTTTCTATCGATGAAGGCGATCTGGAAGCCGCAAGGCGCTATCTACGGCGGCGCGCGATGACGTGAGCAGTTACAGCTTTTCCGATCGTCGTTCCACTCCGTTCCCAATAGCAACAGGTTGCCGCCGGTGGTTGAGAATGATAAGGAAGCCGCAGATCGCGAACACGAGAGGAGGTCTATCAGCGTGACCTTTGTCGACTTCGTGACGTTGTAGCGCCATCATCCCACGATTACTTGTTGTCGCAGAGATATTCTCCTCTGGTTGCTGACGAAACGAATGTGCTGTGAAAGAATACTTCCCTTCGCGCGGCGGAGATTGCCACGGTTGCGAGGAGGCTTCGTAGAGGCATGTTGTTGTCGCCCGGCGGCCTTGTTCAGTTTTACCGATCTTTTTACCATTTGCCGACGCTGCCATGCTATCCTGGCAGTAGCGCTGTTAACGAACCAGGAGTGTCTATGCGCCGACATCTTTTTTCGTTGCTGTTGGTGTGGCTGAGCGCGAGTCTTGCCATGGCTTCACTGCCGTCGCCCATGGCAGTTGCTTCTCCCCAACCTGCTGCTATGAGCGCCTTCGGCATGAATACCTACTTCAGCGGTCTGGAGCGTCTGCCTCAGAACCGCAACGATGATCTGCCTGCATTGATTGCGGTCACCCGCGATCTCGGCACCGCCTGGGTGCGTGAGGAGATCAGTTGGGCCAATCTGGAACCAGGCCGTGGAGTATTTACCTGGAGTCTGATGGACGCTGCGATCACTGCGGCGGCAGAGGCCGGGTTTGGCATTATCGGGATGGTGTTGACGACCCCGGCCTGGGCGCGGGTGAGCAATTGCGCCGCTCGCATCAGTCAGTACGGCGGCACGCAGGATTACTGGTGTCCGCCCGCTGATCCGCAGGATTTTGCCCGTTTTGTCAGCGCTGTGGTCGAACGCTACGATGGCGACGGGTTCAATGATGCGCCTGGTTCACCTCGAATTGCGGCCTGGCAGATCTGGAACGAGCCAAACAACTGGACGACATGGCCAGGTGAGGCGTCTGAATACGGGGCGTTGCTGGCCGCCGGCTACGCCGCAGCGAAAGCCGCTGATCCCACGGCAATCGTAGCAACCGGCGGGGTGTATATCTTTGATGGCGGCACCCGCACCGGCGGCAATCGCGATGGCCTGGAGTTCCTTGGCGCCGCATTTACGGCGGTTCCCGCTGCCAGCGCCAGTTTCGATGCGCTGGCCATCCATCCCTATCTGCCCGATACCGCCCCGGATCGCAGCGGTCTCTTTGGCCTGGTCTCGTTGTGGGGGCGAATCAAGAACGCGCGCGGCTGGCTCGACACCCGGCGCGGCCCCCACATTCCACTCTGGATCAGCGAGCTGGGATGGTCAACCTGTTCGGCATCTTCAGCAGTGTGCAGAACCGAGCAAGAGCAGGCTAACTACCTGGTGCGGAGTCATGGCATCGCGCTGGCGCTGGGCGTGCAGCATATCAACTGGTTTCAGCTCGAAGACAAATTTGATCGCCCTGCCACCGATCTGTGGGGCAATGCTGCGATTCTCCGCAATCGCAATCAGGGCTATGCCCGCAAGCCGGCAGCCAATGCGTATGCGACGCTGACTGCGCAGCTTGGCGGCGCCACGTTTGCGGGATTTGGGCCGCTGCATACGTACAGTCATCAGGATTCTGCCCTCGTCCCCGCCGCGCGTTATCATCTGCGGTTTCGCGCAGATAGTGGCGCCTGGATCGATCTGCTCTGGACGACGAGTAGCCCAATGACGGCAGCGCTACCGCTGGAAGCAGGCCGCAGCGCGCAGTTGTTGAGCCGCGATGGCGCGCCGTTGCCGCTCACGATCAGCAACGGGCAGGCACGGATTCCATTGAGCGAGACGCCGGTCTATCTCCGGCAAGATCTCCCGCCGCAGTTGTCAGTTACCCCGGCCAGCGCTGGCGCGCTCCTCTTGCCGGATGATCCTCCGACCACCTATGCGCTGGTGGTGCAGAATCTTGGTTCAACCAGTATCGACTGGACAGCCAGCGGCGGCGCGAGCTGGCTTACGCTGGCAACAACCAGCGGGAGCGGTCTCCGCAGTGAATTGCGCTATCAGATCAATCCTGCCGGTCTGTCGCCCGGCGTCTACACCGCTACCATCACCGTCAACGCCGGTTCGGCGGGGAGTCAGCAAATACCGGTAACGTTACGTGTAGTGACGGCCCTTTACCGCGTGCATGTGCCGATTGTAGCGCGTTGAGCGATCAGTCTGGCAGACTAACCAGCAGCACGCCGGTGAGGATGCCAAGCACGCCCAGCCACTGGCTATGCGCCAGCCGTTCGCGCAACACCAGCCAGGCCAGCACCACTGTCACCGCGCTAAAGATGGAAGCCAGCGCGGTCACCACACTGACATACGCAGTGGCAATGCCGGTGTTGTAGCTCAGAAAAGCCAGTGTGTCGAGCGCGCTGGCGGCGATGATCAAGAGCCAGTGGCGCGCTGTCAGACGCGGCAGCGCTGGTCGCGCCGCCAGTACCATGATGGCGGCAGCACAGACGGTCAGCGCGCGCCCGATCAAGACTGGCCACGCGATGCCGAAATGCTGCGTGACATCGCCGATTAACCAGAAAAAGAGGCCAAAACTGAGCGCCACCCCGATCGCCTCTGGCACGCCACGCAAATCGATGCGGGTCGCGCCCGGCGCGCGCGAAACGATTACCACACCGGCGATGACCAGCCCTGTGCCCGTCAGTGCGACCGCGCTCAACTGTTCGCCGTTGAGCAACGATAGCGCCGCAGTCACTGCCGCAAAGCTGGCGGAAATCGGCGAGACGATGGCCAGCGTGCCAATTGCAAACGCGCGATAGAGCAGCAGCGTTCCACTGAGATTGAGCAGATTGACAGCGATCGCCTGCCCCCATAGCGCGGCGTCTACCGGCAGCGGATCGGCGCGGACGATCAGCGTCAGTCCGATCGCGCCGATCCCGGCCATCTGCGCCAGCAGCAATGTCCAGAGCAGACCGATCTGGCGTGTGGCGCGCGTGATCAGAAAATCGCCTGTGCCCCAGCCCAGGGCTGCAATCAACCCAAAGAGAATGCCCATACCGGTTATGTTGCGCTCACTTCCGTCGACCGCGAAAATAGCCGGCCCGGAATGAGACTGCGGCCACGATTAACGCCAATAGCAGGATGACCAAACATTCGGTGACACCAATCATGGTGTGTAGGGAATTGATGATGCGTTCATTCCGCACTATTCATCAGTATACTGCGAGCGCGCACCCGACACATGCGCGCGCCTCGCCGGCGAAAGATCAACCGGTCAAATATGATCTGCCGACACGCCTTGTCTTTGGCCTGCGCGAAACGCGCGCTCCAGGACTCCGTCTGGCATGTTTCGCCTGCGCGCGCAGGCGCTCACGGCGTCGGCGTAGGCGCTGGCGAACCGGTCGGTGTTATCGTTGGGGTCGCTGTCACTTCCACCGTTGGCGCAACGGTCGGCGCAGCGGTTGGGGCCACTGTGCGCACATCGGTCACCGTATCAGCGGCAATATCACTCAAGCGATCAAGAAAGCGGGTGAGACGGTCGGCCTGCCGTTCAATATTCCTAATCCGTTCATTCTGCTCGGCCTGAATCGTAGCCACCACCGCAACCAGCACCTGCCCTTCCCGCAATTCACCTTGCAACGCCGCCGCTTCGGCCACCGCGGTCTGCAATGCCTGGCCAAGAGCAACTGCTGTCGCCGCCTGACCGGCCTGAGCCGTTGCCAGCGCTTCCAGCCGCGCGGTCTGACCTTCCAGTTCATCAATCCGTTCGCGCGCCGTATTCAGTTCGATCACCGCCTGCGCCTGAGCGGTTTGCAATTGGAAGAGCGTTTCGGCCTGAGCGGTCGCGCCGGCCTGCAACGATTGCACGCCAGCTCCGGCCTGGCGAATCTGCTGAGGGGTGGTCAGATCAACGCCATTCAGATAGAGGATGATGCCAGCCGCCAGCAATGCCAGCGCAGCGGCAAACACGAGCGTGAAGAGCCAGCCGATCACGCTGGCAATCCGGCTGAGACAACTGCGCGCTGGCGGCGCGGCAGGCGCTGGCGCAACTGGGGCCGGCGCTGGTTCAGGATCATTGATTTGCGTCATACAATAGCAGTTCAACTCAGGGCGAATGCCCTGCTATTGTACCACGGACAGTCAATTTGACAGCCAGCAAAGCGCTGGCTACAATCGCAGCAGCCAGATAGCTATACCGAGGATCGTATGAGAGTTCCACTATCGTGGTTGCGTGAATTTGTGGCAATTGAGATGCCAGTCGAGGAACTGGCGCGTCGTCTGACCTTTGCCGGCATGGAGGTAGCCCAGATTCATCGGATCGGCGTGGAAGGCGCTCCGCTGCCCTGGGATCCGGAGTTGATCGTGGTCGCCAATGTGCTCGAGGTGCGCGCCCATCCCAATGCCGACCGGCTCGTGCTGGCCGATGTTGATTACGGCGCCGGTCAACCTCATACAGTGGTCACCGGCGCGCCCAACCTCTTTCCCTACCGCGATCAGGGCCGTCTTTCCCGCCCGTTGAAGGCCGTATTTGCTCGTGAAGGGGCGCAGTTGTACGACGGTCACGCCGATGGTTGGGTGATCACGAAATTGAAGGGGCGTCCGGTGCGGGGGGTGATGAGCGATGCCATGCTCTGTTCTGAGAAGGAACTGGGCCTGAGCGAGGATCACGAGGGGATTTTGATCCTGCCCGATGATGCGCCGGTGGGGATGCCACTGCGCGATTATCTGGGTGAGGTGGTGCTTGAGATCGATCTGACGCCCAACTTTGCCCGCTGTCTCTCGATTGTGGGTGTTGCGCGGGAAGTGGCTGCGCTGACCGGCGCGCCGCTCAATCTGCCCGAACCGCAGGTGCTGGCAACCGGGCCGTCGATTGTGGGTCGCGCCGATGTGACGATTCTGGAACCCGATCTCTGCCCGCGCTTTATGCTTGGTCTGGCCGAAGGGGTGAAGGTTGGGCCGTCGCCGTTCTGGATGCAGCGCCGCCTGATCAATGCCGGGATGCGGCCTATCAATAATATCGTCGATATTTCCAACTACGTGATGCTCGAGTGGGGGCAGCCAACCCACGCCTTTGACGCCGATCGAGTGGCAGACCGACGCCTGATCGTGCGTCTGGCGCAGCCAGGGGAACGGCTGACTACACTCGACGACCGCGATCGCGATCTGACGCCCGGCCCTGAGAGCGGCCTGACTCATCCGCCGTTGATGGTCTGCGATGCCGCCGGGCCGCTGGCCGTGGCCGGCGTGATGGGCGGTGCCAGCTCGGAAGTGCGTGAAACGACCACGAACGTGTTGCTCGAAGCCGCGATCTGGGAACCGGTGCAGATACGGCGCACTGCGCGCGGCCTGAAGCTGCCCAGTGAGGCATCGCGCCGCTTCGAGCGCGGGGTTGATTACGAGCTACCGCCGCGGGCGCTGCGGCGCTGTCTGGAGCTAATGCGGCTCTACGCCGGCGCGACGATTGCTGCCGATCTGATCGATAACTACCCCCGCCCGTGGCAGCCGGTGACCATCGATCTGCCGCCCTCGGAGGTTCATCGCCTGCTGGGGATCTATCTCGACGCGCACACGATTGTCGCCATTCTCGAACGGCTTGGCTTCACCTGCTCGATCACCGGCGGGACGACGGTAGGCGATTTTGCTATGCTGGCGACCGAGACGATCGTGCGGGTGCAGGTGCCGTCGTTCCGGCAGGATGTGACAATGGTGGCCGACCTGTGTGAAGAGATCGCCCGCGTCTACGGCTACGATCAGATTCCCTCGACTCGCCTGGCCGATGAATTGCCGCCGCCCATGACGCAACGCGCGATTGAGCTGGAAGAGCAGGTGCGCGATCTGATGGTTGGGGCTGGTCTGACCGAGCTGATTACCTACTCGCTAATCGATATGGCCCTGGTGGCGCGGGTGCAGCCGTCGGAAGCGGTGCCCGAACGCTATCTCAAGCTGAGCAATCCGAGCGCGCCAGAGTATGTCTATATGCGACGCTCGCTCTTGCCGTCACTGGCTGCGGCGCTCGAGTTGAATCTGCGCGAGCGCGAGCGCGCGCAGATCTTCGAGATCGGGCGGGTCTATCTGCCCCTCGCTCAGCCCGGCCACGATGGTCGCTGGCTGCCCGATGAACCGCGGCGGCTGGCTATTGCGCTGGCCGGCCCGCGTCAGCCTGAGAGCTGGCTGCCCGTCGATCGCGATTGGTTGGATTTCTACGATCTGAAAGGGATCGTTGAGCTGCTCGGCGAACGGCTCGGTCTGGCCGATCGCTTGAGCTTCGTCCCGCTGACCGATGACGAGCGCTTCCACCCAGGCCGCGCGGCCACCCTGCTGCTGACCACGCAGCGCGATCAGCGTGGACGGCCTCTCGAGCAGGTGGCAGTCGGTGTGCTGGGCGAGGCGCATCCGCAGGTGCGCGCCCGGCTGGAAGTGCAGGCGCCGCGTATCGCGCTGGCTGAGATCGATCTCGATACCTTGTTTAGCTACGCCGGCCAGGCAGTCTATCGTCCGATTTCGCGCTTCCCAGCCAGCGCCCAGGATCTGTCGATTGTCGCCGACGAGACCATCCCCGAAGCTCAGATTCGGGCCGTGATCGAGCGCAGCGCCGGCGAGTATCTTGAGCGGTTGACGCTGTTCGATCGCTACAGCGGGCCACAGGTCGGTGAAGGAAAGCGGAGTCTGACCTATCACCTGGTGTTCCGCGCGCCGGATCGAACGCTCCTTGATGAGACACTGGCCAAGATTCGCAAGAAGATCATCGGCGCGCTCGAGCGCGAGCTGGGAGCGACCATCCGAAGTTGAGCGCCATGGCCACTGCACCCGCCAAACTGATCCTCTGCGGTGAGCATGCGGTGGTCTATGGCCGTCCGGCGATTGCGTTGCCGCTGGCCGATATTCGCGCCTCGGCAACGATCGCCCCGGCGCAGCCGGGAGGTGGGCCGATCATTGCAGCGCCCGATCTGGGTGGCCAGTGGCGCGTGGCCGATCGCCCGGCTGATCCGTTGAGCGGGCTGGTGATGACGCTCATCGAGCGGTTTGGCGCGCCGGCTGATGTTATGATCACTATCCGCTCGGCCATTCCCATCGCCAGCGGCATGGGCAGCGGCGCGGCAATTGCCACCGCGATCACGCGCGCGCTGCTCGCCTGTGCCGGTGTGACGTTGCCGGCGCAGACGATCTCTGAGCTGGTCTATGAGAGCGAACGCGGCTATCACGGCACGCCCAGCGGGATCGATAACACCGTCGTCGCGTTTGAGCAACCGATCTGGTTTCAGCGCCGTCCGCAACCGCCCCCGCTGATCGAGCCAGTGCAGATCGGTGCGCCGCTGACGCTCGTGGTTGGCGACAGTGGCGTGCGCAGCCCAACTCGTCTGCCGGTGGGCGCGCTGCGCGAGCGCTGGCAGGCCGATCCGCCGCGCTACGAGGCTTTGTTTGATCAGGTGGCCGCGCTGGTGACGGCAGTGCGCGCAGCGCTCGCCAATGGCGCAGTGGATGCCATTGGGCCACTCCTCAACGCGAACCATGAATTGCTTCGCGAGATGGGCGTCTCATCGCCAGAGCTGGATCGTCTGGTCGCGGCAGCGCGCGCTGCGGGCGCTTTAGGCGCTAAACTGGCCGGCGCGGGCTGGGGCGGAGTTATGCTGGCGCTCACCACGCCTGATCAGGCTTCCGGCATCGCCGAGGCGTTGCGCGCGGCAGGCGCGGCCAACGCGCTTATCACCACGATTGCAGCGACGGACGGATAAGGCCAATTTCTCCTCGGAACACAGTTTGCCTATCAACAACCGATCTTGCCCAACACAAGCGTTCCATGTGCGCGTAGAGACGTTGCCTTGCAACGTCTCTACTGCCAGCGTCTCACGCCAGACACGGCGCCATCGCTGCCGCACTACTCATTGTCGCTGATCCACTCGGCATCGGCCACCAGATCGAAACGCGGGATAGCGGCGGTAAAGGTCTCATCATCGAGCGTCCGAAACGTATATTCGCCCTCCATCCAGCCCCGCGGCGACTTCAATACACAGAAGCTCTGATACTCGTGGACATCACCGGGACCGAGTAGCGGTTGGAGACCCACCACTCCATCGCCGACCACTTCCATCTCTTCACCGATCGAATCGAAGATCAACCAGCGTCGACTCATCAATTGCGCCGCGCGGCGGCTGATGTTCTCAATCCGCACATCATAGGCGAAGACGAAGCGTTGCAGCGGCGGAAACGAATGCCCCGGCAGATAGTGCGGGCGCACACTGATCCGCATGCCAGCGCTCAGTCGGTAATAAAATGGTCGTCGCATGAACATGTCTCACCTTATTTCAGATGGGTGCGGAACCAACTGATCTGTTCCTGAGCGGCGTAGCGCTGATTTTCCGGCAGGCCCAACCCATGCCCTTCATACGCAAAGCGCACCATTCGGGCCGGCACCCCACGATTGACCAGTTGCAGATGGAAGTTTTCGTTCTGCACGATCGGCAAGAAATCTTCCGTGCCGTGGAACGTGAGCACTGCCGCTTTGACCCGATCGGCATTGTAGCTGGGAGAGTCGGCCCGGTACTCGTTAAACGCCCGGTAGGGAGGCAATCCCTGCATGTATGGCACCAGTGGCCCGTTCCCTAATGCCCAATCGCTGATCAGATCGATGAAGGCGCATTGGGGGTTAGCCGCAGCATAGAGATTGGGGTGCCGCGTGATGCTCTGCAACACGAAATAGCCGCCATACGAACAGCCCGTAATTCCCACTTTGCCGGCTGCGGTCCACCCGCGCGCAATCGCCTGGCGAACAATTTCAGCCTGTTCATCGATATCGATCTGCCCGAAATTGGCCCGATCGACCAGCGAGTTGAAAACGGCTGGCGTATAGCCGTGGCGACCGGCAACCGGCGTGATCAGCAGCGCAAAGCCGAATGAGGGCAGCAGCGCATACGGATTTTCGACATTCGCCTGCCACTGATTCAGCATCGGCACGTTTGGCCCGCCCTCTTGCCAGACGATCAGGCGCGCATTGCGCGGCGGGAAGGGCGCATCGGCAGACTGAATCAGCGTGCCGACCCGCACCTGACCATTGCGCAGGGTAAAGGTGACCGGATCCTGGCGCAAATTGGCCTCAACCCGCAGCTCCTCATTTTCCCAGGTCAGGCGCGCCAGCGCGGTTCCGTCCCACTGAAGGCGATAGATGTCGGGCGGGTCGGTATACGAGGTGTAGGTAAAGACAAGCTGACGAGTGCTGCTGCTGGTCGCCGCCACGTTGAAGTACGATCCGGCCCGATCGGCCAGATTGCGCAATTCGCCTGATACGCGATTGTAGTAGTAGGGATGGCGATTGCTTCCCGCCACGCCACGAGCGATGATCTCGTCAGGACTGACAAAATCAGCGACACTGTAGGCAAAGGCAACGTCGCCGCCCGACAGCATTGGATGGGCGAAGGTGGATGTCCAGCGGAACTGACCATCGCTATCGCGGTCGTAGAAGCGGAAACTGGTGCGTTCAGCAAAGCGAGGATAGTAAACCGGATGCGCGCGTCCTTGCAGATAGGCCGGATGGTACGCCTTGATCAGCAATGCCTGGCCGCCGGGCGCCCAGTCATGCGCCGCAAGGATCGGTGCGCCAGCGGCGGCGTCGGGTCGGATCAGTTGGGTTTGCCCGCTAACGGCATCGATCACATAGGTATTGTTGTTCTGAATGATTGGATTCTGCGCTGGCGGCAGATTGCCGGTGACATCACGATAGATCTCTTCAGAAAAGAGTGAACCGATATAGCTGGATCGCCCTTCCGCATCCGCCACGCCGACGAACGAGACTGCCAGGCGCGATGAGTCAGATGTCCAGGTATCGCCGAGGACGGCGGAGGCGTAGGGAATGCTGGTGATGTAGCGGTCGGTTCCCGTTGCCGCATCGTAGAGGAAGAGATCGTAAGGCGCTCTGGTGACTTCCACAGTGTTATCAGCAGGCTGGAAGATAAAGCGCGCCAGGGTTGCCGCGTGGCGCTGACGGGCCAGCTCGACCCGGCGCTGGAGTCGCGTCGGCAGTTCGATCCGGTTGGCGCGCGCCGCTACTGGCGATGGCAGGCCGAGGGTGTGACGCCGGGTGAACGGGCGAAACTCATCCGCGCCGGCTGCGTCATCGTCTGACCCCGGTGGTTCCCGCGCCACCAGCAAGCGAGTCAGGTTTGGCGCTACCGAGACGAGGCCAACATCATCAGGAATAGGCACCGGTTGGGCATTGAACGAGCCATCGAATCGGTTGATATACACTGCAACCAGCGTATCGGCGGAGCTGGTTGCGAAGAAATTGACCGTCAGCACACCTAGCGTCGTCTCGTCTTGCCAGTTGAAACTGCCAAAGCCGAAGAATGGCAGTGGCACGAAGAAATCAAACATGCTTTCATCGATGGGCAGCACATCACCGCTATTGATATCGAGAAAGCCGAGACCATTGGCTGAGCTGATCAATACCGCGCCATCATCTGGACTGATCTCGCTGATTGCCAGCGGATACGTTGCGCCATTTTGCAGCCGATCGATCCGTTCGATCTCTTCATCGGTGAGCAGATTGGGAGGGAGATCCTTTTCGGGGCCGAATTGATCAACATTGACGATATTATTGCGGATCGGCGCCGCAGTGGCCGGCGCAACCAGACTCAAGACCAAACACAGCGTACCGAGCCACCAGAGCCGATTGGGAAATGCCATTGTGTAACTCCTTAACTGGAGCAAAAAGGAGATGTATCCTGCGTTTCTTATCATAGCAGATCGCAAGGCAAAATGGTATACTGGCGTCAGTATGCAGTGTTAATGTATCGTTGTCAGTAAACTGTCTGGAAATCTGTCTGCGCTGGCAGGGAAGATCGCCTGAAGATCGCTACCGTGGGATCAACCGATTTGCTCAGGCTCAGCCGGCAACAATCGCTCGCAGCGTTTCATGCGCGTTAGCGCAAAGTGTGGTTGCCCGCCCCATCCGTTCAGCAGCAGACGGCGTCTGAGCCAACAGCGCGGTCGAATCGCCCACGATTTGTGCAAGTCGGTTGCATAACGATGAATTGTAGTGAAGCTCGCGCCCTGATAGCCGCCGGTATCCGTCCTGGTCTGACGACCACGGTTCAGATGCGCCTGAAAGCGCATCTCGACCGATGCGCGAGCTGTCGGGCGTGCCTTGAGCGCGCCGACCAGCAACTGCTGGCCGAGCTGCTGGCGCAGCCGGCGCCAGCTCCGAAGCCGCCTCGGCGTCGCTGCTCGTGGTCAACCGTTGTAGTGGCAGTACTGGCTCTCCTGGCGGGCTGGATCGGCTTTCAGACCGGGCGCGTGGTGCTGGCGGCGATCACGATCGGTCAGAATGTGGCGGCGATGCAACTTCCCTCACCGCTGCCGACGCCATCGTTCGCGGCGACCGCGCCTGCGCTTACGGCGTCGCCAACACTTCCCTTGCCGACGCCGCCAACCCCGACAGTGTTGGGGCCAACCATCGCCACCATGCCGGCTCCGCTGCCGACCGAAACGGTGCAATTGCCCACCCCTGCCGGGATGGTCATTGCGATCGCGCCTTCGGCAACACCAATTCGGCTGCCCGCAATCGATGGGCGCGCGCCGGTGCCCACCCTGATGCCGACGATCGCAGTGCGTCCGCCATCAGGCGATGCGCTCCACGTTTTATTGCTCGGTAGTGACCGGCGTCCCGGTGAGAGCTGGGCAACCCGCTCTGATGCGATTATGGTAGTGCGGATCGAACCTGGTACCCGACGGGTTGCCTTACTCTCGCTCCCGCGCGATCTGGTAGTCGAGATTCCAGGGTATGGATATGGCCGCATCAACAGCGCAACGGTCTACGGTGAGCAGAATCAGGCTATCGGCGGCGCGGAACTCGCTCGCCGCGCAGTGAGCAATTTGCTCGGGTTGCGGATCGATCATATCATCTGGGTCGATTTTACTGGCTTTATGGCTGCGGTTGACGCAATCGGCGGGATCGAGGTTGAGCTTGATCAGCCGCTCTACGATCCGGCATATCCAACGATGGATTACGGATATACAACGGTCTATTTTCCGGCAGGGAAGCAATGGCTTGATGGTGAACGAGCGCTCATCCTCAGTCGCACCCGCCATGCCGATAGCGCGTATGCGCGCGAGCAGCGTCAGCAGATGATTATACTGGCAATTGCTCGCCAGATTCGCCGGCACGATGCGGTGCGGCAGGTCGAGCTGGCCGCGCATGTGACGACGGCGCTGCGTCCGCACATTCGCACCGATCTGAGCGCCGATCAACTGCTCGGCCTGGCCTGGTCGCTGCGCGATGTTGATCTCAGCGCGATCGAGCGGTTTGCGCTTGGCCCCGACGACGTTTATGAAGGTCTCAACGCCGATGATCCCTACGCGCTAACGCCCCGTCCCGACGCGATTGCCGCGCTGGTGCAATCGTTCGTGTATGGATCGCCCCGTCCGTAGCGATCAACTCCTCATCAGGCAGATGTGTCTTATTGATACCGACTTTAGATAGATGGTCACCTATCGGGCAACCACGTCAACGCTGCCGCAGTGCGCAGGATGCGGCGGGAGCGCTCCGAAGAGCGGTTGCTGGGGCAGCACCGATCGCGCGCCGAACGCTGGTATGACCGGCATGGCGACGGCGTGGCCAGCTCCTGCGCGCCCTCACTCCCGCCCCGCTCCCGCTGGGAGAGCGGAGACCCTCACCCCCGTCCCCTCTCCCGCTGGGTTCAGGGGCGGACAGAACGTATGATCGGTACGGCGTTCCATGGCTTGGGGACGCCTTAGACGCCCTCACCCCCTGTCCCCCGACCTGCGGTGGAGAGGGGGAACGCAACCCCAAGCCTGTGCCGTTCCGATGAGGCAAAACGAGGCTGGCGCACATGTTTTCTGTCCGCCCTT